>Ga0123355_10007808_pt1 | contig 16102 bp, 14 predicted proteins | sample TergutEmb28metaG_3_FD_89872 | JGI IMG/M metagenome (GOLD analysis project Ga0123355, IMG submission 89872) | Embiratermes neotenicus P1 segment gut microbial communities from Petit-Saut dam, French Guiana - Emb289 P1 | ecosystem: Host-associated > Arthropoda: Insects > Digestive system > Gut ...
ATTATGTGTTTTTAAGATATTCTATGTGAAGTATTTTAGAAAAGACATAATAAAAGTGCAAGTAGTTGGATCTCTTTATATAGTTATCGAAATATTCAAGTTTTTTCAAAAGCACGAGCAAAATTTAAATACCCTACAGAATAATTTGGCGAGCTGGGATTTACTGATGGGATTTAATACGGTACGCTAAGGGTTAAAAGCCACAAATCAGATATACTAATCATGGCACAAATGGTATATCTAGTTAGTAAAGAGTGTCCACCAAAGCGTGAAGTGGATGTAAGGAAAAGTACGCGAAAGTCGCCTTATGAACTGGCGAGCTGTAAACTTTGTTAATCAATTTAGTCTTTTCTTCTGTTTTTAGGTGTATCAGGTGGCATACGTGATAGTGAAATCCGCTATATCCCCACGACCGGCGAATTGGATCTTGGAACGTTCGATAGATGGCAGCACGTACCGACCGTGGCAGTATTATGCTCACAGTGACGATGAATGCTGGACGAGGTATGGGATTGAACCCACAAGAGGCAAGCCGTCGTATAAAACGGATTCAGACGTCATCTGCACATCCTACTATTCCAAGTTAAACCCGCTAGAAGGAGGCGAGGTATGACAAGGGAACAGTTTAATTCTTTACATACTGTTGACGTACCTATTTGCAGTAAGAACTGCACAATTGGGCATCTTCGCAGTTAGTTTTAAGCTGATATTTATATTAGTTGGATTATAGTGGCTAGTCTACGGGATGGTCGACCGAGGAACTGTGGTTCGTTTCCCGGTTGGGGCAAGGTATATTTCTCTACTCCAAATCGTCCAGCTAGCTGTGGAGCCTGATGTCAGGCTTCCGCCGCAAAGTAAATGAACACTGCGCTCTTCTGCGTTATTTCGCAGCGAGCAGTGGTAATTTCTTACCGACGTTTCGGGAAAATCGATCCCATCTTCAAGGGTCAAGAACCCTTTTTTGGATTCTTAACCCCCTGAAGATGGGGATAGGTTGTTCCGAACCGCCAATAAGAATTTACAACCACTTGCTGCGTAATAACCCAGAAGAGCGCAATTCTCAGCTTTAGAGGGTTTCGGCCACGACGTTATAACGCTACTGTCGAGACGTTGGCACGCCTGCTTTGTATTTTGGAGGTATCGGGTTCAAATCTGAGCTATCACTGAGATTTTTCGTGCTTTTTCTCTGACCCTGAAGACAAGAATTTAGGCCAAGGTCGTCATCTTCCGTATCTCTTCCGGCCATATATTTACCAACCACGCTTGCATTTAACTCAGCTTATTCTGAATTGTTGAGAGCTTCGTTAAATAATAATAAGAACGATTTTTTTTTGTCATTCTATCAGCTATGGTTCCTTTACCTGTTGAAAAGCGTCGATGTCAGGAATGCCACTTCTCAGTGAATTTGATGTATGTTTGTCCGTTCATCGTTGTATATGCGTAGAGAAGAAAACCAACTAGACGCTATTGAATGGTTTATCGCATTTATAATCTGCTCAACATGTTTCGGGCACTTATATACCCATCATCAGGAGCTCGAGCTCCTGATGATGGGTATATAAGTGCCCGAAACATGTTGAGCAAATTATAAATGTGATAAGCCATTCAGTAGCACGTAGTTGGTTTTCGTCACTTCACAGTGTTGCTAACGCCGTGGCATATAGGCAACTTCTCTAGCGTCGCAGTATTGATGGTTAGTCTGTAGCGGAGGCGTAGCATCATATTCATTCTTACTTACTTACTGCATGGTGCAGAGTCCTTCTTGAGAAGCTAACTGGTTTGCAGCTAGTCAAGAAATTACCCACATTTCACGGAACCCGAAGGTTCATTACCGCACTCACAGGCGTCCGCCACCTGTCTTTATCCTGGGCCAGCCCAATCCAGTTCATATACCCACATCCCACCTCCTGGAGATCCATCCTAATATTATCCACCCATCGACGTCTAGGTCTTCTAAGTGGTCTTCTTCCCTCCGGTTTCCCCACCAAGACCCTATACACCCCCCTCTCCTCACCCATACGCGCCACATGCCCAACCCGTCTCATTTTTCTCGATTTTATCATCCGCACAATATTGGGTGAGGTGTACAAATCATTTAGCTCCTCGTTATGCAGTCCCCTCCATTCCCCCGTTACCTCGTCCCTCCTAGGTCCAAATATTCTCCTCAACACCATGTTCTCAAACACCCTCAGCTTCCTTTCCTCCCGCAATGTCAGCGACCAAGTTTCACACCCGTACAAAACAACAGGCAAAATTATAGTTCTATATATCTTGATCTTTAAGTTTTTGGATAGCAACCTGGAAGACAAAAGATTCTGCATCGAATGATATCAACCATTTCCTGACCTCAATCTGCTCTTAATTTCTTCCGCAATAGAATTCATTCTATAGATCCGAAATATACTCGTTTATTTTGTTGTTTTAGAATTAGTTCTTCCTTTCCCACCAGGCACACTACGTCTCCGTTATGAAGACCAAGGAATTATCTCTATTTAACGGAATAATCGCTGTTTTTTTAAATAATCAAACGAAACTTGATAAATACATTTAACGGCCTAACTGAAGATCTTGTAGGCGCGTTCGCCATATTACGAAAAGCATCTATTAACTTCGTCATGCTTGTCGTTTCGTATGGAACAACTCAGCTTCCACTGAAATTTGATATTTGACGATTTTTCGAAAATCTGTCGTTCAGAAAATTGAAGTTGGTTGAAATCTGAGAAGAATGACAGGCACTTTACATGAAGACCTGCGTACATATATGGCAATATCTCGCCGAAGTCTTCTTAGAATGATGAATATTTCAGATAAAGATTGTAAAGAAAATCAGAGGACATGTTTTGTGTTCAGTATTTTTTTCCCCCCCCCGAAAATCTTGCCGTTTTTGAGATAATGTGGAGAAGTATGGTATAGTCAGACAAGCCACAGATGACAATGCAGTGCTACGCAGAAAGGACACGATTTTCTTGTTGGATGACTAAGACATGAATACAGACACACTCCTATAATAAGTACTGCTTCCCCACAGCATCAGTGGTTACTCGAACGGGGCTCAGTGTTACGTTATACATACATTTAATGTTGTCCCAGTGCTCCTCACGAAGGCATGTAGGGGACTGGATGCGTAGCACCACTCACTCGTCACCTCGGCGCTGGATCAAGGTAAGTGACCAGCATTGAGTCCTGCTGCTTTACCCCCGAGAAAGAACTTCTGTGCAAGTGAAAAGAGAGCTACAAAGGATTAAGAGGACCTCGTTACAGCGGACTTCTAAGAAACAAGTGTCACTTTTGTTGTTAAGAACATGTATGAGCTGTGTCTTGACGTGAAGCACTGTACATAGCAATTACACTGCGCTGGACGATAGTGAGTCAGTATACTTCGCCCTGTACAGCGCAAAACTTCGGAATCAGCTGCTATGTGTTTCTGCACTGTTGCATTTCCCTTCTGGCTTTTGTTATTTCTATCACAGCGCGTTGAGATACGTCAGAAGGTGTCTGAATTCGAAATATTTTGGCTTCTTGTTGGAAAAAAGGGACTGTGGTTTGTGAACATCTAATTTAATACAAATTAATTTATCATGCATATTATTATTATTATCATCATCATCACCGTTGTTTAGAGTAAGTAATGACTGAGATACCTCGTCAGCAGGTACCTGATCCGAATCTCTGCTAAATCAAGTCCTGTCTTGACTAAGATATTATGTGGTTTTCCTCAGTAGTCGATATAGTGACTAAGCCACAGGCTGAACGATCTGGGCTTCGAATCCTGGGAGATGCAAGAGGTTTTCTTCTTTTCCCAAATTGTCCAGACCAACGCCTTCTATTCAACACAGGCCCATGTTCTTTCAAGTACATAAAACTGTTGGGGCATGATGTAGGCTACTCACCTCCATCTAATGCTGATGTTAAGAGTGGGTGGATTTGTACTTCTACTGCCACTGTATAGACGTATGGCATGGACAGAGCCAACTTCAGTTAAATGCCAGGAGAGTACCTAGAATGCTATTGAATGTTTAATATTAAATATTACTGGACATGGGTTTATAAATAATGGTATTTTTTTATTCCCCAAGATCCACACATCTCTGGTTGTTGGTCGTCCTGGAGCAAATGAGTCAAGTGCAGAGTTACTGGAGTTCACTCTGGCCCGCTTTGTGCGCCTGCGTCTCCAGAAAATACGCACGCTGAACGCTGAGTTCATGTCATTGTCACCAGGCCTTGATGATGCGTCAGTTACCAGGCGTCTCTTCTATTCCATTAAGGATATCAGTATTGGTGGCCAATGCGTGTGCTCTGGCCATGCCAGCAAATGCACACAGAATGGCAAGTTTGGAGTGAGTAGAACCAATATGCACAACACTTAAGACAGTAACATGCTGTTTGTGGAATGCCTCTGTTGGCATTAGCTTGTCTGTACTTTCACAAGTGCATGTCAGTGAGATGATTTTGGCAAAAACTGTCTGAGGAAACATACCAAAACTTAATCATTTTTTCATTATGATTATCGTCTTAAAGAATTTGACTTAGTGATCTGTCTCAGTAACATGAAAAATACATCATAAACTTATCAGATTGTTTTTATATAAAGACTTTCATTGAATTTTTCCTTACAGAGGCCCCAGTGTGAATGCCAGCATAATACCTGTGGACCTACCTGCGATCGCTGCTGTCCACTCTACAATCAGCTTCCATGGCGTGCCGGTACACACTCTGATGGGGCACAGTGTGAACCATGCCAGTGTTACGGACATGCCACCAGCTGTCATTACAATGATACTGTTGCAGCTGCTCGCCTGAGCCGAGACGTATATGGCGAGTACCGTGGTGGAGGTGTCTGCATAAATTGCACAGTGAGTCTCTTATGATCGACACATTGTAACAGTGACTGAATGATGTGGTGTATCTTTAGCGTAGTTTTATAATGGAGTCAAGGTAGTTCAGTCAGTCTAATGAGTAGGCTACAGGCTAGTTTGATTCCCAGCAAGAGCAAGTTTGCCTGACTGGGATGGTAACCCATCAAGCCTCCTATCAGTGGGTTAGGCAGTCAGGGCATGAAGCTCACCACACACTTCCTTCTATGGCCAAGGTGTACAGGAATGACTGTATATTTATATAAATTAGAGAGAGACTTAGTGCTTGACTATGCTTGTGTGTCTGTATGTATGTGTTGTGAACGCATTTAGCAGAATATTGCTGTAATTACAGCTGAGAAGGGACGACATTAGCTAGAGTGTTTCTGCAGTTATGGTTTACATTTACGTCATAGGTACAGTCATGTAAACTGCACCACAATAATATAGACATGCATTAATGGCTAATTATATTGCCTGTAGAATTCCTTAATTATTTCTGTATTTCATATACTATTGTTATTAGGATTAGCTCAGTGTGCCCATGTATCAGGGCTTGACAAATTCCAGTCACAGGTCACCATGACAGAAGGTTTGTTTTGGCACACATTGTTAGTAAGAAATTTTGTTTTATGTCTGCTTTTGCTAAACTGGGATGTCAGTCAGTACAGCACTTAGGTGATGGGCAGAATGACCCTTTAAATGGAGTTTGATTTCCAGCAAGAACAAGAGACTATTTCTGCTCCCAATCATCTAAACCAGGTCTGAGTCTTGCCCAACCTTGCACACAGTGGCTACCAAGAACAGCGCTAAAATTAAATATGTGTGAAGCTATATCTCCATGCAACCACAACTGTACTTTTACTTTTATGACTGCTATTGTTTATTTGTGAAGCTTGAAGTTCAAAAGTGATTGCTGCAAAGACCTGCTCTCGCTAGCAGCATACAAATTCAACACAATTTTTTTAACATGATTTATTGAGGCATGTTGGGGAGAATTGTAAGGTAAATAAATACAAAAATTATGTGTACCAAGGTTGTATAAATATATTCATGTACTGAGATCTTTATTTTATGACTGGTTGTAATTGTGCATAAAATTGTGTCTGATTGATGGATGTTTGGTTTGTAAACCTGTTATGTCGCATGGAATTTGGATATGTTCAGGCAAATCCACAGGCATCACTGATATGCAGGTGGCATAATTTTGCCTTTTGCTGCATACACTTCATTGAACATCTATACTACATAATAATGTAACTTTCCTGTTCCCTACTCCATAACTGAGGAAAAATATTAAAAAAAAAGTACAGTGATACCGAAAATTGTGGTAGGCTACTAGCTCATTTGGGATGAAATCTATAACCCCATACTCAGTTTCTTTTTAGATTACCTAATGAATAATGCACTTCAATTCAATAATTTTAGTGTTTCTAATGTTTCAGCTACTCTTTTTTTTTTTTTTTTTAAAAAAAAAGAAAGAAGGAAACCATTTCTATACAAAGTTTGTCTAGCATGTAGTGCACTTCTTACACAGAAACTCCTTCCATTTTTTTTTTATTTGCTCAGTAATTGTACTGTTACGTTATGCAGGCACACACAACAGGCATAAACTGTGAATTATGTGAAGATGAATGGTATCGACCGACGGGAGTATCCCTACTCGATCCAGCTCCTTGCCGACCCTGTAACTGTAACAAGAAGCCTGGTGCTACAGGACGATGTGCCCAGGATGGTGATCCTGCAGGCAAGGTACAGAAGGCAGTGAATGGCAGTAGCTCCAGTGTTGAAGTAAGAGTTTAGCCATGATTTTAATGGTTCATTGTGAAAAGGTCTTTTTAAAACACAATAACATTTTAACAGAATTGACAGATTGTTTGGTTGGGTATTCAACTAAAAAATTTGGCAGCTTAAAATAAGAAAGGAAATATGTAACTGAAATGGAGTGGAACTAGAAACATGAAGGGAAGTACTGCAGTAGAGTATCTGGATGAAATTATGCCCATGTTTCCAATCAACTTTTTTTTAAAATGACATTACAATATACATTAAGTTCTTAAATTACCAGAAATTAATATTTGTCCAGTTCATGTTAGATTATACTACATGATTTATAATTTCCACCTATTTGGCTTTTGTTGACTTTGGACTAACAGTAATACTGAGGTTGATTAAACATGGCTTTCTGTTGATAAACTATGCCAAACAAAAACAGTAATCTGTGATCTAGTCTCTGTGATCAGATGGCCTGAAGACCTGTGACGGTTAAGAAGTATACCCACTAGTTTAGTATGGTAACAGGTGTATGAGTGAGAGAAGAGTTCACAAATGGAAAGATCCAAGATGACAAATAAGATTTGTTAAACATGCATGTTTGGATGACTATAGACTGCATCATGTTTTGAGGTTAAGGAACAGGTTTTTCAGTGTATCAGTGTTATTTAAGAATTACTGTTGCTGAAACTATGTCTGAAATAAACATCAATCATGAAGGAAAGTGTAGAAGTATAGTTTAAGACACAACTAGAAATATTGTAGAAATATTGTGGAATCAGGGAAGCTGTGTACTATTGGACCACATGTGTTGAAGGGCAGGGAGGTTATAAAGAAAAAAAATTGATATGTGTGACTACTGTGTGTTTGGTGGTCAAAGTTTATAATAAAATTGCTCTATATTTTATACATAACTTCTTATGTCTAAACAGAAAATTACACAATGGAATTTATGAAATATTGTGAATATTTAGAGTTGGGAACTTCAAATGCATGGTCATGACTAAATTTTGGGTCATGAACTCTCTGAATAATGAAAGAAACTTGATGGCTAAAACAGGGTGTTGAGTAGCTACTGGTACTGTTGGAGTTGGGCCAAAGTAGTTTAGGATTCTAGACCATGGACAAAATTTTGGGAAACACTAATTTAATCACAGTATGAGATGTTTCCATTTCAGTGGGTGTCTATGCATTTGTATAAGTTAGTCTCATAGTGAGACAAATGTATGTGGGTACTTTAGCCAAAATTATTTAAAGACTTTGGGTTGCTGTGCACAAATACCTTCCCACTAATTAGTTATATGTCTTCACCTGCAGTGAAAATTCAAAACAATCCCACCATATAAGTGTAGCCAAAATAAATGTCCTATAATATTTCAATTAATTTTGTTAATTTGTATATTATAGGTGGCAGGAATTTGTGAATGTCATGTGGGGTTTGGTGGCCCACAATGTGATAGGTGTGCTCCGGGTTTTCGAAGTTACCCCATCTGTGAACCATGTCAATGTGATGTTCGAGGAATTGATTTGATGATCGACTGTGAAACAAGTTGCACATGTAAGAAGAACGTGGAAGGTGAGAAATGTGATCGCTGCAAACCGGGCTACTTTGCTCTGAGCAAAGACAACCCTGATGGATGCCTGCAATGCTATTGCTCTGGTGTGAGCAACACCTGTCATTCCAGCACACAACTGCAACTTCATGCTGTAAGTTAGAACACAGAATATTTGCATGCTGCTTCTTGTACAAGTCACCAACTCCTAGAAGTTTCTTGCATTATCACCAACTATCACATATTATATGCACACATCTCATTTTATTTAAAATTTTTAAGTGCTAAGACTTTTCTAAATATTATCATGGTATTAACAGATATTTGTATAGGTTTGAATTTTTCAGCATGGTAAATATTAAGATTATGGTCTGCTGGGATGTGACACTGTGTTACTTGGTGTTTCTGAGGAATCTGCTGCCTATTTCTTCAGATTAGAGAGGCCTACATTGAACAATCATATAAATATAGTGAAGGACTCAGGCCAAGGCTAAGAGTGAACCACTTGAAGCAGTGGCCATAAGCAGATTGTTTTCAAAGGGCTCTTCACAAAGCTCTTCAAAGCTTCCTTTCCTCTTTCCCCACTGTACCTTTCTCCTTCTCTATTTTTCTCTGTTTCTTTTTCTTTTTTTCTTTTTCCTTTATTTTATTTTTCCTTTTTATCCACCTTTAATCCTTTAATCATTCATCCTTTCCTTTTATATTTCTTTCATTTTACCCTTTCATATTTTCCTTTACATATACCTCTGTTAAGAGCCTCTCTTGCTTACTATTCATTCTCTACTTCTTTCTCGCTGTACCTCTGCAATTAATTAATTTGTGTATTCTATTTAATTTTATTATTTCTTCCTCTTTTACCCCTCTTCCTTCCTGCACAGTTAATATTAATTCCTTTTGTTAGCTGCTCTTTCATGTTGGTTCACTCAATTCCCAGTACTCATCCATTCATCCTTACATGTCTTATTCTTCTACCCTGGAGTTGGAGGCAGACAGTTTCCTAAAACAATGGTCTGTATGTACCAAACTACACGGCGTCCTGTCTCATAAGACTGTGTGGGAACATCCCACAACTGTATTCTTATGATATTTAGATATTTCTTATAGACCTGTTGGTTCTCTGGTTCACAGTTTTCAGCATCATCAGGGTGGCTGGTGAGTGACTTGTCAGTGAGCAGGACTGTGAATCCCATTGTTGATACAGAAACAAAACAGCTATCAGTTGGTTATTACGAGTGGCCAGACGTGGAGAGTTACTTCTGGTTGGCACCAGAACAGTACCAGGGCAACCTTTTAACTAGCTATGGATCCAACGTCAGCTTCAGTGTGAGCTGGGTAGTGATGCGTGGAGACACCAGTGGGAGGCCAACTCTTGGACCCGACATGGTTCTTATTGTGAGTGGTAACTGAGAAATGACAGTCTCAACTGATACATGAGGCACTGCATGAGACAATTGAATCCTGTCCCACACCTTTACACCATTTTTCTATAAGATGAATTGTAATATCATCCTATTTGTGCATCATCTGTTCAATATAATGCCCTTCCATACATGAAACCAAACGCAGAGGTAGCTGTAGTGTGGCTCATGTACATCACATTTGCTGCTCATGCAGTTTACCAGAAAAAGTAATATTTGGATAGTTTACATGCACATGATACTGAGTGTGGGATTTTCTAAAGAAATGAGACTCGTAACATAACTGAAGCTAACTTGCTGTAGTTTGATGGACAGAAAGAAGAAGCCATTAAATAAGGAAAAGATATTTTATTTTATTAATACATGGCCATTGTGTTAAGTTGCCTCTAAAAGTGTTGGTCCCAAGGCTCGTCTAGCTGACACCTCTGCCAAAAGTTTTATAACCATGTTCACAAGAGCCTATCTCCATTTCTTTCTTGATCCAGATGAACCAAGTTCACACTGTCATTACCTGATGCTGTAAGGCTGATCTTAACCATATCCTCCCTTCTATGCCTAGTTCTCCCAAATAGTTTTCTGACCAAAATATTTTATGTCTTTACCATCTCAATTTTTGCTACATGCATCGTTGCATCCTGTGAATGAGAAATGAAAATAAAATACCAGTTGTAATCAAAACTATCAGTTGATACACGGTATTTCTAAATATTTTTAACTGCCACTGTCATTAGTCTTGCCCAAAATTGCCAACACTAAGTTAATAAAGTTACATAAATTTGATTGATGTGAAGCTAGATCCCCAGAAAATAAAACGATGTCATAAAACTAGCATAATAATGTTGGACATATTTTTAAGATTCTTATGCTTGGACAGAGAGGCTGTTATATCAGCAACTTTAGCTTAAAATATATTTTAACATTTTGTACTTACATATTTCATTATTAGTATCGATTCAGTAGTTTATCAGCATTGTCCCTGAGCTGTGTATGTAATGCTGTTTTTCCCAGGGCAGCAATGGATTACGGCTAGGTACAGGCTATTATTCGTACCAGTCCCAAAATGCTACACTGACAGTCCCACTTCATGAGGATTTCTGGTATCGTATACCAGAAGATATTAAAGACATCACTGGTCATGATTATCGTGGTGATCCAGCAAGTAGAGATGATCTGATGAGTGTACTTACTCATGTGAAGCATCTCCTGCTCAGAGCAGCATTCCACACTGACCAGGTAGAGGGAAGGTAAGACAATGGCAGCTTATGAAATTTTAATATGTAACTTCATATATTAATTTTGATTTTACGATTTCTGCTCTAGCTCCCATTCCTTTATATTTTTTATGTAGTATTTGAGGGAATTTGAGGATGTTCAATGGATTAATGTGATTCAGGTTATGGTGTAGTAATAAGATCTTGTGAGCAAGGTAATAATTGGTATATGATCAGTAGTGAAGGTAACTGGTTTTGGACCCCTGCTGTGACATGATAATTGAAGACCCCCTTATAACTATTAGCAAAGTTTCTCCCAGATCTCATAACGGGGATCCATAACACTGGCTTCTGTCAGACGAACATAATCCAGTCTGAAAGAACCCACAGCTAATTTTAGTATTCTGTGTGTTTGGGGCCCTTCTGACCCATGGGCCCCCAGAGCCATGGGCTCTGCATGTGCCTTATTTATGCTACTGGATATTGTGTAATGTCACAATAATCATTTTATATGTAAAGTAACTGATAGTATAAATTTATTTTCTCTGATGTGCAATTTTGTAATGCAAGATATTGATTTTGGAGCATTATGTATTTTGTGGAAAACTGTTGTACTGTGCCCAACTTTGGAAGGTTCATCACAGTCTGAAATCTAGAGTTTTGTGTATGAATGAAAACTGTAATCACGATATTCACTGCTGTAATAGTTCCAGATGTCACACAATTGTCTTTATTTCGCCTCCATAGCCTAATAGACGCTGTCATGCAGACAGCAGTTGCTGGAGGGACTGGATCTGTCGCAAACCTTGTTGAACATTGTGACTGCCCACCAGGCTATACAGGACTGTCCTGTGAGGCATGTGGTTATGGCTACACACTTGTGGTGCCCGGTCCAGGGCATGGGAAATGTCGTCGTTGTGACTGTAATGGACATGCACCAACATGTGATCCTGTGACAGGAAAATGTGCAGTGAGTATCTGGTTTTAAAACACAGGTAAGTGACCATAGAGAGCTTTATAAATTTGCAGAAATTAAGGTTTAATTTAAATTTGTAATGTAATTTAATTCACACATTGCAACAGACCAGTTGTAAATACCGACCAAATACATAAGGTTAGCTATTTACAGGTACCTGTAAAGTTATGGTGTGTTTTCAAGCTTTGCTAGCTTTTTGACAGTTTATGCTAGAAACATGGGTGAGAAAACAAAACAGTAGAAATTATCAAATTTTATGTCTATGGAAATCATATCAATGAATGGATAATGAAAAATTTTCCCGTAAAATTTCAGTGGGCTTTATCCTAGTGAGATTTATTGTAATGGAGGGAAGCCACATTGATTTTATATGCATTTACATTTAATACTCTAACTTCTGGACCGCGATAGCACAGTGGTTATGGTGCTGTGCTACAAATCGGAAAGTCTCTGGTTCGATCCCAGCTGGTGTCAGTGGAGTTTTCATTGATATAAAATCCTTCCGATCGCACTATGGCCCTGGAGTTGACTCAGCCTCTAACAGAAATGAGTACCAGGAGTATTTCCTGGGGGGTAAAGGCAGCCGGTGCGTAAGGCTGACAACCTACCACCATTCTGTGCCATCACGAAATCTGGGAGCCTTAACTTCCTGGAACCCACTGGGCCTGTCCAGGCCTGTAATGGGACTGCTTTACCTTTTACTCTAACTTCTGGGAAGCAATTGGAGCACAAAGTGGTGGATGCCTGCGTATAAACACATATCAACCCTTCAGAAACTTCAGTTTGTCTGATTTGTACTTAAAAATCCAGTTTCTGTCTCACCAACACACCATGTCTCCATTATAAAAACTGATTATTTATTGCTGTTTAGAGAAATAATCTGTATTGCTTGTGAGAATCATATGAAACACAAATACACAGTGCGCCAAAATGTAGTTTCCTGATGTTATCATTACTTGGCTTCAAGTGGTTAGTGATCAAGACTTCATGAAACATGACTGTTGTTTTTATCAAATATATTTATGAAAGTAATGCTACTTTTCAGGCTTGTGAGCACAACACAAATGGCACAAAATGCGATTACTGTGTAGCTGGTTATTACGGAGATGCGACACAAGGCACTCCATTAGACTGCCAACAATGTGCCTGTCCACTAGTTGAATCTAATAACAACTTCAGTCCAAATTGTGAGCTCAGGTTGCCAGATAGCAGCACTACTGACTATATCTGCACAGACTGCCCACAGGGATATGATGGAGACCACTGCGAAAGGTAGACCGAATGTTTGGTTTTACTGTGAAGACTTCAGTGCTGTGTGACTAATACATTCTGTTGAGCTGTGAAGGACATTCAAGAAATATTTTGGGAGGATTTTTATGTGTGTGTGTATGTAAAGTTCTTTAATTTTCAATTCCAGGTGCAGCAGTGGATTCTATGGTTCTCCTTCAGAGCCAGGCTCCACTTGCAGGCGGTGTGACTGTGGAGGTGGGCCATGTGATGAACGTACGGGTCAGTGTCTGCAGTGTCGTGGTAATACTGAGGGCTGGAGATGTGACCAGTGTCTTCCAAATCATTATGGTGATCCTGCGCAAGCTGATTGCAAGCGTAAGTTTTAAAAACGTAAATCACTTTTAATTTAGTACTGGTTTTGATAAGACATATTTAGAATGGGTGATTACATTGTGATCCCTGATAATGGCTTTGAGATTTATGAATTTGTCACCATATGCACTGTGTGCATAAACTTATTTATATCCTACAGGCAGTAAATAAAGACCTTTGATTGGGGCAGGGGTATAATTTGTTACATCTTGAAAATGAAAAGTTTTAGTGCCGTTGTCTAAATAGTTCTTATTGGTTGCTCCATAACTTTTGTAAAATTGTATACAATTATTTCTTAGGGCAGTCTTATATTCAGAGTGTATTGCAGGCGTTTTACCCAGGGGTAAAGTGGTTGGAGTGTGAAGCTGACCACTCACCACCATTTAGTGCTGAGGTTGAGAGTTGGTAGAACTATAGCTCCATTCCCCCCTATGACTTAATGGTGTGCACAAGGACACCATTGTTAAATAAGCCATAGTTAATTGAGAGAAATAAAATATAACAACAAACATTTAGGATATTCAAGAACAAGATGGTGAGGAGAACATTTGGGCTTAAGAAGTAGTACTGAATCTGCCCAGGATTTCAACCTATTTCCTTTGTGTCATGTAACATTTGTGTCGTAATCATGAACTTCCAGTTCCATTCCGTGTTGACATATGGATGATGCTGTTACAGCTTGCAGCTGTAATGAATTGGGCTCTGAGCAGCCTGAGGGATGTGATGCTCAGACTGGACAATGCAAGTGCAAGGAGAGATACATTGGGCAAGCATGTGACAGCTGCCAGGTGAGAATAGTTCACATTCCTTCTGCCTATTACATGAATGAGCAATTACTTCTTAGCCTACTGTTCTGTATAGAAAGAAAACCTTAAGCCTAGGAGTTACTGTGTTGCTTCTTTTTTTTTTTTTTGTTTGTACTTTGGATGTTTGGTTGCTAGCTTGTATGCTTGGTTGAGCAGTGTTTGTGTCTATGTTTCTTTGTTTGCTTGTTGGTGAATGTGTGTTTATGCCCTTGTGTTTGTTTTCATTTGATGTAAGGATGTGTACTGCATTCATCTGGCTAAGATAAGGCTGGGTGGTGAGCTGTTGTGAATATGGTAACAAGTCTTTGGCTGTCATGAAGGGTGTGGAATATCCTGACCTACATAACAGAATTCACTTCTTACCCCCCTTGTGTTGAAAGTATTCAATAACAAACAGTTATGGGGTTCATTCTAACAGAACTGTGATTTGTTGTCAATAATTGTCCAACAAGATGCAATGTTATACAGTTTATTTATATCTGCAAACTACTGTACATGTTTCAGGTGGTATTTCCACCCATCATCAGGAGCTCATATCACTGTTTCTACAGTATCCAGCATTATTGAGACTGCAAAGGACGAAATTAATAGTAAATGTTTATGTTGTATTACATGTTATTCAAATTGGATGGCTTTTTTTAACACATCACATTCAAAAGTACAAACACAATACAACAATACACCAAATCTAAGAAGCCTGATGAAAACTGTGAATACAATAGGAGTGGAGTATATAAACTTTCATGTAAGACATGTGAAAGGTTGTACATAGGACAAACTGGTAGACACTTAACACAGAGATACCGTGAACATATTCGCTATATAAAGAATAATGACCCACAGTCAGCTTGTGCTGACATATTTTACGAAACTTACATGAATACGGACCTATGGTAGACACTATGACTTTGCCCAACCTATATACAGGACATCAATTATTCATTAAAATGTTCCATCATAATGATCGACTCATAGCAGAATAGGGATCGGATGACCAAACCCGCTATATCAATTAGCCATTGACAATGGCCTCATGTCAGTGACCTCCCCAGTACAGATCAATTCACAGCGCGAGTACACCTAAACCAGTTCCCATCCAGTCACGTTCATGACAGGTAGCAGTAACATGTATATACATCAAACTATTTTATAACATATTTTATATTTTATAACAATTATTGTATTTTCCAACAGAAATGATTTTTTCTTACAATTTATTAAACATTGTAATTTAACTTTTAACTTACCAATGTTTTTAAAAAAGCCATCCAATTTCAATAACATGTAATATAACATAAACATTTACTAGTAATTTTATCCTTTGCAGTCTCGATAATGATAGATACTGTAGATACAGTGATATGAGCTCCTGATGATGTGTGGAAATACCACCTGAAACATGTAGAGCAATTTGCGGATATAAATAAACTATATATTGTTACATCTTGTTGGACAGTTATTGACAACATATTACACGATGCATGGACCATTGAACATAAAAAAAGAACTGTGATACTCTGGTCATCTGATGTAACATAAAGAGTAAGCATGACAACAGTGAACATGCCAAGGTTACAATATGACATAAAATTATGATTATTATTAATTAAATATTTAATATTTATTTTTAAAAAACCAAGAAACTTGAAAGAGAAGGGTAAATAAAAAACAACAATACAAGTGATGAGAGGAACTACAACATATTACTACCACATAACTCCCCCAAACTCAGCATGACACAAATCTATAAAATCTACTCATATACGCCTGTCACTGAGCCTAGACTCCATATACAGGGTGTCCCAGGAGGAATGTGCCAGACTTCGGGAGAGTGTTCCTTATGTTAAACTATACCGATATAACCCAAAACACCTATGTCCAAAGTAGAACGGTTACGGAGATAATAGCCA
>Ga0123355_10007809_pt1 | contig 16101 bp, 8 predicted proteins | sample TergutEmb28metaG_3_FD_89872 | JGI IMG/M metagenome (GOLD analysis project Ga0123355, IMG submission 89872) | Embiratermes neotenicus P1 segment gut microbial communities from Petit-Saut dam, French Guiana - Emb289 P1 | ecosystem: Host-associated > Arthropoda: Insects > Digestive system > Gut ...
AGTACCGCAACCTGCCACATCCAACACTACCAGCAAATACACTCCATATGCAGTAACACGTTGTATTTTCTCCTGAAGATGGGCATAAAGATGCCCGAAACATGTTGAGACAGTGTCAATAATAACATCAACAATTGACAATAAATCATCTATATTGTTGCATCTTGTTGGTTTTCTTTCCTCACGCTTTACTCACGATGCACGGTCACAGGAACATAAAGCTTTCATATTGTTTGTTACTGTCTTAAATTAGACATGTTTTTTGAAACTTCATCGCAGTATGACTGTATATATCTTTTCAAGCCAAAGACTTATGTGATATACCACCAGCTTTAACATTCAGAAATTCTGTGTTCTGCCCACAATGCATTTACGTGTTTTGCGTGGATCTTAGAACAAACAGCGATTATTTCTCTATACAGAATTAACTCATAGGTTTTTATAACCGAGGCAGAGAGTGTTTACTGTGCAGTACGAACTGGGTATGCAAATCAGACAAATACAGTTCCTTCATTAAATGGTTAATGACAGGTTATTAATTTCGCATAAATGGAGCGATGAAATATAAAACCGTTTTCATAGTAGGAGTAGCAGTAACGCAGTACTGCTGCTCCATGAACGGAAAAATAATCAGATTTGAAACACTAAGATTTATTATTCGGTAAAATATAATTCTACTTCAGGGATTATTTTTGACTCAGTGGTGTGTATCGCACCCCAGATGTAAATATGAGAATTTGCAGGTTTCTCATAACATTGACACATCTGTTACAAACATCTAGAATCAACTGTAAGATTGCTATTCTTCCCACAATTGAAATTCTATCGTGGAGGATTATTGTCCTTTATTACCCGTCACAAGTGGCAAGACGCCATTTATATGAATATTTGTTATTCCTTAGGAATGTTGAAGAAGGTTTTTATTTTCAAGTGCTTTGTAAATTGCGGCTTCTAATTTTATGAACTTAATTTTACAAGTAAATATATCATGCAATTTCAATGGAAATAACCCAGTCAGCTTTTGAAGTACACGTGTATGAATTTAGCTCATTAGTTCAACACTTCATGTTGGATTACTTTCAATTAACAACCGACATGTAGTTATGTGTGGTAATAATGTATATCAGTGTCTGTTGAATAAAGAGAGACCAACTTGATGTCACTTGCTTTATTATTTCGTTATTTAATGCCCAACATGTTTCGGATGTTAATACATCCATCCTCAGGAGCTTGCGACTTATTTGTTGAGTTATTTCAACGGTTGTATTGCTCTGGTTCGATGTGTGTTGGTGCTACGTTGTGGTTTGGCTGGGGTGGTGTGGTATCCGTATGCAGACTGCAGCCTGCATACGGATATATTATACTATATATATATATATTATACTATATATATTATACTCTTAATTTTATATTATATATATTATACCATATATATAGTATAATTCGTTCCATTACCAACAAGCCTATGAATGCGGCAAGTTATGCTATATATATATATATATATATATATACTTAATATTCTTTTAATATTTTATACTCTTCCTCATACACTTTTGCAATTTGTATCATCAATAATAATTTTAGTATTTTAAAAATATTTATTTTAAACTTAAACCATAGACAAAACAACTACAGCAGGCATTGATTATAAAGAACTATACGACTGTAAATTGGATCCCATGACATTCACGAATTATGCATTATGTACTCCGGCATTTATGTTTTTATATATTTTGGCCTGAAGATGGCGTGCATAGGCCGAAACTCTTTAAATTATAAGCTTAAATTTGTTGTGTTTGACGGTGTATATATTTTATTTCACTTTAATATAACTTTTTGTTTTAAGTTCTATATTTTCAGTGTTTTCACTTTACCGTAAACCAATTTATAACTGACAGTCATTTGCGTTGTCTGAAACAGAATCTTCCTTCCGAGACTGAAAAAGGAATAGTCTATCAGGATAGTATTGCCCATCATATTTTGTGCATCACTTTGTGAGGCTTTGTTTGGGGTTTAGGATTCTTTATGATCCTTGTTTCGTAAGAAAAGTGGTAGCCCTTTTGTTGTCTTTGCTCAATTTAATGGAAGGTTGTTAATTTCTGTTGTTGGGTCAAAGATTGAAAATACGTTTCTTACCACTTTCAGTTTGTGTTATTGATGTTAATGATTTTTGTTTTTCTTTGTTTGGTGATTGATCAAGTATTTTATGATGTTTAATATTAGGAATGTTGCTATGAATACAATGTATAGTATTGTTCATTCTATGGGTATAATTTGAGGTATAAAAGGATATATTTTTTTATTATTTCAGTTTGACATTCTGATGTTATATAATTAACTAATCCTTCATCATCAGAGATATTTGCTAAGATGTCATGAACTGGTTTAAGAGATCATTACTTGCTTTGAGTCATCTGATGATTCTCTTGTCTTTGATACTCAGTTAATAAATTGATTTTTTGATACTCTTTCAATTACGATTTGCATGATTCTGCGATTTGCTCCACAAATATCTGAGCATTCTCCGTATAGGAGACCTGGTCGGTTGATTGAGAATCTCAGTTGATTTAATCGGCCTGATGTGGCATCTGTTTTTACCCCAAGTCTCGGTATTCTTCACGAGTGTAACATATCTGCTGCTGTTACAATTATTCGAATCGGTAACATTATTTATAATGCAATATTTGAAAGAAGTATTTTTTTGCAGATATAATTTAAACAGTTTTCAACTGTTGGCGTGTAATTACTTAACAATGTCTCTTTTCCTGCATAAACCTCTTCTCATAACTACCTTGAGTGTTAAACCTACTAGAATTAATCTGTTATGATAGTTATAATGCCAGCTTAACGCATAATACCAAATTTCCCTTGCCCAGTCCACGGTTAGATTCACAACGTTACGGCGAATAATGTGATATACGTACTCTGCTGTGTCGTTTTACATTTTTATCAACAGCTGTTGATGCTTCTCTATACGGTTTGTAATTAGTCCATAATTAACAAGTTTAAAAACACACATGTGCTCTCTGACCCTTTACAGCAAATTGATTTCAGCCTACTCCCTTAATATACTGTCGAAATGGCAGTGGTGTGTGTTTGGTGTGCATTATACTACTGCATATGCATATGAGGTGTAGAAGTGTTATGGACGAAGGTCGGATTTAGAGGGTGTGATGATGGGTGAGCATTTAACACCCGAATTGCGGTAGGTTATACGGTTTCTAGATGTAGTATACAGTTTATTATCAGGCGCGTCGGCGTATCATTCATTCATTCACACATTTGGCCCCCCTCCTGTGAGGGGAATGCAGTAGTCTGATCAATGTAATTTTAATTGCAGTCGTGGCTGTAATTATGTGGATGAACAGTAGACGATATGGCATCACTAGTCGTATCGACTGGCAGTTGGAAAGACATTAGATTGAGCGTAAATGTTTGCTGGAAGTAGCTGCTATGTACGCTAACTGGATATGTCAGTAGTACTGAATAAATTTGTAACTAATTTACAATGTATTTTGTGAGATATCGAACAGTAATTATTTTGTATCTTGTTACGTGACATAGCTTCCATTAAACCTAAATAGGTCTATGTGTATGCCTCCAGAGAAACCGTTTAATAATAATAATAATAATAATAATAATGTTCAATTGTAAGAAACTTTTTAAACTACAAATAAGCCCACCGAGCCTAATCCTGTTGATTACTGCATCCCAGGATAGGTGAATATTTCCCAGCCAAAACTGAGAAATGAGAAATTCAATAATAGTAATAATAATAACTAAGGAGACAGAAATATAATTAAAAAAGAAGCCGAGAAGATTGTAAAATTTAAAGACCTTACAAAAGAAATACAACGCACGTGGAATGTAATAACAAAGGTGATACCAGTAATAATAGGGGCGACTGGGACTATTTCAAAGTCATTGAGAAAATACGTGAGCAAAATACCAGGAAAACGAAGTCAAGGAACTAAGGAAAACAGCCATACTGAGCACTGCACACATACTTCGGAAAGTACTAATGTAAAAGTACAATAGATTCAACACTGAAACTAACGATATAAGCAGCATGAATAGTAACAACAGAATAGCTGCAACCCTGTATTCCCTAGGGACATAATTTGTCTCAGGAATATACGTATAAATATCCTGTATAAAGGAGATGATGATGATGATGATGATGATGATAATAATAATTTATTTTGGACATGTCAAAATGGTAGCCCTTCACCATTTCACGCATATGACATTTACGAACCTCTTATCGTATTGAACATTCTATATTTTCTTTCTCTAAGTATTCGCCTAAATTTATCTGAACCTGTTACTATATTTTAATACAAGTACTTTTCTGTAATTTATTCACATGTCACCATTTTTATTTAAAAATTATGTTCTGTGTCGTTAGTTACTAAACAGCCCAGTAATAAGTGTTTTACCTTCTCTTTGCGTAAACATTGTGGGCGTTTTGCTTTATCACTTTGCTGTGCAGTTCCTTTTGTATGCCTGCTATCAACCATGCTGTCCCATTCGTCTCTTTCCTGTAACAACCTACTGTAAATGATATTTTAATCGTGCTGAAATTCTTAGAGAATTTTATTTTGTTACGTCAAGAAAATATTTAATTATAAGTTATGTGTGTTGTGTTCAGTGGCACACAGATTCTTGATGTACTGTAACATTTTCTCCTTTCGAATTTACATGGCTAAAGCATAATTGCCGTGGACCGTGTAGCTTAGTTTGTATAGCTACTGACTACGGGCTGGAAGGTCCAGGATCGAATCCCGGTGGGGACGAGATATTCCACCCTTCCAGACCGGCCCTGGGGCCCACTCAGCCTCCTGTACAATGAGTACCGGGTCTTTCCCGGGGGTAAAGTGCGAACGGGGCGTGCTGCTCACCACTTACCCTCTTCTAGTGCCGCGGTCATGGAAGAGTAGAGCTATACCTCTACCCACCCTCTGGGCCTCACTAGGCCTGTAATGGGAACATTTTACCTTTTTTTTTAAGTATGAATGAGAGCTCATATTCAGAATTAATTCTGAAATACTAAGTATTTCTTGAAATTTGGTGGAACTTCTAACAAGATGTATTGCCCAGTTGTCTACATAGGCCTATATAGTAAAACAGCGTCAAAGTACTAAAATCTGTCTACGAACTGATTGTAACATGAAGTTGCGGACCGAATGTTCTGCCGGTTCCATTCCACAGCTAAATTGTCTGAATGAAGGATTACCTCAATCTTTGTAAATAAACCAACTTGACGCACAAATTTTTCATGTATGCTTATTTCTATCCTCTACATGTTTCGGCCAACCATGTGCCCATCATCAGAAGAATTAACTATATCAATGCAATACCTGGTATATGTCACTCTGCAACAAGTGATTAGTTTAAAATTGCTAAAGCTTATGCTTCAAAACGAATGGTGTCGCTTATAATGGAATGACAAAATCTTGATAAAATTCTTACGTAGTGATACTATTATTAGAGTGACTTGTTTTGGTTTATATGACTGCAAAATATTTGTTGTTATTTGAAGCTTAATGGACCTGTTTACATTTTGTTGATGTAGAGGTTTAGGTAGGTACAGGATTACCTGTTTTTGGTAGTTGCTTTTAGATCGATAAGTATATTAATGAAAAATTGTTGTTCCAGTTTGTCAGTGTAGAATACTGTTTATCGGTGCGTGCATGCAAGAAGGGGCGCTTCAGTGGGGACAATACCGTGTGACGTATGGCAACAAATGTTTACGTCAAAATATTAAGTGACTACTTAAAATAATACAATAAATTCACCGTCAAACACACCAATTTTCTTATGAAGATTTTGGTTACATATTTCGACCCTACAGGATCATCATCAGGCCTTCATTATGAACCATTTTATTAAAAAGCTGCTTACATTCTTGGGATCCCAGTCAGTGTTTACAAAATACAGAATAGCTTCGTGTCTGGTATCCAGGAGCATATGTTCCTGCATACCAGACGGTCAGGAACAGGTTCGTTTCTTTCTAGACAAGAACCCAATCCGTATTTTGTAAACCTTGATTTTGATTCAAAGAATGTACGCAGCTTTTTAATGAAATGGTTCATAATGGAGGCATGATGATGACCCTGTAGGGTCGAAATATGTAGCCAAAAATCTTCATAATGTGTGTTTGAAGGTGAATTTATTTTATTGTTTTAAGTATTGATATTAAACACATCGGAATGACTTCTTTTTAAGTGACGTTACATGTCCATGTTGAGGACCGCGGTAGCACAGTGGTTAAGGTGCTGTGCTACAAATCGGAAGGTCGCTGGTTCGATTCCAGATGGTGTCATTGGAATTTTTCATTTACATAATCCTTCCGATCGCACTATGGCCCTGGCGTCGACTCAGCCTCTAACAGAAATGAGTACTAGGAGTATTTCCTAGGGGTAAAAATGACCGATGCGTAAGGCTGACAGCCTTACCAACATTCTGGGCCATTGTCACGTAATCTGGGAACCTTAACTTTCTGGAACCCTCTGGGCACCTCGGGCTGTAATGGGACTGATTTTATTTTTACGTATCCACGTTCCTTGGAGAGACATGCTAAAATATGCGTTGCTAAATTATTAACACCACGGCTGGAAGTGTTTCTTTATAAGCTAAGATTCAGATGTTCTTATCAATACACAATGATACAAAACACGTACACAAGTTTTCCAGGTAGATTCGGCTATGTTAACAAGCCGTTTTAAGTTTCTTTTCTTTATGAAGGACCGCCTTCCTGGCGCAAAGGAACGCATGTTTTTGATATCTGCCTGCGATTTCTTCCTCTGGGGTTTCCTCAAATCAAAAGTCTACGTTCGAAATCCTCGTACAGTTGACGATCTGAAAGTTTCCATTCGCGAAGAAATTGCAACTGTGCCACAAGTAAGGTTAGTAAATGTGACGCAGAACTTTGAGGAGAGATTCCGGACGTGTGTACGGCAAGAAGGACGGCATCTTTCCGATATAGTTTTCCGTAATTGAGTAATGAATGTAAGTAATCAAAACTGCATTTATTACAGGTTGTTTTGCTGTTAACATAATGTTTTTATATTGAAAATAAAAAAGTTACAATTATTTTTAAAAAAAATGCTTTCTTTTTCGGCCACTGTGTAGATTGAGGAAGGGAAATATCAGTCCTCCATGCAACGGCGAGTTTTCACTGCATGGCTGTTTATAAATAAATTGTCTCATAACATCTTGTTAACAGAACCGAAAATAGTGACACTGAAGACTTGTATATGTGTTGTGCAAGATTGTGTTCTATCTCGCAACGTAGTTGAATCACTTTAAGAAGCTGAGTTGAGTACAAATGACACATTACAGTCAAACACAACACTTTAATATTTTTCATTCAATACTACATTCTTCAGTTCAAGGGAACATCAATAGACATTTCTTTAAGAATTTTAAGAAACTTTCAAAATCATTTTTAGGATTAATGTCTGATTACGGTCCATTGAACCGTAACATGTAACACTGGGCGAGAAATATTAAAGTCCGAGTAAATAAACAAATTGATGTACAATTTTTCATGTATGTTTATTTCTGTTCCCTTTATATTTCGGGCAACCAGGTTCTCATAATCAGGAGAATTAATGTATCAATGCGACACCTGGTTTATGTCACTATGTGTAAATGACCGTCTCGTATGCAGGAGCATATGCTCCTGCATACTAGACGGTCATCTACACATAGTGACATAAACCAGGTGTCGAATTGATACAATAATTCTCCTGATTATGGGCACCTTGTTGCCCGAAATATAAAGATAATAGAAATAAACATCAAGAAAAATTGTGCGTCGAGTTATTTAATTTCAAGGATCATACCAGGATGCACGGTCAAGAAAACATGGAATATTAAAGTGTTGTGTCTGACTTTAATACGCTGTGTTCGGTATAATATAATGCATGAGAATAAAATTGAAGAACTACGATTCGCTTAGTCAGCCAAGAAATTAATGACTCTTTTGAACAAGAAGTGTCCGAATATACATTTCCAAGAGTTGAAGTAAGTGTTTCTTGAGCATTATTAATACTAATCAAGATAGGCATCTGTCATGAAGTAGGCCTACTATTGATTTACACTGTACGGTCTACCGCATTAAACCTTCGGCCGATATGCTCTAGATTTCATGGACCGCTTTGGCAACAGGAACGATCCGTTATAACGGAAACCTTATTGTGGAACCTCAGTAATGATGATAATTTAAGATGATTTAATGAAAATATTTTTTCCCTGTGGCGCTGCGGCCCAACGCGGGCCATGACCTCCTCATTCTTGAGGTTTCTATATCACACACAACGACAGAGCACAGTCGGTAGGACTTCTCTGGACGAGTGATCAGCTTGTCGCAGAGACCTCTACCTGACAACATAACACAACGGACAAACATCCATTCCCACGGCGGATTCGAACCCACAATCTCCACAGGCGAGCGGCCGCAGACCCAACCCTTAGACCGCGCAGCCACTGGGATCGGAATAACGAAAGTATAGAAATGTACAATTCTCACTGCTCCCTAGATTATATTTAAATCAGTAGGCAAAAGAAAAGAAAATATGCAGTACCTCCCGAGGCGATGTGATAAACTTGTGTAGTGCAGCTGTTTCTATACAACATATCATTTTTTATTCTTTTATTCTGGAAAAAATACCGACACTATGAATGAAACGATCTGGAACGATATACTTTTCCCCCCTGCCTCGAACCTTAAGGTTAGGTGTACGTATCTTTGATTTACAGTACAATATACATCGCGCCATAAATTGTGTACCAGCCCTTGTTGTTGAGGGGAGGGAGCCATATGTACTGCTGGCGCTATATAGCGAAGAAGTATACATTTTCAAAACGGAACCATGCAGTGATTATAGGTTTGTATTATTTGTGAGTCTTTCAGACATTACGATGTGACCCATTGAACCAGATAACTGTACACTCCCACAAGTTGGGACGTTTGTGATTGCTGCACGAGGTGTGGGCTTTTCGCTTATTGTTATCTTCAGTTCTTAACTGATGACTTTTAATTATTTAAAAGGAAATGTTGATTATTATTTTGTATTTTTCAGACTTTTCATTCGACACGGACCATCAGTTATCTCTATATCCTAGCAACAGTTGTACAATCGATCATATTCCATTGTAGTGATGTCAGCACAGGGAGGTTTTATTTTTAACGCGTTGCTGATAAAGACTGCAGAACGGACGTCGTCCGCTCTAGGGCCAGTATTCCTGCGAATAGATATTACATTTGTAGTAGAGACTGTTAAGGTACACGTTTCTTAATATGAGTAATAAGAGTTAGGAGAAAAGATTTAAAGTAATATTTCCTTAGACTAAATGTAAAGCAGCCCCGTTACAGGCCTGGAGTGGCCCAGAGGGTTCCAGGAAGTTAAGGTTCCCAGATTTCATGACAACGGCACAGGATAGTGGTAAGGTTGTCAGCCTTACGCAACGGCCGCCTTTACCCCCAAGAAATGCTCCTGGTACTCATTTCTGTTACAGGCTGAGTCGATCCCAAGGCCATAGTGGGATAGGAGGTATTTTATGTCAATGAAATATTCCAATGACACCAGCTGGGATCGAACCAGCGACCTTCCGATTTATAGCACAGCACCTTAACCACTGAGCTACCGCTGTCCCCATTTCCTTATGGTATTGAAACGACAAAATACTTACTTTGAAGTCCACATAAAATAAATAATTTCTTTGTTTCTTGACAACTATGAGGGGAAATCTATACACACCATAGGTGTGACTCAGCTATATAAATATGTGTGTTACGTCCCTGTCGTGTATGTATATATGTATTATGTATGTATGTATGTACGTTTGTATGTATATATGCACGAATTTGACAAAAATTCCAATAAATCGACAAAATACGTAAAATTTGCTAATGCCAAATTTCGTGAAGATCCGTTCTGCGGTTTGTGATTAGTTATGCGCTTACGGATGAACGGACGGATGGGCGGATAGGCAGAGCGAATTTAATAAGCGCTGCGCGGGGATGACTAAACACGGAGTCGAAGAAAAGGAAGGAAATAGTAACAGAAACATAAAAGAAAGACAGAAAGGAAAAGTAGTATAGACCAGGAGAAGGAGTAAATAGCTTTTAAATCAGAAAGTATTATGGCTATTTGCAGAGATTATGTAACTTAATTGGTAATTTGTTCACTCTTGTGAATGTAACTGACAAATTAGGAGAGACATAATCTCAGATGGTTCTAGCATTCATATGGAGGGATTGGAGAATGTTGTCAGAGAATAACTGATTTATTTAGATTTTCTTCGAATATATTTTCTATAAAATTCCGAAACTTTTCTGTTATTTCACTGATAAATTGCGACGAAATGTCATGTAGAGACAGTAGAGACAGCAGGATACTAAGACATGTCGGCACAGATATAAAATTCTACAGAGCGCCACTAAATTATTTATAAAATTCATTACAGGACCGACAATAAACAAACAACAGTTACTTCTTTGTTAAAATACGTAGGTTATTCGGAAAGTAAGTACCGTCTGCGCATATCTCTTGCGCATCCTCTAGTCTGTCACTTTGGGCATGTGCAGTGACTTCCTCTATGAATTGAGAAGCCACAGACGCCATTTCGTGAAATTCGTATTATGTTTATGTTTGTTCCTTTGCGTTAAACATGTTTAAAACATTTGAAGGGGTCGCCGACTGTGAAATCCGGTCAGTAATTCGATTTTTGAACGCTAGGAATGTGCTACCAATTGAGACTCATCACCAGATCTATCAAGTGTATGGTGACAATGCGATGAGTGATGGCATGGTTAGGAAATGGGTTCGGATGTTCAATGAAGGACGAGAGAACCTGCACGATGAGGCGCGAAGTCGGCGTCCATCTTTGGTGAATGATGATTTTGTGCGTAAGGTCAACGAAAGAGTGCGTGACGACAGACGTTTCACAATTTCTGATCTGTCCCTGCACTTTCGTCTGATTTCAAGGACTCTATTCTATCACATTGTCAGTAGTCATTGGGGTTGGCTAACATCGCAGGCGGCCGCACTCTATGAGGAGGGTATACACAAACTTGTGCCCCGTTATGATAAGTGCCTCAATAATGGCGGTGAATATGTGAAAAAAATAGTTTGAAGAATGTAGAATCTGATAACAGTAACATTTTATACGAAATCTTACTCGCTTTTTACAGCGAAATGATACTTATTTTCTGAACAAGCCTCGTATAAAAAGCACGAAATCGAAGAATTCTCTATGTGACCAGTAATTCAGAAATTGGCGTGTAGATACTATCCATGAAGAAACACCACTTACTATTAATTACTGTATGCGAAAAAAAATTAATATTTGATAAAATTTACGTTGGATCCACCCCACCACTGTGATAACCAGCATTTGGTATGATTCCGTAAAATGGGCATCGCCAAATTAAATCTGCACTCAATAGTAACAATGTGAATACCTTCGTAACTTCCCCGTTAAGCAAAATTCTGGAGTGACGAACACAATTGTTATCAATAACTATATTGAGGTTGTTAATTTTTCTCCCATTTACAACAGATAAATGAAACGTGGAAAAAAATATATGGTTATGTTTTGTAGCACGTGTTTAAAACTAAACTAGTTTGCTTTAGAATTCATTCTCATTTATGTGAGAATTCTTTCACGAGATTGTAGGATAAGCCACTAAGTCATTTAATTGTGGTTGATTAGTTCTAATAATTCATTAGTCCATAAAATATGGGAATTTTATTTGAAAGCTCAGCTCAGAAAATAAGTCATCCTGGAAGTATAAAATGTTATACTTTGTTCAAATTGTAGCTGGAAATCAGCGGCAAGATGGATTCATACTCAACCAATCAAAACCATGGAGCTAATTACCCCGTAATATAAAAGGCTGCTTTTGTTGACAGTGTTTGGGTAAAATTCCAGTAAATAAAAGAGTGAATATAAATTCAGGTCACTGGATTTATTTCAACGTATTCCATTTCTTGGAACTTCAGAAATCGTATGAACTTTGTTGTATGCTTTTCTATGAACCATTAAGTCGTTTGGAGTGCAGTGTAGTGAAAAACTAGTCTCTTAGGCACCAGCAGGTGCAAATGTTCAAGCATTTTTTATATTTTGCTGAAAGTGCATCTCAGTATAATCTTAGCAATTGACCAACTTAAAACACAAATTCTTGTTTTATAATAACTTTATTATATTCCACTACATGTTTCGAGCACTATGTGACCATCGTCAGGAAGTCGAATTGTATTATACAGCATCTGGCATCGTCACACTCTGGAGGTGTCCGTCCGGTGCGCAGGTTGAGAGAAGAACGATTCCTCTTTCAACCTGGACATGGGGAAAAATGTAACTTTCCGAAATACCATGAAGAGTTTTGTGGGATTAAAATTCATAATCATATAAAAAAGTCTTACCTACGGAAGTATTTTTGAGTTGATTCAGTATTTGTCAAGTTGACAAAAAATTAGTCTGAATTTCACAGCACTGTCATGAGCTTAGGGCACGCTGCTGGTGGCGCAGTTGGTTGAGGCGCTGCGCTGCAAGCCGGAAGTTCGCGGGTTCGATTCCAGATGGTGTCATTGGAATTTTTCATTAACATTATCTTTCCAGCCGCACTATGGCCCTGGAGTTGACTCAGCCTCTAACAGAAAGGAGTACCAGGAATATTTCCTGGGGCGGTAAAGGCTGCCGGTATGTGGGGCTGACACCCTTACCACCTTCATTTGCCGATTTTCTTGAAATCTGGGAGCCTCAATCTTCTAAAACCCTCTGGGACTGTCCAGTCCTGTAATACAGTATAATATTGTAATATAATATAACATTTATTTACTGCAGCTGGGTTGTTACCCGGTGGCAGTGGTTACTTTACATGTAAACAAAACATGAAATTGGTTACTACTAAATTTAAGTCGGGAAGGCTACATGAGGAGCATGTAGTGGCAACTTGGAATGTTAGGAACCATCTTAGCATTTGCTTTTAGGCACAGTGAAACCAAGAAGCACCTGTGTCGAGATGGCCGGTCTCAGGACCTTCCGAATACTTACTTCCAGTCAGCAGTCCGGCATGTAAAGTAATAAAAAAAAGCAATGCCCACACAGTACAACAAATACACATAACATAACAACACACACAAGACAACTACAACAATACACAGGGTCAACCAACAACAATTACACAAAAGAAAACTTAAAACTAGCAACAAAACACACGAGACAAATTACAATTTTACAACATGTACAAAAGGTAAAAACACCCAAGCACGAGAGTTCTGTGTACAGTTTCTTGTAATTGTTTTTTTTTAAAATCATTAATTCACTCACGCTTTCACCCCAGTCTTTCACTTCTCATCACTTACTACTCCTATAAACCTTTTCCGTAAAGACTCGTCCCCCCCCCATATACTGCACTTCACTTCACCTCATTCCACTTCACTTTGCTTCGTTCACTTCACTTCACTTTATTGCACTTCGCTACACTCCACGTTAGATGAACTGCTTTGCCTTCGTGCGATATATAGCAACATAACTGAATGCCTGTAACTAGAGTGTGCGATTCTTCTACGAGCAGGTTTGTGGATCCTGGGGAAATCTTGAAGAAAACAGTTCCCAACTTCGTACAATGTGTCTGGAATAAAAAGTGCGTCGGACTGCGGTTGTGTTTCTGCCAGAGTATTATCATACCGACGGACAGCACTGATGTACGTGCTTACGGGTTAAGAGACTGTTGGAACTATAACAGTTACGAATGAGGAAACATAAGAAGGAAACTTTAGTGCTATGTGCGCGAAGAAAATGGGAGACTCCACTTTCATTAGGTTCGCTGGAAGAATGCTATCGACGTTATAGTTCAGCCGAAGGTATAGACTTGCAGGCTGTAGGGAAGGCTTGTTTGGCTACAGTTTTCGGCATCCAGAGCTGACCTCCCGGGCAATCACGTAAAAGAACTGTTTGAATTCTGTTAAGCTTTAATTATTAGACGCTTTCTCGAAGTTGCGAAAAACGACTAACAGCTGCGCCATTTTTGTCCTTCCGCCTGTCATTCCGCATGGAACAACTCCGCTCTACCTGGACGAATTTTTATTAAGAAGAGCACTGTGCTCTTCTGGGTCATTACGCAGCGTATAGTGGTGATTTCCTACGGACTTTTCGGGAAAACTTATCGGTCACATTTTCAGGGTTCAGTAATTCACGATACCTCTCGGAGAAAAACCTATAGATTATCCAGAAACGTGGCTAATATATAGTTACTACTCGCTGCATAACAACACAGAAGAGCGCAGTTCTGATCTATTTCGAGGCAGAAGCCTGAAGTCACTTGTTTTTATTAAATTTTTATGTGTGTATTTTTCGATAATCTGTCGAGGAAATTCAAGTTCCATTGAAATATGACAAAACTAACCGGCATCTTACATGAAAACCAATATACACTTCTGATCATAACTCGTTTATTTCTTCTTAGAATGAGAAATGTCTTAGACAGAAATTGTAGAGACAATCAAAACACATTTTATGTTCAAAACTTTTTCCCCAAAAACCGTACCTTTTATGAGATAATGTGGAAAAATACAGTAGAGCCACAAAGGCCAAAGGTGTATGGTGAGGTAAATTCAGTCAAAAACAAAACTATAAGTTTTATTTATTTAGCAGGTTGTTCGACGTTTCCACATCTTCCTGCGCCCATTTGACAATTATCTTATCTTTTTATTCCATTTGTCTCTGTCCTTCCAGTCTTCTTCCATTAATCCCTTTTCTCCCATCAATCCTCTAATCCCTTCCGCACAGGGAGCTTTAGGTCTACCCCGTTTTCTTCTTCCCGGTGGACTCCATTTCATAAATTTTTCCGTTAATCTTCCCACACAACTATAAATATATGGCTAAATGATGATGTTTATTAGCAATGGAAATACTACATGTTTCGGCCTATAGCGGCCATCTTCAGGTTTGGACAACTTTCTTGCTAAAAGAGTTTTTTATATAATATGCCTAAACCGCGTGATGGTGTTGAGAACTCCTTATCATTTTACGTGTTTTTTTCCATTGCTAATAAGCACCATCATTTAGCCATATATTTATAGTTGTGTTTTTGACTGAATTTACCTCACCATATAGTTTAAACACCAACGGGGATGGCACACCTCAGATGGCTACAGGTGACAATATAATACGGCGCATGCGTCTTGTGTGCTGGATGACTAAATCTAGAAACACCCGCTTAGAATATGTAATATTATTTTTAACCCTGAAACAGTGGTTACGCGAACACGCCTTAATTTTACTTTCTACATTCTTTGCCTAACACGTTATGGGTTTCCATGTTTACAGAAAGCGGCTGAAGTTTGTAAACGTAGACATTTCTCTCTACTTAATCGTTAAAATTTTTATGTTTTGTATAGGCCCATTATTTTAACTGGCAAACGTCGCTAGCCTCCACACTTCGGCTAGCTTAACAAACACAACATCGAATGAACATCTTATTTGCTAGAAGTGACATATTTCTGCAAGAAGAAAGAAAGCATTTTCAGCACGTCTTTGAAAAACGGTGATTGCGAACGAACCTAACATTAACTACAGTTGACTAAACTCGAACGCTTGGATGCCAATTCACGGTAGTTGCAGCTGCGCTGTCTGCAATCGAGCGTAAGTGTCCGAGTGAAATAGTGATGCTAGTTGTCAGATAAAATAATGATTAACTTTTATGCACTTAGATGGAAGGACTGTGAAGAACGCGTAATTTGTCTTATGTCTGAAATATTAATGATGTGTGCGTAGTGGGTGCTGGGCTTCATTTATACATAGCGCTCGGTATACCCTCACAGATCAATATTTAAATGTTAGGCTGAAGCAAATAAAAAAATATAAAATTGTTATAACAATAGAATGTTACGTATTAATTTGTATACATCAGTGCATACTGAATAGTACTTACTTACTTACTTACTTACTCCAGGTGCAGAATCCTTCTTGAGAAGCTAACTGGTTTGCAGCTAGTCAAGAAATTCTCCGCATTTCACGGAACCCGAAGGTTCATTACCGCACTCACAAGCGTCCGCCACCTGTCTCTATCCTGGGCCAGCCCAA
>Ga0123355_10007810_pt1 | contig 16101 bp, 6 predicted proteins | sample TergutEmb28metaG_3_FD_89872 | JGI IMG/M metagenome (GOLD analysis project Ga0123355, IMG submission 89872) | Embiratermes neotenicus P1 segment gut microbial communities from Petit-Saut dam, French Guiana - Emb289 P1 | ecosystem: Host-associated > Arthropoda: Insects > Digestive system > Gut ...
ACTTTCTTTTTCCCCCCCCAAATGGGGTTGGGGGAATAAGGGGCGGGGGCAAAAAAAAAAAATTTTTTTTTAAAAAAAAAAAAATTTTTTTTGGTGGGTTTTCTCGCCCCCCCCCCCCCCCCCGGCCTCTCCTTCCTGATCTTTCGTTCCAGCGAGCTGTTTCTCTTTTCACGGATCGACAACCCTAGTGGGCCTTGGCTTCCTCTTTGTCGAGGTTTCTTTATCACCCTCAGACGCAAAACACCCGGTGGTTCTCCTCCGGACGAAAGAGCAGCCGGACGCAGAGACCTCTAAGTGGCAACACGCGACACTCACAAGAGAGATATATATATGCCCCCGGCGGGATTCGAACCCGCAATCCCATCAAGCGAGCGTCCGCACACCCACAAAATATACCGCACGGCCACTGGTATCGGAGTCCAAACTATCTATTACCCACTATCTGCCCGCGGTCAGTGGCGGGTGCTCGTGCCCGTATTTCGTGAGTATAGAATACCTGTTTTAAAGTACGTACTTGCTGAACCCCACATCTGGTTGCTACACACAAGCACTTGCCCAAGAGAAGCTAACTTAGCTACGCTCTCAATACTGGGGGGCGATAAACCAGACGAAGCAAATGCTTCTTTCTTGCAAGCTGCCTGTTTTTAATTCCTTAGAACCAGGAATTCTGAGAGGATTTGTAACGTTTTGCTGACTGGTTGTGTAAAATTCGACGAATATCGTGACAAGGAGTTTACATGAAGGCAGTGCTTCTAAGCCTACATGCGCAGGAAGAATGAGTAACCCGAATAATCTGCCGTTTTTGCTTTCTGTTGTGGTTTTCACTGTATTGTGTTTGTAGGCCTAACTTACCTCCATTTTTGTGCAATGCCAGCTACTTTACTCACCTTTGTGACGTCAACAATAAGTATAAGTTGGTGTAGGTTGTATTGTGTGAAGTCTGTCGTACAACGTTACTTGAAAACGGTAAGGAAAAAGAACTGCTAATCTACAGAAACTGTGATCTTTCTTTCTGGTTTTCGATATACGCTTTTTCTATTCGGACAAGAAAGTTGCAAAGGGTTTTCACTAAAGGTTTTGCAGAAAGGCTTCGAAGCCTACTTTGGTTATGTGATAAGGTGAGAGGCACTTAGCCTATCAACGTGCCAGTGTGGCTGACCGTCTGAGCACTTGCTGAAGCAATTTGAGAAATGTCTTAAGGCATGATGCCTGTGGAGTCCAGCCGTTGCTAAATCTGGTACGGTAAGTTTGTTCCTGTCTGAACCATAAAGGCGTATAAGGGGAGGAGAATAAAGGCTCCACTCGTATTGACCTCGGCATTAAATGGTGGTAAATTATACTAAGTTAATTTTTGTAGTCTGAATGAAATTTCAGTATGGTGGCTTTACGAAATCTATACGAATATTAATCCATATCTTTTGTGGCCACAAACAACAAACTGTTCCAGCTTTATGTGGCCTTTTATGCGGATCTGCGTTATAGATATACAGGGTGATTCACGAGGACAATTCATTATCCTTGGAGGTGATAGTATCGGTTATTTTGAGAAAAAAATTTCGTATCAACGTGTGTCTAACCCTGAATGATTACCGAGATGGAGCTGTTTGAATCTGCAGAACTAGTTCCGTCAGATGTTTGCCTGTGGGCCTTGTTAAAGAGCTAAATTAGCAAAATACACAAGACAAATTGCTGGTCGAAATTTGGATGCTGCTGTTTACATAAAGAAACGTGAAGATCAACTCAGACGAGCAACACACGATCTTCGCACACGAGTTGCAAAGTTCACTGAGGCTGCCGTTGGGATTGTCGAACATCTGTTGTGTACTGCAACAAATTTGTATTTCTGAGTGGCAAGTCTCACAGATTGTGCATAGAACAGTTTAAAGGCGCATTCACATAGTCGCGAAAAGCGCCAATTTCCTGCGTCATGTCCGTCCGTCCGTCAGTCCGCATGTATTAACGCGGCTTCCACTGGACGTATTTACGTGAAATTCGGTTTTGGTGACTTCCTTCAAAATCTGTCGAGAGAATACAAACTTGGTTAAAATCGTAAATAATATCGGACACTTTACACCGACACCTAAAGTACGTTCTATTGTTGCCGGCGACATTAAACGCCCATAGAAGCGCTCTCCTCGAGTGAAATTGTATCAGGTTATTAGGAGAGCTGAAAAGATATAACGGTAGGCGTGGCGTCGTTATCCTGCATTAAATGTACATTGCTTACGTTGTTTATGTTGACAGTTACTATCTTGGCCACCCTGAACAAATCTTTCAGTTAGCGTCTGGAACATTCCACGTAATGCTAATCTATCTTGTTATCATTTTGTAATTGCCTTCGTCAGCATATTTTTTTAAGTTTACGATGACACAACCCCTTCGTGCTATCAGACACATACAATATATATTCAGTATACCGTCATACACAACTGTACAAGTTAATCAGGCGACATATTTCGGCTTATCATGCAAGCCATCATCAGGCCTAAATTTAATAACTTCAGTGAACATTTACAAGTAGGAGTGAGATCTCACCCTTTAAAAACAGCTGTACATAGTAAAATATTGAGAAATAATACAAGAAGCCTCGATAGATTTATAAAATGCGTAATATTACAAAAATGTAAATGATAAAATTAAGTAACCTTTTTAATGTTTCAAAAATACGTCGGTAGGCGGTAGAATTGCAATATGGTGTACACATTACCGAATAATATTTTAAGTCGTTTCTTTCTGTGATCTACGTTTCTACGCATTGTTCTTCGGAGGTTTTATGCGTGGTTTTCTTTCTGCTTGGAGGTAAAATTCGAGGTATTGACACTGGCTGATGCAACTTTCTTAGAGTCTTACGTGTGCAGCCTGTCTCAGTGGTAACCTTCGTTTGCATGGTGCATGGCAGGCAAATGCGATAACATGTCAATACTTGGCACATCTGCTGGCGACGTCGCCGTGACGACACTAACAACACTTACCCCCTCTCCGTCTCAAACTCAGACATATATGATCTTGCGTTTAGAGTCATTGAAGTCAGCAGAGAAACGTTACCACTAAAACGTTTGTTTCCGACTCCCGTGGCCTTCTAACACACCATTTAGCACTGACGAGCATTAAACTGTCGTAAAACGCCGTCTTGCACGGACGGTAACCATAACTACTCGTATACGAGTATACTTCATTTTTCCATACCGCCAGGGAAGTTATTCTGTTCAGAACCGTATATGAACAGAGAACTCTGCTCCACTTATATGGACAGAAGCAACAGTCGTTCGGCATTGCAGTCCCGTAGGCTTTGCTCTGTCAAGACTGATCTGCTAGTCTCACTGGAAGTGGCTGGGAGACCATGGTAGTAGGAATGCGCTTCTTCACCTCGGTCAGGAAGAAGGAGGTCGTGATAACGCGCCTTCGGATCGGCAATACTCACCTTACACACGACTATCTGTTGCATGGAGAGCCGACGTCCGTTTCTCGAGGGTGCGGAGCACATGTTGGTCGAATGCCAATTTTATGATGAAGAGCGACACTGATTTCATCTGCAGTGTACTTAGCAAGACATCCCAGTCGATAAACCCTGCAGCGTATCTGCTGTTCTGGCATTCGGTAACAGTATCGGGCTTGCGCAGTCCATTGATCTTGCCTTGTCTTTATAATCTTTGAACATTTTCTTTCCACTGTGCATAAATGTATATATCATGCCTTCTTGGGGCAATGTTGCAAAAATCTGTACAGTGTTATATCGTTTTTAAAATTCTGAATTGTGGCTAATTTGTAAAAATCACAGGTACCATTGAGACCTATGGCTTTATCACGTTTTAGGTTGTGTGTTTATGTATGGATTGTTGAGAGGCGCAGAGAACTAGGGATGCTGAAGGAACTGTAAACCCACCCGTCCAATACCTTCACCTCCACCATACACTGACCGCACTGTTTGCAAAGTAATCTTCCATTAGATGTTACTGCTCTAGGTGTTTCGAAAAGCGTTGTTAGATAAACAGGATAAACTTGATTCTGGTGGTGCATGTGCTACAGGGTCGAAATGTTTCGTATGAGTCGTGGGGCTCCGCGTAGGTCCATTTCTAAAGGTGAGAGTCTTTGTGTTCCCCACTTGATGAAGAATGGAAATAAGAACGAATGAATGAGTGAATGAATAAATGAGTGAATGGAGATGAATATTGTCAATTTTTTTTAAAAAAAAACTTGATATTGTCTATCTTCCGTGCAGTTGTCATATGTAAATAAATTTATTACCAACTGATTGCACCAATATTTGATTTACTGAAGTATTCCTACATGTTTTGGCCATTCTCAGGGAGAAGCAGTTTTCAAATACATATGTGGCTTGTCTATTGTAAATGGTAAAATTTTAATATTAATGTCACCGTACTCATGGGTGACAATGTGTAGTGTTACGTTAAATTATGTTAAAATAGTAATGCAAGAAGAATATTAGAACTTGCTGTATCGAGACATCTCGAAATTGTGGATTTTCTTCGGGGTTAATGGAGTGCAAAATCCGACATGTTATACACCCTCTGTGTGCACCATGAACGATTGTGGTGTACAGATTCGAAGCTCGGGTCATCCAGCCCGACTACGCTATCCTGTTTGGCATGTCACAAGTAAGCTGATGCAAGACACATTGCTGTCACTGTGTAAGCAGCTGAGACCAGAAACGACAACGCACAGTGATTACTGCACGGAGCGCTCCAGACGCGCATGTCCAACCAAGGGCAATTAATTTGCTATGAGTAATTTGTTACTAGTCACGATCGGATGACAAGTTGTGTAATAACCTATTTTGCGGAAGGAAGTTTGCTGTATTATTTTCACAGCATAAGTTTCTTGTGTGAGTAATGGCGACAGATTGTCATTTCCTCTCCCCGTCTACGCCAAGTAAAGGTAAAGTGATCCCGTTACAGGCCCAGCGTGACCCAGAGGGTGGGTAGGGGTATAGCTCTACTTTTCCATGACCGCGGCACTAGAAGGGGGTGAGTGGTCAGCAGCACGCCCCAGCCGCACTTTACCCCCGGGAAAGACCCGGTACCCATTTTACAGGATGCTGGGTGGGCCCCAGGGCCGGTCGGCACGGGCGGAACATCTCGTCCTCACTGGGATTCGATACCGGACCGTCCAGTTCGTAGTCAGTCGCCATACCGACTGAGCTACCCGGCCCACCGTCCACACTAGGTAGTTCTGAGTAATCATAACACATTTTCTAGCCACAGGTTGGTTCCCCTCCCCCCTGTACTGGCCTATGCAACCTGTGCGCTTGCACTATACGTACTTGTGCACAAGTATATATACCGTAGGGCAGAGATGATCACCGCGGGTGGGTGGAGCGTGTCTGGCGCGGTGCGGGGAACTGCTGGCTACAGAGGGGACCGCTAAACTGCTATTGGCATGAGCGATAGGTTGTGCTACTACGACACTCACTACACACAGACCGAAAACATCAGACATTTCGAGTGGCGTGCAATTTGCGAGTGCACTGTGTTAGTGTTTTCTGGGTGGGTAGTGGAAACACATAATTCGCCACGAAATCTTGCATGTGCGCATCTGTCTCTTTCATAGCAGAGACCAGCTACTTTTCTGCTCACAGTACAACCGACGTCTCATCTAGAAAATGGCGGCTCATATGGAAAAATCTTTAGGCTAGAGATGTATGGTATTTTTCGATTTTCAATAACCGAAAATGACGAACTAAAGCGTTCATCAGGTAGTGAATGTCGTATGTATACGTCGAGCTCATTTGTGTAGCGTCAACGCTGTGGACTTATCTTCTGAAGGTGCCTGGAATCTCGTCGGGGATTTTTATTTACTCTGACAGAGGGTTTACGGTGTTTCCCCATTATCCCCATTTCCTTTCAAAATAACCCATTTCACCGTTATCATTCTTTTTTTTTTCGACGCTTTGTAGGCCTAGTCTGAGATTCTGACAGCGTCCCAAAGTGAACAAATGAAGGTCGCAGAGTTTGACATGTTCGTATCTGAACTATGCGCCTGCATTTTAAATACGTCTGGAATGAATGGCGATTCGCCACCAACCTTCGTGGTGTTCCACTAGCAGAATGCCCATTAATTAATATGGTTAATGAGGCGGAGTAACATCACCGTGGGGTTTCAGATGAGGGATGATTCAGTCCGTACTCCGGTCCTTAAAGAGATGCGATACAACAGACTGTGCTGATGTCATTGCAATTTCAATCACCTACCGTCATTTCCATATATGCACCCATATTAGACTGGAACACCTCAATTTATGATCATCAACATGACAAGCATGTTGGCTTGAAAGGCTGGCTATCGCAGATGCAATTTCTGGTTTACGATACATAATGCCCTCGTCAGAACATCAGAGAAGAAAATAATGGCGGGATAAAGTTCGGTAAAAGGTAGGACAGACTATCAGGTGAAGTGTGGACTGTACAGTTACAGTATGGCAGTCCTCAGTGTTGCTGGAACACGGTTTTTCGATCTTAGTTGAGGGCCTTGCGAAACATTGCAGGTAATGGAGGATATTTTCTATAGAAGATTAAGTCTGTGGCATGGACATATAATATGTTAAAATTTGGTCGTGTGGTCTGTTTTAGACGAGTGTGAGTTATGGAGACCAAGACCCACCGAATTTTGGTTTAGAGACGGTTGTTTCTAACGATGTACCGAGACGTGAGAAATCCATCGAAGCTATGAGATAAATAACTAATTGAGCTTCACTTCAATTTATCAACCAACGAATGCACATATAATTTCACATAAAACAATTTTAAAACACTTTAAAACACTCCGACATGTTTCGATCTTGTCGTACGACGCACACCTAGCCACTGCTCCACAACACATTCCTCCCACACAACATGATATCCTGCCACAACACCTAGTTTGCAAATACGAATTGAATTGTGAATACTGTAATATAACTTTAGCAAGGAACAACGCTCCCTGATGATCTGACAAGATCGAAACATGTCGGAGTGTTTTAAAGTGTTTTGAAATTGTTTTATGTGAAATTATATGTGCATTCGTTGGTTGATAAATTGAAGTAATTCTACGAAAATGCACGGTGCTGAAATAAGATTTCTAATTGAGCTTGTTTACTGTCGTTAATAAATCCTGCAATCTATTCAGGTACATAATTTCTTTTGCAAGTACATGTCCGATTTACTAGATTAAGAAGTGTTGGAGGGATTTAGGATTACATTTGCGAAAATAATTGTACATCTGCATCTCAAACAAGAGTTCTAAAATGCGCGGGAAAGTGTCATTACTTAATCCCAACTCTACAGACAGACAAATTCATAAGCCCATAAGGGATCTTGTAGACGTTCCCACGTTTCGGCAGCAGACATCTGAAATGCCTCGCACTGAAAGCACGCCTTGCTTCTCATATTGCACTAAGTGCGATCTTTTAATTGCTTAGGTCCGAAACTTGACAACATTGACGATGGGACGACAAATTATGTGGTTGTTATTTGCTTTCTTAGTCAGGTAGGTTGAAATTTAAGAGTATTATGTAATCTGTTTGGCCGACCCCGGTGGCCATGTGGTCTAAAAGTAGACCTGCAGCCGCTTGATTGCTGGGATGGCGGGTTTGAACCCCGCTGAGGGCTTGGATGTTCGTCTATTTTGTGTATTGTTTGTTGTGTAGGTAGCAGCCTCTGCGACGAGCTGATCACTCTTTCGGAGGAGTTTACCGAGTGTGTGTTTGTGTCTAATTGTTTTTGATCTAGAAACCTCAACAGTTAGGCGGCCTAGGCCCATGTTGGGCTGTTGCGCCATAAAGAATTTTGAGTAAGATATTTTTTCCGTGGCGCAATAGCCCCTAGAGCGCTAGGACCTCCTTATTGTCGAGGCTTCACGATCACACTCAGACCCACCACACTCGGTAGGACTTCTCTGGACGTGGGATCGGCCCGTCGCAGACACCTCTACTTGACAACACTCAACAAGAGATGATATTCATATCACCGGCGTGATTCGAATCCGCAATCCCAGAAAGCGAGGGGCCGCATACCAACGCTTTACATCTCGCGTCCACTGGGATCCGCTTCAATTAAGACACTGTTTAAAAATTATTAGAATGTTAATGATCATGCATCGATGTTGCATAACACGTACTCGATTTCTGTTGGAAGTTGGGGGCCTGTGTCCTTATTTTAGATGTCATAGAATCACCGCTTATCTGCAGTAGCTAGTTGCAGCATTTTCCAAGAAGAACGCGGACCCGTGGTCCTCAGCGTTAATGAATTCATTTAGTTCTCGAATGTGCTGATGAGTCGTAAATTTGATGTGGCTGGGTTGTACCGGCCCGTTGACGTAATCTGGGAAGTTGCCGTCATGCCCCGGATATGCGCGCGCTAATCACGTTGCACGGTTGGGAGGCAGCTGAGACGAAACTCTGGCTTAATTTGGGAATATGCTTACGAAACAGAGATTCGTGATATCTGTGGCAGAAACGTGGAAAGCTTTAGCTTTGAACCGTGTATGTCTTGTGATTCGAGCTACACTACAGGCTAAACTATGCGTTCAGAACAGTCAACCTCTAACACAAAACGAAGAATACACGTCTCAAAACGTAGGATATATCCGGTGTAGAGCTAAAATGAGACTTTATATGGATGTGAAAATGATGCGTAATTAATAATTTGTTATTGTCTGTGCGAACTCAACTTTCAATTTAACGTTCTCTTCGCACTGACAATAAATACAGACATTGAATGTCAAGCACAAGGAGTTGACGGTACCAAAATAACATGTATTAGTTTATGCTGCCACTGGTGATCTGCTGATTGGTATAGGATTCTGGGGTTAAAAGATATCTCCAAGTTCGATCCCAGCATATGCAACATCTTTCTTAGTCCCATGTCTGCTGCCTACTCGTTGTGCATATAAAGGCTGTTGTTGCCCCTCGTAACAATGACACATACACACACAACACACACTTGATAGGACTCCCCTGGACGAGAGATCGACCCGTCTCAGAGACCTCCACCTGGCAACACACAACACTCACAAGAAATAAGTATCCCTGCCCCCGGCGGGATTCTGACCCGCAATCCCAGCAAGCGAGTGGCCGCAGACCTACGCCTTAGACTGCACGGTCGAACGGGGTCAGCCATATGCAGCCAATACCGAAAATATGAAAACGCGGAAACATATCCTTATTTTATGACATTGCGCTTGTAGGGCGGTAGTGGAATAGTGCTGGCATATGAACATAGTATTGATGGGTTCCGGATTTTATTCAAACTGCTGCGCCTAATTATAAAAATGTAAAGGAAATGAAAAATGTTTCAGTATGAGGGCAAGCCTCCTGAAGACGAGAGTAAAGTGGAATTTTACCAAGCATTATCCAACTTTTGTGGGCCAGAATAGCGTAGTCAGTATAGTGACTCGCTACGGGCTGGACGGTCCGGGGATCGAATCCCGGGGATGAGATTTTCCGCACCCGTCCAGACCAACACTGTTGCCCAACCGGCCTCCTACACAGTGCGGACCGGGTCTTCCCCTGAATTACAGCAGCCGGGGCATGGCGTTAAGTACGCGCCCCATGTAGCGCCGAGGATAAAGAAAGAGCAGAACTATACATCTGCTCCCCCTCTGAGCCCTCGTGGCCTGTTCTAGGGCGAACTTTACCTTTACCTTTTATTATCTGACTTTTATCGACAATACGGATGGAAAATGTTGAAAATTGTTGTCAGTATACTGATAATTCGCACTGAAGTACGATTCGGCCAAACTTCGGAAACACTTTTTAAGTTAAATGTCCCCGAAATAATTAAATATGTAGTTTTAAATCATTGTTTAACAAAATGTCGGAACGAATCATACATTATGGTTTTAGAACACTCACCATGAAGCGTGTTCGGAGAAGTGTTCTTGTCTACCGAGATGTTCCTGTGAGACGAGTTGCGAGTTCTTATTGCTGGTTTGGTTAATTAGACTGATGTTTTGTTCGTTAATTCCCGGTGCCCCAAGGTCCTGTCTGCATCCGAAAAGAACAGAAGGATTGTTTCCTGTGTTTCCTTCAACAATCTTACTTAGCAAAGTGGATACCTAAAGCAGCATTTTGTTCAAACATTTACCTTCAAAGATGAGTGAATACTATACAGTCAAACAGTCGAAAGCTTACTTCGAGGTCTGGGAACGTCTGTCTGCCATATGCGAGTAGCTCTGTAATAATCACTTCATGTGAAAGACCATGGAGTCCGTAAACCTCCCACTCCCTTCCGCGCCCTCTTTCGAACGTAGAATAAACGAAAAGAAAGAACCCATTCTTGTCATCACCCAATGACTGAGAGGCTGGTTGGGCCTCATCTGGTCTGGACGATCTGGAGAAAAAGTCTGGTGCCTTGCCGGTATTCGAACCCCGTATCGTCCATCCCGTAGTCTAGCAAGTGTACCAATGACGTCCTGTCTCCTCCGCCTCACTGTTAGTTCTGTGTGACTTCTAAAGGATGTTTTTCTGATCTATAAATTACATATATATATATATATATATATATATATACGTTAGTTCGTTTCCTCAGCCGGTGGACTGTTGACATTTTCCCTATTTTCCTGGTCCTACCAGTCAAATTGCCGGATACTACCTCACATTCGTCCACCGACCCACCGACTGACTCTTCCTTCGACATTTTTCCAATTTATTGTCCACTTATCCAACCGTTCGGCACTGTATGGCTGGTAGAGTTACTGCGAGCGTCACTAAATAAACAGTAAATAAAATGTTATTTATATTCTAATTATCCGCATAGGTTTCGACTTGGCCATAGATGGAGGCACTAAGATGTCAAGGTCTATGAATTTGCTATTAATAGTGAAAACTCTACGTAATATTTTAATTGTGTGTTTTTAGTTTAGGTAGCACTCTGACGAGAATAATTACAGCAGGATATGTACATGACGTTTCAACGAATGGTGTATGTATGTTTTTGAAATTTTGTAATTTATTTTACGATCATCTGGTCTTGCCATAAAGTGGCAACATTTTATTAGAGAATCTTATGTTTATTGGACCATATGCAGGCTGAAGCACTGAAGTGCTTCAGCCTGCATGCGGATACCACACCACACCACCCCAGCCAAACCACAACGTAACACCAACACACATCGGACCAGAGCAATACAACCCATGAAATAACTCAACAAATAAGTCGCAAGCTCCTGAGGTTGGACGTATTAAAATCCGAAACATGTTGAGCATTAAATAATGAAATAATAAAGCAAATGACATCAAGTTGGTCTCTCTCTATTCAACTATTTTATTAGAGCTTAATGGGAAGTATTGGTTTCAGTGCATGGAAAGAATCACCGCTAAACCCGCCCGAAAAATTCTGGAATAAATCCTCAATAGAAAATTGAATATGAATGTCTTTTGGTTTATTAATAGATAAAAAAAAAATTAGATAGTAAACACCCACACCAATATCTCGTGCCGCTTGATCCTGTGTATTACTTCAAACCGTCATCTTACTGACATACTGAAGACTTTCTATTGAACACGCTCCTGTACACGTACCACATTTTCGCTCGTGAAGTGGCATTTAGTCGTAACCCACACAGTTCGTCAGATTGAGATTCTCGCCTTGCTAGATAGTTGGGTTACAAACACAGCCTCTGTGAAATGTTGTATCCACAAAATGTCCCTTTTCCTTATATTTACGTAAAAACAATAAGGTGCGTAAGTTTTGGTCTGTTTAGGATGGGTTAAATTTATTCTGTGTCCTGTAAAATTGTGCATCTGTGTGTCACGGCAAATTGCTGTTTTTTTGTGGGGGTGGGGGGCGAAATGTATATAAATACCGTGTAATTGCGCCTAGGAGGAATCAACAGGAAGCTGAGGAATACTGGATGAGGAGCCTCAGAATTTGTCCTCTTTATCAAATGTTCCGAGGGTTTGAGACAGACTGGGTAAGTGTTATGCAAGAGATGACAGACACACGCGAAAGTGTCAGAAGGTAAGAGTCAAGCTGATAGACGGTGGCAACGGTTGGGAGACGAAATGAAATTTGATCTTGAAGGCACAGGGTTTGAGGTTGTGGAATGGATTGTCTTCCTTTGGATGAGGATCAGATGCGGGTGCTTGTGAAGATGGTAATGGCGATTAGAATTTCCTAAAAGGTGAGGAATTCCATGACTACACGCCCCATGACTGTAACATTGTCCGGTACGGCCTTGCTTGGAGCTAGGTTGCTGTATTCAAAACTGGACGGTTTTACTCATTGTTCTGAGTAAACTCCAACTGAAATAGTGACTTTTTCTTTACGAATTTATAGTAAACTATGTCTATATGTAAAGTTTCTATGTTCCTATTGCTTCAACTGGAAGCAGTATTACTTGCTTTAGTCCATTTCAAAAAGTTACAGCGATTTTTTTTCTCTGGGGTCACATTTATTCCGATCGTTCTGTTTGTTGTTTTCAACTGAATGCGGGAATAAATACATTTGTTTACTGGCGAATTTCAAAGCTTCCAAAATTATGTATGAAAATCTGCAGTTCTTGCTCAAACCCAAAGGAGTACTTGATGTTGTTCCTTTGAGAACAGTATGCGTTGTATGATATACGCCTGCTGTATACACATTCCCAGTTGCATGCTGAATCTCATCCAGCATACCATTTTACCCACGTACGCGAGGTACTAATGCACGTTTCCTGAAGAGAGATGTCAACCTTTCATTGAAGGAGTCGGAGGAATTGTACAAGCACGCTGATAAATGATATGGAAAATGTGTACATGAATTTGGGTTGTCATTTCTTTCATCAGGAATTTGTCACGTTCCCTTTAACTGATTCGTTCTGATGTATCATCCTTCATCTGTCATTACTGTGCAATATAGCTATACAGAACCGTAACGCGAAGGTTTGTGGTTTGCGTTGGTAAGGGGTAAGTGAAAGCTTTATTGCAATCTAAGCCATTAGTCATCTCCCCTTCACTCTGAATATTATATCATGAATTGTGACATTTATGTGCTCATTCCCCCTGGATAATACGAATTTTGAGCTTAGTTGTCATTCTGAAAACGCTGAGTTCTCCTAAGAGGACTTTTAATTAAACTTCGCATAATCGGATTCCACAGTTTAAATGGCAGGGAGTCTCAAGTTCTGGGGGTCACCACGACATCCATTGCTACAGGGTGGTGGTTAAATAACTCGCACATTGGGGATTGCTTTCCATTCGGCATTCACAGTCATGTAGAGATAGCCATATGCAGTGCTGTGGTTTCGTATTTCCTCTCTCTCTCTCTCTCTCTCTTCCTCCCCTCCCTCTCCCTCCCTCTCCCTCCCCCCCAAATGCAACGTTTATTATGATTTTTAGTCCATTTTCTTATTTTACAAGGAAATACGGAGTTGCATCGTCAGTATTTTCATGTGTTATGATGTTCTTCGGTCCCTTATGTCTTTCTGTAATACGTTTTGAAGCAATTGACATATTTTGACGAAACTTGGTTTGAATGTCATAATACTATAGGCCATCAATACTGACATGACTTCCCTGTAGGATGCTAAAATAACAAAGTGAAAGCTGTGTAATTATTCTAATTTTGCCCAATACGTTCGCACTTACGGCTTACTGCTGTCTCTCTGCCAAAATGTTTGGACCGCAATGTGTCGCAAATTCGGGTGCAAATAAAGGATGTTTGCTTATTTGCATAATTTGAGGAGCCGAGACGTTGTGCAGCATTCCCAGTCACTCGCTAACATCACTCACACTTAAATTTATCAATTATGAAACAGCTGACTGTGCTTGCTAATGTTCTGGAAAACCTCGGTCCATATTCCGACCAGATGAGTTGCTCTTCTATATATATATATATATATATATATATATATTACTGTGACTGACGTACTTCGAAGTTCTCATCTCCCCAAGCAAACGGGCCGCTACTGGTTCTTTCCACACCCTAAATTCTTCATAATATCATTTTTGTATCTGTTCGTACCCAGACGAACCTGTGCTTGGATTGCCTTTGAATGACAGGAATTAGTTAGAAATCACACTTCCCGCATTTTTGTTAAAGTCTGAGCATATAATCATGTTCCTTGATCAGGACACGGTATCTTTATGACACTAACATGTTTAATGGAAAATGCAAGAGCCCCAACTCCAGTAACCAGTTACTTTTCTTTCGCGTCGAAGATCAATCCACCGTTACACGACATGTTTGCTGCAGTCCGCCACTACTGGTGTCAGCGACACTGTAACATTCATGTGGACTGCAGTACTGTTCACATGTAGGTACAGATGATTGATTGCAAGGCGAGGGGTAATGGGTAATGGGTAATGGGTAATGTGGGATAGCTATACTGTTGGGTTTCCAGCTGGTTCCAGCAGCCACATCGCTCTGGCTCTTCTTGATGCATCTCAGCGGCACTCACTCTTTTTACCTTTCCGACATACTGTATAATAATTCAGTACGACATAACACGACGAGAGGTTGGCTGGACATGTAGCACGAATTATAAACGTGATAAATATCTACAGTAATTTATTTGGAAAGGCTGAAGGAAAGAAAGTACGAGTATTTGTTGGTTTGGGACGGATGGAAAGATGATATTAAAAAGGATCGTAATGAAATAGGATGTTAGGTTGTGGACTGTATTCAGGTAACTTATTACAGAGTTTGGAGGCTGTGTTGTGGAAACTGTAACAAATGTTCGGCTTTCGTATAAGGTGGAGCGTCTATTGAGTAACTTATCTATTCATAGTTTCTTAATAAAGACTTTTTTCCATGGCTTATTTAGATAAGCGAGCCTTGTTTATTGATCCATTTTACACGCAGTTAAATGTCCATTAAAAATTCAAAATTTTCACTCTCCTTTCGGTGTTTACCCCGTTTCACCTTCTATCCTATGGCAAGTCAATATCTCAGAAGTAGATTACATGAAAAGCTCTTTTATAGTTTATGTGAGATGCATGTGTTAATCCAGGTCATAGTATATGTACTTACTGACTTCTAAAAAGATGGACTTGTGTAACGGATGTTCCCTTATCGAACGGCATTCAATGCATCCCAGTCTCAAGACATATTACGAGGCTTATTCAGAAAGTAAGTACCGTTTCGCTGTGAAAAAAAAATCGAGTATGCTTTCCTATAAAATTTGATTGTTATCAGATTCTACATTATTCAAAGTATTTTTCCACATATTCACCGCCATTATTGAGGCACTTATCGTAGCGGGGCACAAGTTTTTGTGTACCCTCCTCATAGAATGCGGCCACCGATAACCCAAATGACTGCTGGCAGTGTCATAGAGTAGAGTCCTTGAAATCTGAAGAAAGTGCAGGGACAGATCAGAAATTGTGAAACATCTGTCGTCACGCTCTCTTTCGTTGACCTTACGCACCAAATCATCATTCATCAAAGATGGACACCCACTTCGCGCCTCATCGTGCACGTTCTCTCGTCCTTCATTGAACATCCGAACACATTTCCTAACCGTGCCATCACTCATCGCATTGTCACCATACACTTGACAGATCTGGTGATGAATCTCACTTGGTAGCACATTCCTAGCGTCAACTTATCCAAAAATTTAAAGCGCGAAGTGCTAAAATGCAATACAAGTATATGTTTTAATGATCAGTGTTAAATAATCACAAATTAGTGAGGCTTCACTAAAACTAAAAATTGCATAACTGAAGAATAAAAACCAATTAGATGCCACTTGTTATTTTATTGTACTTCTTATAAGTTCAACATGTTTCAGGCATTACTATGCCCATCATCAGGAGCTCGCGACTATAATGTTGATTACCACATTGGTCGTTTCATTCTTGGTTTGCTGTAGGTTGGAGGTTAGGTGCGGTTAGGTTGGAGTAGTGTCCGTACTGAAGGCTATAGCACATTATAGTCGCGGGCTCCTGATGATGGGCATAGTAGTGCCCGAAACATGTTGAGTCTATTAGAAATAGAATAAAATAATAAGTGGCATCTAGTTGGTTTTTTTTGTTCAGTTATCACAATGATGCACGGTCCAACAAACATAAACACTGTATTAATTATACCAATTAGCCAGCTTATTGCACTTAATTTTATTATACATACGTTAAAACAATATAAAATGTTATAAAATTACTAACTCCAACATGTTTCGGTCATATAT
>Ga0123355_10007811_pt1 | contig 16100 bp, 6 predicted proteins | sample TergutEmb28metaG_3_FD_89872 | JGI IMG/M metagenome (GOLD analysis project Ga0123355, IMG submission 89872) | Embiratermes neotenicus P1 segment gut microbial communities from Petit-Saut dam, French Guiana - Emb289 P1 | ecosystem: Host-associated > Arthropoda: Insects > Digestive system > Gut ...
CATAGTGCGATCGGAAGGATTTTATGTCAATGAAAAATCCACTGACACCAGCTGGGATCGAACCAGCGACCTTCCGATTTGTAGCACAGCACCTTAACCACTGTGCTACCGCGGTCCCCCAAACTTGATATAAACAAACCGAAATAAGCGTAATTTATGCAGAATTTTTAAACGTGTTCTAAAATGTTGGTACCAGCGATTACCGTAATTTATGTTACCTCAAAACAGTTTTCGATCCGTTTTCTACTTACCATTAATTTTCAAACTTGCCAGCTGTCTATAGCCCATAATTGTTCACATCAATTTCTATGACCGACTTTGTAGTTAATAATGTTAAGTATAAGGTGAAATCCTATCAATTCTTATACCAGAAACGTTTGTCACTCGAATTTTTCATCTTTCACTTCGCAATCACCATGGGCCCATTGATCATGCCCCGTCACCCTACACAAAGCAATGAATCGAGTCACCACAAAGTATCATTCTCTTTTCCGTCTCTTTTATTTCAATTCATTGTAGAAGTCTTGAATTTTTCAGTATATGTAGCAATCGCTATACAGATTTTGGCCACCCATTTTCTATTAAATGTTACCTTGTATATTCATAATTACGTCATACCATTTTATGAAAACAGTATGTTTTGAATGTATGTTGTAGGATTATCGTTCGTACAAGCTTTGGTTAATTTTGGTTCAGAAGTTTATACTTTTTAAAGTGTACACACGCGCGTCCAGACAAACAAATGATACACGTGTGACTAGTTAAAGCGTATAAGGAAGGCCAGTACTTAAATGTACGCTTTTACCTACCTGAATGTCACGAAAAAACACGTATTCACAGCTACGGCATCACGTTATAGTTTATGTAGATTGCATTCTTGTTTCATAGTGGCAGCACTGCATAAGCGGCCTGTACTAATCAATTAATTAAAGAGATGTGTGTAATATGAGATATCTTGTACTCTCTGAATTTTCGTATATTCCCACACAAAGTGCCTGGGAAGAAGTCTATACGTAGCGATGCAGTCGCTTCCAACTTACGATTCAATAAAGTGCATTGTACGAGCATCATTACATGATTTGTAATAATTTTGACATAACGCATCGGTCTTCATTAATCGTAACGTATCAATGTGACAGAATTCTGATGCTTAAGGAGGCGCCATACTTCACTGCAGCACTGCCCGAGATGAACTGCAAGGGTGGTCGGTCATATTGCAATCCCCACTCGACAGCTGGACCGTAGCCTCAGTGACTCTATATAAAAGGCAGACCGACTACCCCATATTGTCTCACACCCCATATTACTTCTCTTCTCCCTGCTGTACTTAAATTTTTTCAAACTTTTGAATCACAATTTAAATTTTAAATGTTTTTAATAAGAATTAATTTGTAGTTACCAGAGAAAACGAAAAGTTGGTTGTTGTTTTTGTTGTTGTTGTTGTTGTTGTTGTTGGTGGTGGTGGTGGTGGTTGTGGTAGTAATGGTTGTTGTGGTGTTCATGTTGGTGGTGGTCGTTGTCGTCGTCGAGATGGTCGTGTCGGTGGTGGTGGTGGTGGTGGTGGTTGTGGTAGTAATGGTTGTGGTGTTCATGTTGGTGGTGGTCGTTGTCGTCGTCGAGATGGTCGTGTCGGTGGTGGTGGTTGTGGTGGTGGTGGTGGTGGTGATCGTGGTCGTGGTTTTTATCTTTCAAGTGTTATCACGGGAAGTTTATTCCATAGCTTTACAGTGCATGCCAAAGAACACAGTAATCTACTGTAGACTTGATTTATATGGCTCAGAAAGGGCACTAGTGACGAGCTCTGGTGATCGTACTAATGAAAATTCTGTCAATAGCTATTATTAATTGGACATAGATTGTTAAGCGTAGGGGAGAGATGAACGGATTTGAAGTTACATTAATGAATTTTCGGGTTACATAATAGGCGCATAGTTTCTCTAGAGTTGAGAGACAGTTCTGTTGTCAGAAAAGTAGGGAGTTCGTTATTGTTTGGTAGCAGATAATCTCTGGATACACCGTCTGAAATTTATTATCTGATGGTCTAGAAGTGCACACTGTCAAAATATTGTCGCTTAGCAACACATTTTGAAGCTGACGGGAAGTTCAGAATTCCTCAAATTAGATGCCATATCATCTCAGACCCGCACTCCGATTTCAATTTAATTTGAACATGAGTAAGCAAACCCATTCAGTCCGAAGACGATTTACTTGGTTTCCGAAAATCGACTTCTCTCTTTTCCCTTGTATTTTCTACTCGTGTCTGACCCACACACGTTTTACAACGTCATATTCGTCGTCTTTATACTGCGGTTATTTTAAAATAAGTTTTTGCTACTGTCAATAACATTCCCTTGTCAGAAAATCGTATTTTATGAGTTAAATTCGTCTACTTCCTGATTTAAAACTCTTTCGTATTGTCGATTCAATCATGCATCGGCTGTATCTAAAATAGATTCCAAGATTCACAAATTCAACGAATCGTAAAAATCTTCCATCAGAATGGTCTACAAATCTGTCTCTTATGTAGTGATTCAAATGATAAATTCACTTACGCTGCCCTTGCTCCGAATCGACTGAGATTTACACTTGATTTAACAGCGGACTTTTAGCCATGTCTTTGAGGACGCAGCCTGCCTCTTTCGAATTCTGAAGCCTCTTTTCAAACCTCGCATCGGAGATTGGCCGTCGTGAATGAGGTTTATCGCTGTCTTACAATGTCTGTTCACGTACACATCAGAATACCCCTAAATACACGCAACGGCTGTTTTCTGTGACGCCCTTTTTAATTCAATACGCCACTACTCCTGATATATAATAGATATGCTATACATACTTTACAAATAAAATTAATCAATAAAGATTATAATATGTCTAAGTACTTTGTTTGTCACAAGTTTGTACAAGGGACCTGACGATGAAGGTCAACCGTTCTCAGTCTCGGGGTTACTAATTCGCGCTCTTAAGCAGGGGGTTAATTAATTTACTGTATCGACAGGACGGGGGGTGTTGAGGTGGACCCACTCCAGGCTGACCGATATGATATTTGTCAAGACAGTGTCTTAATTTTATAACGCATGACGTTTCTTCGCCACGTTCGCGAAGGTCCGACATTGTAACTTAATCAAGCACAACGAATCATCCAAATACTTACCTACATTTCTCTTGGAACTAATTTAGTAATGTCTATCCTCTTATAATAAGCCTACTTTATCCAAGATTGTGTATTTTGTAGGCCACACACGCGCTTTATACCCCGACCATCTAATCTACCTGGTTTAGGTGTATCTCCACCAGTAAATTTGTCAAAAATCTGAAATTAGTTTGCAGTCAGGTAGGAAAAGAACATTTGCTCTTTGTTTTTCAGCGAAATTTTCTGTCTGCATATTTAATACATCCCACTGGCCGTACTACCCTTCGTTGATTCTGGGAAAATTCAAACATGTACTGTACCAACTGTAACGCGTATTCGTGATGTGTTTGGTGGACATGGGCCGGTTGATTTGGGATCTGCTGTGTAAAGAGGGGCACCGGGACAGACGTGTTCGGGGTAAGTCGGTTTTCCCCTCTCACTACCATTCCGCAAATTCTCCATACTCATTTATTCATCCATTACCGATGCTGCATAATCTTGGCAACTGACAGCTTCTTTGCCGAAACACTTTAAAGTATACGTACCGTGGAATGCTCCGTGGGTAGGTGGAGTCTATTTCTCTGTGTCTTCCACATTATAAGCTTCTGATTGAATAAAATTACGAATTTTTAGAGGCTCAAATTTGGATGACATTGTAACTTTGGCACACGTTTACAGTGGTAATGATATGCCGAGTTCACATTGAGACCAAATTGAGCTGTACCTGGTTTTCAACCCTTATCCTGTTAAGGTGGAGAATATGGTGAGCTTCTAATATTGCCAGCAAATGGCAGATGGGATTTAACTCGGCGTTGAAAGGGTTCAAACACGGATGATTGTTCGAAAAGGCAATAGTTGTGAATCAGATGATATAAATTTTATTTAAAACAACTTTCGACATGGCGCATAGTCAACAAAAACTAAAGGAAATACTTTGTGACAGCTCCAGAGTGTTTTGAAATAACAGATTTTTATCATATCGATACCCTTTGCATTGTAACGGAACACGAATTGTAGCTACTTTCTTTATTAAGTTTAAATTGAACCAGGATTCGATAGCAAGATGTAGTTTTTGTCTGTTATAAATTTTGTATAAAATCCCACAACAAACCCTCACAGTCCTCATTCTATGGACCACTCAGTTAAAATTGTGTAAGGGAAATGTGGAGAAACAGTTGTACATAAACATATTCTGTGCGAAAATGCTGAACTTTGCAATGATCAAGCAAGTGAAAAGGACAATAGTATATGCCTTTTAAAAGGATGAGAAATAAGGGGGAATGAAAATCAAATAAACTTTTAGATGGTAACTCCAAAACACCTGGTGGGATTACGGAAGAGTGAAATAGGTCTAGTCGAAAAATCAGGTTTATGATGATAGAAGAAAAATGAACAGGTTTGTGCCAGATGACAAATGTTAGAGGAAAGAGAAAAGGCAGTAAAAATTAAACAATTAAACAATGAAATAAGTCAATAATGATGACCCATAAATCCCTACAAAGTTTTCTTTGCCAATGTTCATGCTTCTTGGAGAATGCTGTTTAATTGTTGCAGTCTTACGTGCATTTTTAGCACACAATGCCTCCAAAACGCGTGACAAATTTCATGAAGCAATCAGAGGCTAACGTTTGATTCTGAAGAAGAATATTAATTAATAAATTTAATCTGCGCTACATAATGGAGCTTTTGAGATGCCATATATGTTGATGGTGCCTTCAAACGAATTAATAAAATGATTATGAATGCTGACTGAGTAAGAATTCGAAAGGAGGCTTACAGAGATATGACGTATTATGTCGCTATTACTTTAACCCTGTAATTTGTAAGCGCACGGGTAATGGAGACAAAACTCCATACATTGTTGACTCAAGGTCGCGGTAATGAGCACTCCTTTTTCTTTGTCGGAGGCCCATATTTTAATGTGGGTCGCGATATCTGCTGTGCTGATTGATACATTTGCTCCCTCCTGTCAACCCTTCTATGAAACTACTGGAACAGTACGTCAGATTAAGTCAGTGCTGCTCCCTCACACACCGTGTCTGGTTCATTATTCACGGATCATCCTACCTTTCGACGCTATAAACTTAGCCGAAGCAGATTACAGTGTCCTTAAATAAATTATAATACAAATTGAGTGTAATTTTAAGACACGGCAGGTGACGAAACTGAGTGGGCATCTACACACTGTGACCGTTTTGTTCCTGAAACACGAACGATTATAATGCTTCTCGGTCAGAATAATCAGTGATGAAACTGATATTCGAGTTTTGTACTGCCGATGCAAATCCAGATTGCTAACGCTGCAATTTGATGCTTAATAATAATAATAATAATAATAATATAATTCAGTTTAATTTAAAGTGTATTTATTAACGAGTAGGCTTAACAGCACAAGAGCCTACCATAAAGTCAGAACAAAGACACAAGTAAAACACCAGAACAATACCAATGCACAAAAACAAAACACTAAGCAAACAAAACAATAAATATGGTGGGAGAAGAAGAGTATAAAACGTACGAGGACAAATGCTCTAAATCTCGATGAAATCATAAATATCAGGGTATAAAAATTTCACAGATTAGCGCAAAATTTGTTTTGAAGAAGTAGTTGTTTTCCTAAAGATACCGACCTCTTTGCACGCATGGTTAGCAACCGAAACAAATCTAGAGGACGGAGAGTTAATAATAATAGTAATAATAAAAATATGTGTTGATATAATTTTGTTGTTAAAATTGAGGGAACGCAGAAGAGATGCATTTTGTTGCGCCATTTAAACCTGCCTCTTTCTCTTGTAGATTACGATTTTGTGGTTAAAGCATAGTGATAAATCTCGGATGGTAAGGGTGACGCTTCTAGCTAGGTTGGTTATTTTTCGGTTGATACGGTTAAGTATTTTGAATCGCCTTCAATTTGACAAAGTCGCTTCGGATAAGCTTATGCGTTGAATAGGGACGATCCAAGTATCAGTTCTGTGCCAAACCAAAGGTTTTGCTGTCTCGGCTACTTTTGATGAAAAATGTGAGGCATTTTAGAAGTAAGTCTGAAATCTCACTGCGGGAAAACACTGGCACGCCTCCCCGTGTATATGTCGGCCTGCATCACAGAGCGGTAGTGCGATCTGCTGACAGTACGGCGCTTTATTGATTTTCACAAAAGTTTGCAGCAGCAGCAGCTGCATCAATCTATCATATATGATGGTGGTTGTGGGTTCCGTAGCGACAAAATTAGTTTCTGTAGAAGTTATTCAAGAGTTCCCGAACAAGAGGGACAGAGACAGAATAGATCGGCCATTACTTCTAGAGATGTAACAATGTATCCTCTATACTTGAAGCCACGCCGGAACGTCAAGTTAAAGTTGATATGTAACGAAATGAGAACACGGCCACTGCCCGGGTTACTGAGAGAGGAGCAAGTAAAATGGACAGTCTTCAAGGACTTCCTTTCTGTAGGTGTCTAACCTCTTAACTGTTAGGTTGCACAACTTTCAGACTTGACATAGAGGTCTGAAAATCACAGACCATGTCTAGTGGCTCCTGCCTGAAGAAATCTTCAGACTTGACATAGAGGTCTGAAAATCACGGACCATGTCTAGTGGCTCCTGCCTGAAGGAATCTTCAGACTTGACATAGAGGTCTGAAAATCACGGACCATGTCTAGTGGCTGCTGCCTGAAGAAATCTTCAAACTTGACATAGAGGTCTGAAAATCACAGACCATGTCTAGTGGCTCCTGCCTGAAGAAATCTAGGTTGCACAACTTTCAGACTTGACAAAGAGGTCTGAAAATCACAGACCATGTCTAGTGGCTCCTGCCTGACGAAATCGTCGACGTAAATTTCTTCAGAACTGTAGGCGAAAAACCAAGAAAACGTATTCTTCAATTTGGCGTAAAACTTTTAAAATTATCTTTTGAAAATATATTTGCCTGCAAACTGTTTCGTCATTTCCTTTTACTTATAAATTATTGTTCCTGTGGTGCTTGCATTTTCTGTTTTCCTTTCTAACTGAAAATGCGTACTGACTAGGTCAGATTGCGTGAGAGGCTGTGTGGGTCCAAACCTACGTTGAAACAGTTAAGGTTACGCTGAATCCCTTACTTTTTGCTGCGTGTCAGTTTTAGGCGCGTTCGCAAGATCGCTACAAGTGACTATTAGCTACGTCATGTCTGTCCGTCCGCGTGGAACAACTCGGCTCTCACTTTACAGATTTTTATGAAATTTGATATTTGCGTATTTTTCGAAAATCTGTCGAGAAAATTAAAGTTTCAATAAAATCTGACCAGAATAACGGATAATTTACATGAAGACCAATAAACATTTTTGATCATATCTTTCTTAGTTCTTCCTATAATGATAAATACATCAAAGTTATAGAGAAAATTAAAATACACATTTTATGTTTTGTAACTTTTTTTTAAAAAAATTCCTGCCCTATATGAGACAGTGTGGAAAATTATTTCACAGCCAGGAAGTCCGTATATGACAATGTGGCACATGCGCCTTGCATGCCTTATACGTAAGTCTACAAAAACACACTCACAATATGTAATACTTGTTTCTTTTCTACTGCAACAGTGGTTGAACGGGAGCGCCTCAATGTTACCTTCTGCGTGCATTGCCTCTATTTTTATTCAGTAATTCTGCAAGCAGAAATGCGTTTGGAACATATGGAATTTGTCGGTAGAATGCGTTTTAGAAAATGTAAATTTCGTGAACATGAAATAAAGTGAAATGACAACTTCATGCAACTAGGCAATTTTATTGATGTATTCTTAGCTCGGCATGTTTCGGATACATACGCCCATCATAAGGAGCATTAGATGTTGAGTTGCAGCATATGGTTTTCTGCACCGAGTTTTTGGATGGGTGGTGGTCTTGAGAGCCGCTGCGTCGGTCGTGTTTACGGTGCGGATGGTGCCATGCATGGCACCATCCGCACCGTAAACACGACCGACGCAGCGGCTCTCAAGACCACCACCCATCCAAAAACTCGGTGCAGAAAACCATATGCTGCAACTCAACATCTAATGCTCCTTATGATGGGCGTATGTATCCGAAACATGCCGAGCTAAGAATACATCAATAAAATTGCCTAGTTGCATGAAGTTGTCATTTCACTTTATTTCATGTTCACGAAATTTACATTTTCTAAAACGCATTCTACCGACAAATTCCATATGTTCCAAACGCATTTCTGCTTGCAGAATTACTGAATAAAAATAGAGGCAATGCACGCAGAAGGTAACATTGAGGCGCTCCCGTTCAACCACTGTTGCAGTAGAAAAGAAACAAGTATTACATATTGTGAGTGTGTTTTTGTAGACTTACGTATAAGGCATGCAAGGCGCATGTGCCACATTGTCATATACGGACTTCCTGGCTGTGAAATAATTTTCCACACTGTCTCATATAGGGCAGGAATTTTTTTAAAAAAAAGTTACAAAACATAAAATGTGTATTTTAATTTTCTCTATAACTTTGATGTATTTATCATTATAGGAAGAACTAAGAAAGATATGATCAAAAATGTTTATTGGTCTTCATGTAAATTATCCGTTATTCTGGTCAGATTTTATTGAAACTTTAATTTTCTCGACAGATTTTCGAAAAATACGCAAATATCAAATTTCATAAAAATCTGTAAAGTGAGAGCCGAGTTGTTCCACGCGGACGGACAGACATGACGTAGCTAATAGTCACTTGTAGCGATCTTGCGAACGCGCCTAAAACTGACACGCAGCAAAAAGTAAGGGATTCAGCGTAACCTTAACTGTTTCAACGTAGGTTTGGACCCACACAGCCTCTCACGCAATCTGACCTAGTCAGTACGCATTTTCAGTTAGAAAGGAAAACAGAAAATGCAAGCACCACAGGAACAATAATTTATAAGTAAAAGGAAATGACGAAACAGTTTGCAGGCAAATATATTTTCAAAAGATAATTTTAAAAGTTTTACGCCAAATTGAAGAATACGTTTTCTTGGTTTTTCGCCTACAGTTCTGAAGAAATTTACGTCGACGATTTCGTCAGGCAGGAGCCACTAGACATGGTCTGTGATTTTCAGACCTCTTTGTCAAGTCTGAAAGTTGTGCAACCTAGATTTCTTCAGGCAGGAGCCACTAGACATGGTCTGTGATTTTCAGACCTCTATGTCAAGTTTGAAGATTTCTTCAGGCAGCAGCCACTAGACATGGTCCGTGATTTTCAGACCTCTATGTCAAGTCTGAAGATTCCTTCAGGCAGGAGCCACTAGACATGGTCCGTGATTTTCAGACCTCTATGTCAAGTCTGAAGATTTCTTCAGGCAGGAGCCACTAGACATGGTCTGTGATTTTCAGACCTCTATGTCAAGTCTGAAAGTTGTGCAACCTAACAGTTAAGAGGTTAGACACCTACAGAAAGGAAGTCCTTGAAGACTGTCCATTTTACTTGCTCCTCTCTCAGTAACCCGGGCAGTGGCCGTGTTCTCATTTCGTTACATATCAACTTTAACTTGACGTTCCGGCGTGGCTTCAAGTATAGAGGATACATTGTTACATCTCTAGAAGTAATGGCCGATCTATTCTGTCTCTGTCCCTCTTGTTCGGGAACTCTTGAATAACTTCTACAGAAACTAATTTTGTCGCTACGGAACCCACAACCACCATCATATATGATAGATTGATGCAGCTGCTGCTGCTGCAAACTTTTGTGAAAATCAATAAAGCGCCGTACTGTCAGCAGATCGCACTACCGCTCTGTGATGCAGGCCGACATATACACGGGGAGGCGTGCCAGTGTTTTCCCGCAGTGAGATTTCAGACTTACTTCTAAAATGCCTCACATTTTTCATCAAAAGTAGCCGAGACAGCAAAACCTTTGGTTTGGCACAGAACTGATACTTGGATCGTCCCTATTCAACGCATAAGCTTATCCGAAGCGACTTTGTCAAATTGAAGGCGATTCAAAATACTTAACCGTATCAACCGAAAAATAACCAACCTAGCTAGAAGCGTCACCCTTACCATCCGAGATTTATCACTATGCTTTAACCACAAAATCGTAATCTACAAGAGAAAGAGGCAGGTTTAAATGGCGCAACAAAATGCATCTCTTCTGCGTTCCCTCAATTTTAACAACAAAATTATATCAACACATATTTTTATTATTACTATTATTATTAACTCTCCGTCCTCTAGATTTGTTTCGGTTGCTAACCATGCGTGCAAAGAGGTCGGTATCTTTAGGAAAACAACTACTTCTTCAAAACAAATTTTGCGCTAATCTGTGAAATTTTTATACCCTGATATTTATGATTTCATCGAGATTTAGAGCATTTGTCCTCGTACGTTTTATACTCTTCTTCTCCCACCATATTTATTGTTTTGTTTGCTTAGTGTTTTGTTTTTGTGCATTGGTATTGTTCTGGTGTTTTACTTGTGTCTTTGTTCTGACTTTATGGTAGGCTCTTGTGCTGTTAAGCCTACTCGTTAATAAATACACTTTAAATTAAACTGAATTATATTATTATTATTATTATTATTATTAAGCATCAAATTGCAGCGTTAGCAATCTGGATTTGCATCGGCAGTACAAAACTCGAATATCAGTTTCATCACTGATTATTCTGACCGAGAAGCATTATAATCGTTCGTGTTTCAGGAACAAAACGGTCACAGTGTGTAGATGCCCACTCAGTTTCGTCACCTGCCGTGTCTTAAAATTACACTCAATTTGTATTATAATTTATTTAAGGACACTGTAATCTGCTTCGGCTAAGTTTATAGCGTCGAAAGGTAGGATGATCCGTGAATAATGAACCAGACACGGTGTGTGAGGGAGCAGCACTGACTTAATCTGACGTACTGTTCCAGTAGTTTCATAGAAGGGTTGACAGGAGGGAGCAAATGTATCAATCAGCACAGCAGATATCGCGACCCACATTAAAATATGGGCCTCCGACAAAGAAAAAGGAGTGCTCATTACCGCGACCTTGAGTCAACAATGTATGGAGTTTTGTCTCCATTACCCGTGCGCTTACAAATTACAGGGTTAAAGTAATAGCGACATAATACGTCATATCTCTGTAAGCCTCCTTTCGAATTCTTACTCAGTCAGCATTCATAATCATTTTATTAATTCGTTTGAAGGCACCATCAACATATATGGCATCTCAAAAGCTCCATTATGTAGCGCAGATTAAATTTATTAATTAATATTCTTCTTCAGAATCAAACGTTAGCCTCTGATTGCTTCATGAAATTTGTCACGCGTTTTGGAGGCATTGTGTGCTAAAAATGCACGTAAGACTGCAACAATTAAACAGCATTCTCCAAGAAGCATGAACATTGGCAAAGAAAACTTTGTAGGGATTTATGGGTCATCATTATTGACTTATTTCATTGTTTAATTGTTTAATTTTTACTGCCTTTTCTCTTTCCTCTAACATTTGTCATCTGGCACAAACCTGTTCATTTTTCTTCTATCATCATAAACCTGATTTTTCGACTAGACCTATTTCACTCTTCCGTAATCCCACCAGGTGTTTTGGAGTTACCATCTAAAAGTTTATTTGATTTTCATTCCCCCTTATTTCTCATCCTTTTAAAAGGCATATACTATTGTCCTTTTCACTTGCTTGATCATTGCAAAGTTCAGCATTTTCGCACAGAATATGTTTATGTACAACTGTTTCTCCACATTTCCCTTACACAATTTTAACTGAGTGGTCCATAGAATGAGGACTGTGAGGGTTTGTTGTGGGATTTTATACAAAATTTATAACAGACAAAAACTACATCTTGCTATCGAATCCTGGTTCAATTTAAACTTAATAAAGAAAGTAGCTACAATTCGTGTTCCGTTACAATGCAAAGGGTATCGATATGATAAAAATCTGTTATTTCAAAACACTCTGGAGCTGTCACAAAGTATTTCCTTTAGTTTTTGTTGACTATGCGCCATGTCGAAAGTTGTTTTAAATAAAATTTATATCATCTGATTCACAACTATTGCCTTTTCGAACAATCATCCGTGTTTGAACCCTTTCAACGCCGAGTTAAATCCCATCTGCCATTTGCTGGCAATATTAGAAGCTCACCATATTCTCCACCTTAACAGGATAAGGGTTGAAAACCAGGTACAGCTCAATTTGGTCTCAATGTGAACTCGGCATATCATTACCACTGTAAACGTGTGCCAAAGTTACAATGTCATCCAAATTTGAGCCTCTAAAAATTCGTAATTTTATTCAATCAGAAGCTTATAATGTGGAAGACACAGAGAAATAGACTCCACCTACCCACGGAGCATTCCACGGTACGTATACTTTAAAGTGTTTCGGCAAAGAAGCTGTCAGTTGCCAAGATTATGCAGCATCGGTAATGGATGAATAAATGAGTATGGAGAATTTGCGGAATGGTAGTGAGAGGGGAAAACCGACTTACCCCGAACACGTCTGTCCCGGTGCCCCTCTTTACACAGCAGATCCCAAATCAACCGGCCCATGTCCACCAAACACATCACGAATACGCGTTACAGTTGGTACAGTACATGTTTGAATTTTCCCAGAATCAACGAAGGGTAGTACGGCCAGTGGGATGTATTAAATATGCAGACAGAAAATTTCGCTGAAAAACAAAGAGCAAATGTTCTTTTCCTACCTGACTGCAAACTAATTTCAGATTTTTGACAAATTTACTGGTGGAGATACACCTAAACCAGGTAGATTAGATGGTCGGGGTATAAAGCGCGTGTGTGGCCTACAAAATACACAATCTTGGATAAAGTAGGCTTATTATAAGAGGATAGACATTACTAAATTAGTTCCAAGAGAAATGTAGGTAAGTATTTGGATGATTCGTTGTGCTTGATTAAGTTACAATGTCGGACCTTCGCGAACGTGGCGAAGAAACGTCATGCGTTATAAAATTAAGACACTGTCTTGACAAATATCATATCGGTCAGCCTGGAGTGGGTCCACCTCAACACCCCCCGTCCTGTCGATACAGTAAATTAATTAACCCCCTGCTTAAGAGCGCGAATTAGTAACCCCGAGACTGAGAACGGTTGACCTTCATCGTCAGGTCCCTTGTACAAACTTGTGACAAACAAAGTACTTAGACATATTATAATCTTTATTGATTAATTTTATTTGTAAAGTATGTATAGCATATCTATTATATATCAGGAGTAGTGGCGTATTGAATTAAAAAGGGCGTCACAGAAAACAGCCGTTGCGTGTATTTAGGGGTATTCTGATGTGTACGTGAACAGACATTGTAAGACAGCGATAAACCTCATTCACGACGGCCAATCTCCGATGCGAGGTTTGAAAAGAGGCTTCAGAATTCGAAAGAGGCAGGCTGCGTCCTCAAAGACATGGCTAAAAGTCCGCTGTTAAATCAAGTGTAAATCTCAGTCGATTCGGAGCAAGGGCAGCGTAAGTGAATTTATCATTTGAATCACTACATAAGAGACAGATTTGTAGACCATTCTGATGGAAGATTTTTACGATTCGTTGAATTTGTGAATCTTGGAATCTATTTTAGATACAGCCGATGCATGATTGAATCGACAATACGAAAGAGTTTTAAATCAGGAAGTAGACGAATTTAACTCATAAAATACGATTTTCTGACAAGGGAATGTTATTGACAGTAGCAAAAACTTATTTTAAAATAACCGCAGTATAAAGACGACGAATATGACGTTGTAAAACGTGTGTGGGTCAGACACGAGTAGAAAATACAAGGGAAAAGAGAGAAGTCGATTTTCGGAAACCAAGTAAATCGTCTTCGGACTGAATGGGTTTGCTTACTCATGTTCAAATTAAATTGAAATCGGAGTGCGGGTCTGAGATGATATGGCATCTAATTTGAGGAATTCTGAACTTCCCGTCAGCTTCAAAATGTGTTGCTAAGCGACAATATTTTGACAGTGTGCACTTCTAGACCATCAGATAATAAATTTCAGACGGTGTATCCAGAGATTATCTGCTACCAAACAATAACGAACTCCCTACTTTTCTGACAACAGAACTGTCTCTCAACTCTAGAGAAACTATGCGCCTATTATGTAACCCGAAAATTCATTAATGTAACTTCAAATCCGTTCATCTCTCCCCTACGCTTAACAATCTATGTCCAATTAATAATAGCTATTGACAGAATTTTCATTAGTACGATCACCAGAGCTCGTCACTAGTGCCCTTTCTGAGCCATATAAATCAAGTCTACAGTAGATTACTGTGTTCTTTGGCATGCACTGTAAAGCTATGGAATAAACTTCCCGTGATAACACTTGAAAGATAAAAACCACGACCACGATCACCACCACCACCACCACCACAACCACCACCACCGACACGACCATCTCGACGACGACAACGACCACCACCAACATGAACACCACAACCATTACTACCACAACCACCACCACCACCACCACCACCGACACGACCATCTCGACGACGACAACGACCACCACCAACATGAACACCACAACAACCATTACTACCACAACCACCACCACCACCACCAACAACAACAACAACAACAACAACAAAAACAACAACCAACTTTTCGTTTTCTCTGGTAACTACAAATTAATTCTTATTAAAAACATTTAAAATTTAAATTGTGATTCAAAAGTTTGAAAAAATTTAAGTACAGCAGGGAGAAGAGAAGTAATATGGGGTGTGAGACAATATGGGGTAGTCGGTCTGCCTTTTATATAGAGTCACTGAGGCTACGGTCCAGCTGTCGAGTGGGGATTGCAATATGACCGACCACCCTTGCAGTTCATCTCGGGCAGTGCTGCAGTGAAGTATGGCGCCTCCTTAAGCATCAGAATTCTGTCACATTGATACGTTACGATTAATGAAGACCGATGCGTTATGTCAAAATTATTACAAATCATGTAATGATGCTCGTACAATGCACTTTATTGAATCGTAAGTTGGAAGCGACTGCATCGCTACGTATAGACTTCTTCCCAGGCACTTTGTGTGGGAATATACGAAAATTCAGAGAGTACAAGATATCTCATATTACACACATCTCTTTAATTAATTGATTAGTACAGGCCGCTTATGCAGTGCTGCCACTATGAAACAAGAATGCAATCTACATAAACTATAACGTGATGCCGTAGCTGTGAATACGTGTTTTTTCGTGACATTCAGGTAGGTAAAAGCGTACATTTAAGTACTGGCCTTCCTTATACGCTTTAACTAGTCACACGTGTATCATTTGTTTGTCTGGACGCGCGTGTGTACACTTTAAAAAGTATAAACTTCTGAACCAAAATTAACCAAAGCTTGTACGAACGATAATCCTACAACATACATTCAAAACATACTGTTTTCATAAAATGGTATGACGTAATTATGAATATACAAGGTAACATTTAATAGAAAATGGGTGGCCAAAATCTGTATAGCGATTGCTACATATACTGAAAAATTCAAGACTTCTACAATGAATTGAAATAAAAGAGACGGAAAAGAGAATGATACTTTGTGGTGACTCGATTCATTGCTTTGTGTAGGGTGACGGGGCATGATCAATGGGCCCATGGTGATTGCGAAGTGAAAGATGAAAAATTCGAGTGACAAACGTTTCTGGTATAAGAATTGATAGGATTTCACCTTATACTTAACATTATTAACTACAAAGTCGGTCATAGAAATTGATGTGAACAATTATGGGCTATAGACAGCTGGCAAGTTTGAAAATTAATGGTAAGTAGAAAACGGATCGAAAACTGTTTTGAGGTAACATAAATTACGGTAATCGCTGGTACCAACATTTTAGAACACGTTTAAAAATTCTGCATAAATTACGCTTATTTCGGTTTGTTTATATCAAGTTTGGGGGACCGCGGTAGCACAGTGGTTAAGGTGCTGTGCTACAAATCGGAAGGTCGCTGGTTCGATCCCAGCTGGTGTCAGTGGATTTTTCATTGACATAAAATCCTTCCGATCGCACTATG
>Ga0123355_10007812_pt1 | contig 16098 bp, 11 predicted proteins | sample TergutEmb28metaG_3_FD_89872 | JGI IMG/M metagenome (GOLD analysis project Ga0123355, IMG submission 89872) | Embiratermes neotenicus P1 segment gut microbial communities from Petit-Saut dam, French Guiana - Emb289 P1 | ecosystem: Host-associated > Arthropoda: Insects > Digestive system > Gut ...
AAAAGATTTACTTGACGCATACTTGTTAGATAAAAAACTATACATATAAGCACAACAACCACAAAATCTAGCTGCCTTTCTGTACCTACCCATATACCGATAAATGGCTGAAACAATACGAACAACGAAACGCTAATAAATGTTACACCAAAAGACAACAGAAAATTTAGCCGTTTATATATTTTATGTGCCTCTTCAGGTGTTCTTTCTGCAATTAGGTTTCCAACACTCCCCCTAAATGCTCCTATAATAGTTATAATAAGAGCATTTGCAGCAACAACAAGCATTAGATAATTAGAAAAATGTCCAGCAACAACTAATCCTAAAAAGGCAGCTATTAAAATGTTATCTATTCCTAAAACAACAATACCACCAATTTTATGCAAAATCATGGCTAGCGTATAATCTTTAATCCATTTCTTTTCGGGCGCCGTAAGCGGTACACCTTTTTTGCCTGTTATGTTTTTATAATATTTTTTAGAATAAATAAAAACAAGCAAATTATCCAAGAATACTGTTGCTAATGTAACAATAGCAACGAGCATAAATGACCTAAAAACAACAATTACTAATATTTTAGCACCATTTAGAAGTAGTATTTGTAACAATCTAATTTTTTGAGTTACATCATTTCGTTGATAAACTAAAAACAAAATTCTGCGATGCATAAACAAATATGAAACTACTGAGCTAGCCAAAAAGACTGCATAAAAAATAAAAAAACTAAGCAAGTTAGGGATATCGTCTTGAATTAGTCGCGGCAAAAACGGCATAAGTGCAGCGCCCACTGCCACAATTACAATCGATATAATTAAATAAACTCGCTTAAATAATCTTATAAGAGCATTAATTTTTTCTATATTATTTTCTGCAATTGGTTTATAAAGAGAAAAAATAATCGCAGCACCTATACCTAATTCGACTAACCCTAAAATGTTTAATACATTAAGAAAAAAACTATTAAGTCCTAGATAAAAATCCCCTAAAAATCGAACGAAAAATGTCCTCGTTACAAAACTTAACAAGGTTGCTACTACTAACTGGAGTACACTCCAACGAGTGTTTCTAATTGAATTTTTTGTTCTACTTTGCGACATTTATTTTGTAACTTATAAAGATTCTAATATTCTCACAATTTGCTTACTTGCAGTACCGTCACCATAAGGATTACTTGCTTTGCTCATTTTGTCATATGCTTTTTTATTGTTTAATAACAGCTTAAACTCGTTATAAATAGTATCAAAATTTGTACCTACTAGTTTTAATGTACCTGCTTTTATCCCTTCAGGCCTTTCTGTAGTATCACGCATAACTAACACAGGCTTACCCAAGGATGGTGCTTCTTCCTGCACACCACCACTATCAGTTAGTATAAGATAACTGTTTGCTAAAAAATTATGAAAGTCAATAACTTCTAATGGTTCAATCAATTTTATTCTGCCATCCGCCCAATTGCTCGCTGAAAATTCTTGATTAGCCGCGTCTCTCACTAATGGATTAAGATGAATTGGATACAACACTTTTATATCTTCATGCTCTGATGCTACTTTTGATATAGCACGAAACATCTGAATAAGTGGCTCACCTAAATTTTCGCGTCTATGTGCTGTTAACATAACTAGCCTGCTATCACTGGCCCAATCCAAAAGAGGATGACTGTAATCTTTTTTTACAGTTGTCAAAAGTGCATCTATTGCTGTATTTCCTGTAACAAAAATTTGTTTAGAACTCTTGCCTTCTTTTAATAAATTTTGACGAGACAACTCTGTAGGAGCAAAATAATATTTAGTTATAATATCTACCGCTTGACGATTAAATTCTTCTGGATACGGAGAATCTAAATTATAAGTCCTTAACCCCGCCTCGACATGTCCGACTGCGATTTGACGATAAAAACTTGCAAGCGCACACGCAAAAGAAGTCGTAGTGTCTCCGTGAACCAAAACAACATTTGGTTTTTCTTTTTCTAGCACCTCGCCAAATTTAATTAAAATATTTGAAGTTATGTCGGTAAGTGTTTGCTTGTCCTTCATTATAGACAAATCATAATCAGGTACAATATTAAAAGAATTTAGCACACTGTCTAGCATTTGACGATGTTGCCCTGTTACACAAACTGTTAGATTCAATTTTTTTGACTTTTTTATTTGATTAACAAGAGGACACATTTTTATTGCCTCGGGCCTTGTTCCAAAAGCCACTAACACTTTTTTCATTTTGTATTCTCTCCTTTAGAACGCTTACTTATCTTTATAGACAAAATCGGGTGTGCTATCGCAAAAGGTATTTTCCAATTTTTGCCATATTTTTTTTGATATTTTGCTTTTAGGTACATTTCTTTTTTAGCAGCCTTAGATAACCATGAGCCATCAAAATGATGAATGGTTGCCGTATTTTCGGTTAAATTTAGTTGCTTTGTTTCGTAATCTTTAGGACAAAAATAATCTGTAGGATATAGTATAAAACCATCAACATCTTGCTTTATATTATTTAACACCAAGCCTTTTTCTAGACACTTATCAGTAATATATCTTACATTTGTAGTTGTATTAAACGAGCCGTCTTCATTTATAAATTTTCTGGTTTCATACTCTTTAAGTAACTCCTTAAATAAGGGAAAATCCTCCTCGCAAGCCATAATACCCGTAGGGATTTGTTGCGGTCTTTCAAATCCCGAAAACGCTTGATGTTCTAAAAACTGGTCTAGCGACTTCAACACCTCTACATCTGTATCCATATAAACCCCGCCATGTTTTACCATAGCATATAACCTAATATAGTCCGATGCAAAAGCAAATTTTTTAGCGTTATACGCATCTAAAACATATTGATTAGAGTTTATATCAAAATTGTTTTCGTCCCAGCGCATAATCTCGTACTCCGGACAAAATTTCTTCCAACTCGCTAGGCACTTTTCGCCCATTTCGGTCAAAGGCTTTCCGCCCAACCATACATAATGAATAATTTTAGGTATCATTTTTTCTTCCCCTTGTTCTTATGTTATTTAGAAATCTTAACATTCTAAACATTTTTAACTTCAATAGTTTAATCGCTATTTTATCTCTCTTTGGCAATCCTTTAGCCTCTTTACTCTTTAGCCAATATTGGATATTTTTGTCACGATAAAATTCTTTTGCTAATTTATAATTTTTACCATCAAGTAACTTTATTATAAACGGCAGCACTCTTTTTGAAATAATATAATTGCATAACATTTGCTTGTCTAATTTTTCTGCAAAATCTCTAGTTATATAATTTATAATTCGAATTTCGTCGGGCAACAATTTAATAACTGTTTGATTTACAAGCGATTCTTCTCTGAACAAGTAGTTATATAGATGTTCTGTGTTAGTTACCACTTTGCTTGCCGCACTAAAAGTATATAAGTTAAAATTTAAGTCCTCGCCAAAACTTATGTCAGTGTCAACTTTTTCTATTGCGCCTAAAACAAGTTGGCGTTTATATAATTTGTTCCATCTTGCTGGCGCCAAATTATGTTTAGAATCTAATAATAAGTTTAAGCAATTCTCTATATTTTCGCCTACTGTGTAAATATTTTCACCCCAATCGTAATCTCTAATCTTGGAATCATCTTGTTTAACCAAACTAAACCCGCAAACACTTATATCACTGTCATACTCTTTAAGATTGTCCATCAAAACCTTAAACATTTCTTTATGAATAAAATCATCAGAATCCACAAAGCCTATATAATCACCCGTTGAAACACCCACACCATCAATCCAAGCACGCATCAAACCGCCATTTTGTTTATGAAAAACTTTTATATTCCCATGCTTACTCGCATATTCATCACAAATTGCGGGGCAATTATCGTCGCTCCCGTCATTTACCAAAATAATCTCTATATTTTGGTAAGTTTGTGCTAAAATACTATCAACACATTTTCGCAAATATTTTTCGACCCTAAATACGGGGACTATTATACTAATTTTTTCTTTCATAATATTTATTTTTTCGATATTCCAATGCAAGTATTGGGTTCAACTATTTTAGTTGAAACATTGGCTAATACAAAAACTTGAAATAATCCAACTTGTCTTTGTTGAATTAAAATATTTGTATAAGCTGTTGCCATTGCAAAGAAAAACCATACAAATGGTGTTGGCGCAATTGATCCTGGTAGCATACTCCACATTGGCATAAGAATCATTGTTATTACAAAAGCAACCCTATATGGATCTTTATTTTTAATTTTTACTAAACGATATATTGTCACTAAATACCAAAGCATTATAATAGTAAATATAACGACACCAAATTCTATAAGCACTTCAAGAAACCAAAAATGAGGAACGCTCATCACTCCAATATATTCTACACCTGGTATCGGTATTGACGAATTGCCTGCACCTACGCCAAACCCGTGAGTTTGCCTAAATGAACGCAAACCATTTAACCATATTGCCACGCGAGCATTGTTATCAGCATTGCCATAACCTAAACCTAAATAGCTAATTATATCTCCCGCAAATATTGCACCTACAATAACGATAATTAAAGTAAGCACAAGAAACAATCGAATCTTCTTCGTAAAAAACAACCATAAATAAAAATACAATGGAATTAAAATAAAAGTGGTGCGCGCAGTAGTAAGAATATTAACAAACACAAATAATATTGTTGTCAAGAATGCACAAGTGCGTGCTACAAACCCTCTTTTTGATGCGTATGCTATGAATAACGGCAAAAAAAGCATTAAAAGCAAAGTGTAATCATTTTCGTTATGAAAAAATAATAGTGGTCTAATCGTACCAAAAAAAGTAAGATTCCATTCTGGGCGATCACCAGTAAACACTAAAAAACGATTAACCGATGACTCAACTATACCTAAAAATGCTAGAAAAACTAATGCTACCCACAATATAACAACCAATTTTTCCATCTTAGGTTTATTTTTACATACTATACAAATTGTGGCAATTAGCAGTAGCGACATTGCATAATTCATTACACTTTGAAGCACTGCCATTGGACTAACCGCCCATATCGCACTTATTAGCCCATACAAAACAAGGGATAAAAAACATAAAATTGTAAACTGAGCATGCCGGCCCTTTAATTTTCTTTTAAGAAAAAAAACAAGAAAAACAAAATACGACGGCAATAAAATCCTATATGGATATAGTTCACCTATAGGAGTTGAGATGCTTGGCAAGTATATAGTCAATAATCCACAAAAGACAAGCACAGCCAAAAAAATGGTCTGTATATTAATTTTAAGTTCCCTTTTTTTAATCATTTGTATTTTTAAAATACGAGCTTAGGTATACATATAAATCCTCACATTTGTTAGAAACAATTGTATTACCCGTTCCTTCCAATATTTCTTGCGCAGCAGAATAATCACATGTTACAATAGGCACATTTAATATACTCGCTTCTTTTACCACCATAGCAAAAGACTCAAATCTAGATGGGAAAACAAATAAATCGCTATTTGCCACATAAGGAAATGGATTTTCTTTGTTGCCCACAAACTCTAAATAAGAATCTAACTCTTTCTTTTTTGTTAATGAATTTAATTTACTTGAGGTGTACTCTCCTTGTCCCTCACCAACCACATACCACTTAAAGATTTTCACATTAGAAGCAACAAGCTCCTCTACAATCTTAAAAATTCTATCTATTCCTTTAGCGTACGATAATCTCGTAACGGTAGAAAAATATGTTATACCTTCTTGCTTTTCAAATGGAACATACGCATCCGCAAGCGTACGCAGTTCTTCCTCATCAAACACATTATATCTGTAATCTGCTATATCCTTTAACGATGGAATTTTTTCTATCAGAATATCTCGACACGCTTTGCTTACCGCAAAAACCTTATCAAACTGACTATAGATACTTTCCATATGCACCAAATCGACTGGCTCTTTAGAAATATCTGCATGCAAATATGCATGCTTTTCTTTTGCTTCTACTCGGCGCAGCACATATAAATTGGCACCTTTCAAAAATTTTGAACAATAATTATCGTGCGAATATGATATTGCCAAATCGTACCCTATGTGCGTAATTTTTTTGCCTACTAGTTTAGAATAATACCTACTGTACCCAAGAAGTTTTATTCGAGCGTATGCACAAATTTTTTTAACCCTATCACTTAAACTACCATCTTTTTTGACTTGCCCATAAGATTTTACACTTAACTCCAAACCCTTACTTGCAGTTAATACATTTATCTCTTTAGGCAATTGGTCAAAATACTCACCTTTTGCATTAAACAAAAGTAAGTCTATTTGACTTTCTGGATTCTCTTTAACCATCTTTTTAAGCAAGTTGATTAAAGATTTCTGAATCCCTCCTATTCCTAAATCGTAACTGACAAATAGTATTTTCATATCAATTTTCTCTAACTAGATGCTGCAGCTTAAGCTTTGCCTTTGCGAAATATTTTGATTCCGCGCTTCATCGTATTATAGGCATTACGCCATCCATATTCTTTATATCGCCCACGATACTTAAAGGTATGATATAAACTAATCAATTTTGCATTTCTGCCATAAAGTGCAGCAAGCAACGCCCCTCTATCTATAAAAAACTTTTCATTAAATCCCTCTAACCAGCTCGACTCTTCTTGCTTAACTTTAGCAACAAGAACGGGGATAATATAAACTACCCTCTTTGCATCCAGGAAATCTTTTAATAGCATAGAATCCTCGCCAGAGGAATGTACTGCACCGGGTCCAAAATAGATAGACGACCATAAATTAAATTTGCTAAGCACATCAGCCTTAAAAAACATTCCACATATCCCGTTTCTTTTTACATGCTTAAATTTGATGCGCCGCTCTCGCCCGTGCTGCATAATTTGTCTGTTTTGGTTCAAGCTAATTATATTAAATATCAAAGCCTCTGCATCGGGGTACTTCTCAAAGTAATCCAGCACTGTTTGTTCGTAACCTTCTTCAAAAATCATATCGTCATCTGCAAAATGAATAATATCAGCTTGCGCGAACAAAAAACCGAAATTCCTGTTCTTGCCCGTACCTCGTGTCGCAGTGGAAACCAGTCTGACTTTTTTATCGTCAACTACAAAATCTTCAAACAAATTTTTATTTGTTTGATTTGCAATAATGGCATCAGTTGTCAAATGCATCTCATTATATTTATCAATGCCCGTTTGGTGCATTGTGGTTACTATCGCTTCGATTTTCATATGTGCATCTCTTTAAGCAAACTTTGCTTGTTTTCTTATTTTTCTACGACGATAAAAATGTCCGAAAAATTCTTTAATTGATAAAATTGGAAACCTAATCCCCGTACCCAAAACTCTTATAAATGCCTTAAAGCGTCTGCCATTTCTGTACGAGATAACAGCTTTTACCGCACTGTGTCTAAATTTTACAAATCGCCTTTCTGAAAAACTTAGTTTATCAAAGTGACTTCTCTTAAACTCAAAAAGCGCAATTACGCCCTTAATCATATTATCGCCTTTTGACAAGTGCTCATGCCCCTCTCTATATAAAACAACATCAGAACCCGTAAGGTACCCCACCTTAAAATCCATTTCAATAGTTTTATACATTAGATAATATTCTTCTCCAAAACTAATATCATTTGCAAACCCGCCTATTTCCCTTAAAACATTTGCTTTATACATAAAAATATTAGTACCTGCTATTTGACGAGTTAGATGGTAGCGCATTAAAACATCATTGTCGAAAGATTTGATTTTAGAATGTTCGCGGTATTCAACCAGTTTGTCATTTTCGTCATGAATCCTTAAATCGGTAAAACTCATATCCAAATCGTTTTCCAGCATAAAACCTAGTTGTCTTTCGATTTTGTTTTCAAAATACTTGTCGTCATCGTCTAAAAAAGTAATGTACTCGCCACTTGCAACTTGTATACCAGCATTGCGAGAACCAGATGCTCCAAGATTTTCTTTGTTTTGAATTAGTTTTATTTTGTCATCATTTATGTTATCAACTATTTTTTTAACTAATCCTCTGTACTCTAACAAATCATCTCTAGCATTGTCGCATATTAAAACAATCTCAATATTTTGACATTTCTGCATCAAAAGAGAATTTAAGCTTCTAAGCAAAAAACGCTCGCCTCGCTTATAAGTAGGCATAATCACACTTACTTTATTAGACACCACAGTTATATTATACTCTAAAAATAATAAAAGTAAAGCATATTGAATACCCTATTTTTTTAGTGATTGTTTAATTTGTGTTGTTGAAATTTCTGGAGTCCTAGGTAAATAAACCACACTACAAACTTTTTCCAAAAAATCAAACTTGCCTTTCCAATCGTCCCCTATTGTAAAGATATCAACTTTATGTTTTTTTACATCGAGTTCTTTTTGTTCCCATGTGTCCTCTCTAATTACTTCGTCTACTGCTCTAAGTGCAAGCAACATTTTTTTACGAACTTCAAAATCAAAATAGCATTCTTTACCTTTTAATTTGTTAAACTCGTTAGTAGATAATGCTACAATTAAATAATCGCCCAATGCCTTAGCGCGTTCTAGTATATTTATATGACCATAATGCAATAAATCATATGTGCCGTATGTTATAACTTTTTTCATTACAATATCTCCTTAAAAGAATCACTATTTTTATCCTGCGATGTGCCGTATTTATTAGGCAATGCATCGCTCGATAATTTTAATTCTACTATATCGTGATGGCTAACTCTTTTTTCTAATGGCGGTGGTGTCATATAGTCTCCGTATAATGATTTCAAATATTCGTGAATGCTGTAGGGTGCATTATAATCTTTACCTTCAAATTTTACCCTACTTGTTTGCATATTGTCACCAAACATTATCTCTTTTTTGACCACTTCCCGCATACCCCATGCACCAAAAATATTGCCTATATATTCACTATTGTCAACACTAAACATAGCTATGCGTTTTTTTAATTTAGCGTAAGTTTTACTTTGCGAATAGATAAATGTTGACAACTTTGCAAGAAAAATTTTTTTTCTCCATTTTGAAGAAACTGTTGCATTTGGTTTTGCGATGATTTTTCCACTTAAAATCCGTCTGTAAAGTTTTAACTTCTTGTAATGTTTTTTAGCGCAATTAAAATTATTAGAGCAACCATCAAGAGGAAACACATCAATATAAATACCTTGATGCATATCTAAATGTGCAAAAATTTCTTGCCTAAAAACAGTGTCGTTTAATCTAACTTTTGCGAACAAAAGCGGATAGTCTTCTTCGCTGTCAAAAGTTTGGTAAAACATGTTTGACGGCAACTCTTCTTTTGCGATTTCCGCTAGTTTTTCGTAATCACCTCTTGGCATTCCTATATCTATATCATCATCCCACGGAATATACCCTTTATGCCTTACTGCACCTAGCGCCGTTCCACCTAAAAGTACATAAGTTAAATTGTGCCTATTGCAAATATCCACAACGGCGTCCAACATTTCAAGTTGGCATTTTTTTAACTTTTCCGTTTGCTCGGATGTCAAGTGAATTATTTCATAGGTATTATTTTTCATTCGATTAAGTTCCTTTTTTATAGTATACACTAAATAATATGATAGTAAAGTGAATTATTATAATAAAGGGCTTTTTACAAAAAAAATTCTTTACAGCAGTATGCTTTTAATGTAAAATTATAATATGAGCAAACAAACAGAAGTTAAAAAAATAATTCCATGCCTTGATTTTAAGGACGGAAAAGTTGTAAAAGGTATACATTTTGTGGACATAAAAGATGTTGGCGACCCTGTCGAGAATGCTGTTTTTTACCAAAATGAAGGCGCAGACGAGCTTGCTTTTTTAGACATATCGGCAACCGTTGAGGGTAGAGCTACCGCACTTGATGCTGTTAAAGCAATTTGCAAGAACATTACAATTCCCCTAACTGTTGGTGGCGGTATTGCAAACTTTGATGATATAGAAAGAGTTTTAGCGGCGGGTGCAACTCGTGTTAGTATAAATTCCGCCGCCTATAAAAATCCTAATTTAATTAAAGAGGCTAGCAAAAAATTTGGCAAAAACGCAATAATGGTTGCTATTGATGCTAAAGAAGTATCAATAGGCAAATTTAATCTATTCATAAACGCTGGAACAAAAGACACAGGTATTGATGCTATAATGTGGGCTAAAAAAATGGAAAAACTAGGAGCAGGCAGTTTGCTGCCCACAAGCATTGACCGTGATGGTGCTAAAAATGGTTATAACATTTCCTTAACTAAAGCAATTACAGATGCCGTAAAAATTCCTGTCATAGCCTCTGGCGGCTGCGGAAAATCTGAGGACATTTTAGAAGTGCTAACTAAAACTAATTCTACTGCCGCCCTAGCCGCAAGCGTTTTTCATTTTAGACAAATCAAAATTAAAGAATTAAAGCAGTATCTTAAAAATAATGGTGTTAAGGTAAATTTATAAAATTGTAGGAAGCACTGATTAAGTTATCGCTGTTTCCTATACTATCACTTATACTTTTACAAAATATGGACAATTGCTAGCCAGTCCCGCCTTACACCTTGTAAAACACAAAAATAATCCCCATTGCGAAAGTGGTGGAATGGCAGACACTTACGCTTGAGGGGCGTATGGGCAACCGTGCGGGTTCAAATCCCGCCTTTCGCACCAAAAAAACTCCTATTTTAATAGGAGTTTTTTTGATATTTCGAAACAGTGCTAAGTTTGTGTCCCCAATCAATTTATGATTATGCAATGCTACCCGTGCCATCCCATATATATTGCTATACATCTTGGCAAGCGTTTTACTCAACTTTATTAAAAAAAATTGTTCTGTGTTTTTTGTGATAACTAATATGTTCGTGTCCAAAATTAGTTAACCTTGTCGCGAATCCTCCTCCCCCTCCCCATCTCAGACTCTGCGGACTATACTCTCAACTAGTGCCTTTTTGTTTTTCAGTTTTACAGTTCTCCCTTTGATGATAATAACATTTCAAAAAACACCAATGTGCTTACTAAAAAAATTAAGATTTTTTGCAAAAAATTGTTGACTGTCAAATCTGATTAGTGCATAATATAAGAGTAATGAATAAATTAACAGCAAAATTAAATAGCATTTTTGCAACTAACTGGTGGCGTTTTGAGGCAACTTAAAATGCAATTTTCCATTTAGGTTTAGTTTTATATCATTATATAAATTCTAAAAACAAACCCTGTGGCAATTGCTTACAGGGTTTTTATATAAAAGCCGCCTATGGGGGACAAATAAGATTATAAACCTACATTGGCTATTTTGAGAGAAATTATCTCAAGCACAAATTCTGTAAAAGAGTACAGAATAATTAAAAAACTAGAATTGTTATTTGATTATTCTGCAAGCTCCAAGCAATTGCACACATTCATGAATAAGGAGAAAAAAATCATGAAAAAAAGAAAAGTACCATCAAGACACTATCTAACCGAAAAACAAATGCCGACAACATGGTTGAATGTTAGGGCTGATATGAAAAACAAGCCTGACCACATGATTCATCCTGGTACAGGTAAGCCTATGACACTAGCGGACATGGAGCCCGTCTTCTGCACGGAGCTAGCAAAACAAGAGCTTGATAACAATACAAGACTTGTTAAAATTCCTAACGAAGTACTACGGTACTATCGCATGTTTAGGCCCTCTCCCCTATGCCGTGCCTACGAATTAGAGGAAGCACTTGGTACTCCTGCAAAAATTTACTACAAGTTTGAGGGCAACAACACAAGTGGCAGCCATAAACTAAACTCTTCTGCCGCACAAGCGTTTTATGCTAAAAAGCAAGGACTTAAAGGTGTAACAACCGAAACTGGAGCTGGTCAATGGGGAACCGCACTTGCCATGGCTTGTGCGCATTTTGGCTTAGATTTGTCTGTATTTATGGTTAAGTGCAGCGCAGCTCAAAAACCTTACAGAAAAGCCGTTATGGAAACTTACGGCGCTAGCGTTATCCCTAGTCCATCTAATACAACCGAAGTTGGTCGTAGCATTCTTAAAGATTTTCCTGACACTCAAGGCAGTTTAGGTTGTGCCATTAGTGAAGCTATAGAATTAAGCGTTAAAGGTGGCGGAAAATATCGTTATGTACTAGGTTCTGTCTTAAACCATGTATTGTTACATCAATCTATTATCGGTGTCGAGTCACAAATCGCAATGAAAGAATTAGGCGAATATCCAGACATTGTTATTGGCTGCGCTGGTGGCGGTAGTAACTTAGGTGGAATTATGGCGCCGTTTGTTAAAGACAAAATTGACGGCAAAAAAATTAAATTACTTGCTGTTGAGCCCTCTAACTGTCCTACTCTTACTAAAGGCGAACTGAAATACGATTTTGGAGATACAGGCAAAACAACGCCGATGATAAAAATGTACACGCTTGGTAATGACTTTATGCCTCCGCCTGACCACGCTGGTGGCCTTCGTTATCATGGCATGAGTCCTATTATTAGCAAACTTTATGAAGATAAACTAATTGACGCTATTGCTGTTGACGAAAAATCAGTATTTGAATCAGCTAGATTGTTTGCTAAAACTGAAACAATCCTACCTGCCCCCGAATCTGCACACGCTATTCATGCAGCAATTTTAGAAGCTAAAAAATGTATCAAAACCAAAGAGGAAAAGACAATTTTATTCTGTCTTAGCGGTACTGGATATTTTGACTTAGCAGCATATGTTAAAAACGCATAGTGTTTTTAACATAGAACATTATTGTGATATAACCAACTAATTGAATAAGAACATACACTATCATCAATTAATAGTGTATGTTTTTTATTATGCATACAAATTATCTTTTCGCAACTTTAAGAACTCATATAATTAAATATTCATAATAAAATTCCATTAGCAGACTTGCTAATGGAATTTTATTATGAATATTTAATTATTCCTGCGGAATATCGATTGGCGTTTCTGCACTTGCTATATCACCACTGTCGCCTGCTGTTGCATAAGCAGGAGTATCCATATTTGGAGTTTCTGAATACTCTTGACCACTAGCATTAGCATCGCCTTTATTTTTGCCTCTAATTTTTGCCCACAAGCCTTTAATTTCAACCTTGAAAGCGAAGTAAATACAAGCAAACAAACCAGCAAACAACAGTAAATTTATAGGTAAGATGCCCCAAATAATCCACCATGCGAATGGCAATGCAGGAGGAGGAGCCTGCTCAGGAGTTTCAAGTTCACTAATTTGCGACAAATAGTAAGTGTTTGCAAGTGTAAATAACACATTGTGTGCCGCTCGTCTTGCAACATAGAAATCCATATCAGTAGACATGTTAATTGTCGGAGTATTTAACGACATACCAGCACCAGTCAGCCAAATATCATTGCCTCCCCTTATGCCAGCTGATCCATTCATAGTTCCTTGAGCAAAGTCAGTTACTATAGAACCTCTAAAGCCCCACTCGTTCCTCAAAACACCTATATTTAACGCACCGTTCGAGCCAGCCCATACAGTACCCACACGGTTAAAGCTACTCATCATAGCATTAGCACCACCCACTTGAACAGCTAACTGGAAAGAAAATAAATAAATTTCTCTTGCCGCCTGCTCTGTCAAGAAAGTATTAAGCATATACCTGTTTTGATCAGTCTCGTTAATAGCCCAATGCTTGATATAAGTTCTTAGACCACCTGCGTTTGAACCCTTAATAGTGTACGCATTAATTAAACCAGTTAACATTGCAGACTCTGAATGATACTCAAAGTTTCTGCCGCCAAATGGACTTCTGTGAATATTTGCACCAGGGGCATACCAACCCGAAGCACCAATACCTCTCGCCTCTGTTGCGACTACAAACCCAAATTGTTCTGCTAAATCTGCATTCCATGTTTGAGATAAAACTATTGATACGGGGAATGCTGTAACTAAACCACGAATTTCATCAGCTGAACCTTGTCCTAGCATATTCATATTAATACCACTAGGACCATCTAGATCTTGCAATTGAGGTTTGCCTACAGCGTGAACTGCACCTGTACCAAAACCACCACGAAGAGGCATGTCTTGTAACGAACCAGTCGGCCTGCTGCCAGTTGCTGGAATCTGATTAAGTAAAAGTTGCCAATCAGGATGATTAAAGTTAGAACCTAATCTCATAAGTAAATCATGGTTAGGAAAACGAACATCTGGAGCATCAGTTGTGCCATAAGGATCCGGATGGAACATTCTTAAATTTCCGTCCTGACCTTGAGGAGCTCTCGTGTGATTTGCTGGCAACTGAAACGCATACTCTATAAAACCTGTACCTGTTGAACCTGTGCCTACTCTTGCTAGTGCTGGAGCTGCTCTATTAGGAGTAAGTTCTCTAATAAATGCACCAAAATTATTTCTTGTCATGTACCTGTTTTGAGGCGTACCTGTTGCTGAACCATCTAACGGAGCACCCGCGAAAGCTGTGCTACCAGTAAAACGGTTTCTTGCAAATTGACGAGTGATTTCTTGGAACAAGTAATTACCGTCTGCATCAGTTGCACGGATAAGACGAGGTTCTGCATCATCAGCATCGTCAGTCGGATCATACTGTGGATTTAAAATATAAGAATAAGTTCTAACAACAATATCTTCGTTATATCTAAGACCAAAAGTGTTACCATCTTCTACAACTTCCTCTACATAGAAAGGAATAATTGCAGTGTCATCGATAGTATAATCGCCTGTGCTTGGGATAAATGTAACACTGCTGCCATCCTCATGTGCCATCCATCTAGCATTAGATTGAAGTCTCACAAAGTGGTATCCAGGGTCAAACTCAAAACCTGCAAAGCCGTTATTGTTTCTGTCTAAGAAATCATATGACGCCATGTGATACAAGTCAAACTGTAGCGTAACAACTTGATAATGATTATTTTGCTCAGGAAGCTCTAGGTTTCTAACTTGCAACACATCTGTTTTAGCAGTGGCTGCCAACCTAATGTAAGGTTTTTCGATACCGCCTGCAGTATAAGGTGCATTAAAGTAAGCTTGCACTACATCTTGACCCGGCCTATTGCCAATATTAGTTACTCTAACATCGATACTAATAACAGAATTTGTAGCTAATACATTAGTATCTTGCTCCTCTAATCTCATTGCAGGGGCAATTCTATGGTAGTGAGTAACTGATTCAATTTCCCAAGAGAACTCGGTAAAAGATAAACCAAAGCCTAACGGGAATATTACAACTTCGTCGTAATCAAAACCAGTGTATGCAGTCACTCCTGTTGTACTAGTCGCCACACTTGATTCAATCCTTGCAGTTTCATAATACCAGTATCCCATAAAAATACCTTCCATGTATTCTACAAATCTTTCACCTGTTCTTCCTGGTCCAGGGCCTGCTGTACCAGTCCATCTTCTTGAACCTGGCATTGAAGAGTTTACAAATGTAGGATCGGCAGCAAAATCAGAAATCCATGTGTTTACAGTTCTACCGCTTGGCGAAAATGGCTCTTGAGTTATAGTGTAAACATTGTGTTCGTCACCATCAGCGTCGAAATATGACTGATACATTATACCATCAGCACCCATCATAGGCTCACCTGCTGAATTACGCATTCTCGCACGAGTTCTTACAGATCTATAACCTGTTAACATACCTGACATTGCATGCATACCTGCTGCGCCCGCAAATCCCATAACAAACGCAGCATGGATGCCTGTGCGAGGGTTACCATTGATGTCTTGGTCAAGAAAAGACATATTCATGGCATTCGCCACATTTAGCATAACAATTACTCTATCAAAGTTAGCAGCTAAAACCTCGCCAATCATTGCGTCCTCTTCAGGAGTAATATCTAAATAAGTTCTTGTAGTATCATTAGTGAAATTACCTTGAGAAGTAGTACTTCCTGTTCCGTTCCACCTAAATTGGCGGTGCAATAAGTCGCCACCTTCACCACCTCGACGAGTTAAAACAATTAAAGCCGTGCCAGAGTGCGCTCTTGCACCATTTGCACCTGATATTAAAGCTCTATATTGAGCCGCAGACGGTTCGTACAAATTCCAAAAGCCATTATAAAATGGATAAGCTTCTACCATGCTGTGTAAAGGGCTATTATTCCTTCCACCCGGCACAAAATCTTCCATCATTTCCATCGTAGGAACATGATATTGGAAACCATTGTTGCTCAAACCATCGCGAATAGTTGTCAGGTC
>Ga0123355_10007813_pt1 | contig 16098 bp, 19 predicted proteins | sample TergutEmb28metaG_3_FD_89872 | JGI IMG/M metagenome (GOLD analysis project Ga0123355, IMG submission 89872) | Embiratermes neotenicus P1 segment gut microbial communities from Petit-Saut dam, French Guiana - Emb289 P1 | ecosystem: Host-associated > Arthropoda: Insects > Digestive system > Gut ...
CGAGAGCGACATGGATGCGATTATTGCTCATCCAATGGTAATGCCCGGGACGGATGCCGCTTACAACACCGAAAAAGCTGATGTAGATAAAGCAGCAGGTTGTCATCCTCGTGTAACCGGAACGTTTTCTAAACATTTCAGACTTATACGTGAGCGCAACCTGTTTTCTGTCGAAGATGCTATATATCGTGCAACCGGAATGCCCGCAGAAACAGCAAAAATTGATGGAATAGGTTATCTGAAAGAGGGATATGCGGCTGACATATGTATCCTTGATTGGGATAATATAAAAGAGAACTGCGACTATATGCATCCGTATCGTCGAAATGAAGGGTTTGACTATGTTATTGTTAACGGTCAAATTGCTGTTAAGGACAATATCGCAACAGGTGTGAAGGCAGGCAAGATGCTTAAAATGAGGAGTCATTTTTAACCTTTCACACCCTGAAAGATGCATTTCACACCCAAACTATTGTAATCTTCGGACATTGTCACATAGCATGAAATATGCTATCATATGTACATTATAGTAAACAAATATGGAGGGTCTACTTTATGTTAAAGTATGAAGCATTGAAAAACGCAATCAAAGATTTCCAACCGGACACCACGGATGCACCCATAGTGTATTCAGCAACAGAGGTTAATTCCAAAAGCTTTAAGGCGTTACTGGGCAGAAACCTCAAATCCATTCCAGTTCATTTCATTGAATGGATAATTGTAATCGCTACGGTTGTAGCTGTGGTCGCCCTTACTACAGCAGTATATGGACAAGTAGGTGCCCCATCATTTGGAGGCTTTTTTGGAGGCTTTATTGCGGTGTATATCTTCATCTATTTACAGCGAACAACCGCTATCTCTGTCAGTGATACAAATTTAGAACTTTACTTCATTTACTCAAAGCTTTGGTCAAAATTTGCTGTATACGACAAAATCAGTTTGCCTTATGACAAGATAACGAATGTAAAAATAAAAAGAGGCATATTCAACACAAGTTTCAGATTTGAGTTCACAATCGATGAAAAGAACTATAAGATGAGAATTGTTGCTCCAAACAAGAATAGAAGAATGACAGAGCAAGCCGAAAATCTAAAACATCTACTTGGAGCAGTTGAAAAATTCAGTGCATCAAGTTAATTTAGCTCAACGCTATATATGAAAGAGGATATTATGGACGAATACTGGAAAAGTCTAAGGAAACTGATCGGTCATATGCCCATAGTAGTGTGTGGAGCGAGTGTTATAGTTGAAAACACTAAGGGTGAAATCCTTTTACAATTGCGTAAAGACAATAATTGCTGGGCTTATCCGGGTGGCTTAGTGGATGTCAATGAAGTTGTTGAGGAAGCTGCAATGCGTGAATTAACGGAGGAAGCTGGAATAGTTGCAAATTCATTAGAGTTATTTGGCGTTTTTTCCGGAGAAGAATTGTACCATGTTTATCCACATGGTGATGAAGTGTCTATTGTAGATGTTGTATACACCTGTAAAGATTATTCAGGCGAAGCCAAAGCAGACCTTATTGAAAGCATCGATGTTAGGTTCTTTCCCATTGACAACCTTCCAGACAACTTATCTCCGGCATGCGTCCCCGCAATAAGGAAATATAGCAATAATAGAAGTAACGCTTTTATAGTGAAAAAAGCAAACTTTGAACACAATATACAATTGACCGTATTTAATGATGAGGATCTGCCACTATTTACGCAATGGCTTGACAAAGATTATATATATAAATGGTTTTGTTGCGATGGCAATGAAAGCGAACAAGCCTATATCGATGGACAAGAGGAGAGACAAGCGTGGCTTGACGACATCACATTCAGAGCGGAAAGCCCTCATAGACATTTGTTTATCGTTACTTGTGATTGGGACAAAATCGGGTTTTGTATGTGTATAGATGTGGCTAGTGAGCCTGACTATATGGAAGAGCAATATACTGATTTAAAGGGAAACGTTAAGGCGGGAGAAGCACTTGAGCTTAACTACTGTATTGGTGAAGAAGCTTATTTGACTAAAGGAATAGGTAAAATTATCATCAAAAAGTTGGAGCAAGAATGTCGCAATCTTGGTGCCACATTGCTTTTAGCAGACCCCAGTGAAGATAATGTTCCCTCGGTGAAAGTGCTCCTTGCAAATGGTTTTGAGAAACATAAAGATGGAGATTATCGCAAGCAGTTGAGTTGATAGGAACAGAATCGTAATTCTCACGTCTGCTTCATCGCTCGCATTGCATTAAAGACTGCGAGTAAGCTAACACCGACATCGGCGAATACGGCTTCCCATAATGAGGAAATGCCCAGTGTGGCTAAGAACAAAAACAGTATTTGTACGCCCAAACTCATTACAATATTCTGCCAGACAATCTGCTTTGTAAAGCGTGCAATTTTAATTGCATCTATTAGCTTTGATGGCTCATCGGTCATAATTACCACATCTGCGGCTTCAATGGCAGCGTCCGATCCTAGCCCGCCCATCGCAATTCCGACATCAGCCATTGCCAAGACAGGTGCATCGTTTATACCATCACCAACAAATGCTAATGCTTTTTTACCATGCTTGTGTCGGCTTAGCTGTTCGACCTGTTCAACTTTCTGCTGAGGCAAAAGTGAGGACTGCACTTCGTCGAGGTGCAGTTCTTTTGCTATAGTATCAGCGATTTGAGGTGTGTCGCCTGTGAGCATAACCGTTTTGCGTACCCCCAGCTTTTTCAGTGAAGCAACCAGCCCGAAGCTGTCTTTCTTTACTTGATCAGAAATGAGAATGTAACCGACGAAAATACCATTTACGGCAACATATACTTTTGTGGAAACACTTTCTACTTCGGTGTATGCAATCCCTGCGTGTTCCATTAGCTTGTCGTTGCCAGCTAAAATAGTCTTACCCTTAACTCGAACGCTCACGCCGTGACCAGCGATCTCTTTGTAGTCGGACAGTTCGCTTTTATCAATGTTATTCTCATATGCGTTGCGGATAGATAATGCAATTGGATGGTTGGAAAAGGCTTCGGCATATGCCGCCAATTCCATAAGTTCATCTTCACTAAACCCGTTGGCAGTATGAAGCTTTGTGACACGGAACACGCCCTCGGTCAGTGTGCCTGTTTTGTCAAACACGACTATATCTAAGTTAGCAAGAGCTTCAATGTAGTTGCCACCCTTAATCAATATTCCTTTCTTTGAAGCCGCACCGATCCCACCGAAGAAGCCCATAGGAATAGAGAGCACCAAAGCACAAGGGCAGGAGATAATTAAAAAGATCAGAGCACGATGAATCCAATCTGTCCACATACCGCCGAAGAATAGTGGCGGTATGACAGCAAGCAGTACAGCAGATATTACAACTATAGGTGTGTAGAATTTAGCAAACTTTTTGATAAATGTTTCAGTAGGCGCTTTCTTGTCGGCGGCATTTTCCACAAGGTCGAGTATTTTTGATACAGTGGATTCGCCAAAAGTCTTTGTTGCTTTTATAGTTAGTAGTCCATTTTGATTGATACAGCCGGATAAAACAGTATCGTTACGCACAGCTTTTCGTGGAACGGACTCTCCAGTCAATGCGGAGGTGTCAATCATGGCTTCGCCCTCTAAAACAATCCCATCAAGAGGTATTTTCTCGCCGGGTTTTACGTAGAATATATCACCGACTTGCACTGTTTCAGGATCTACAGTTACCATGTTCCCATCTTGCAGAATATTTGCATAATCGGGGCGTATATCCATTAAATCGCCAATACGCTTTTTCGACTTTGCAACAGCAAGTTCTTGAAAGAACTCACCGACTTGATAGAACAGCATAACAGCCATCGCTTCGGGAAATCTATCTATTGCAATTGCACCGAGAGTCGCCACACCCATGAGAAAGTTCTCGTCAAAGACACGTCCTTTTATGATGTTTTTGACCATGCGAAACAACACTTTATATCCCAGTAAAATATAACTAATGGCAAAAACCGCTGTTGCTATGCGGTTATCTATAGTTGTGTCAAACACATACTCTAGTAGTATTCCTGCAATGAAAATAAGTGTTCCAGCTATTAGCCAGACCACTTTTTTCCAGTTTACTTGTGGGGAAGTGGCTATGGTTCGTTCTTTGATTACTGATTCCATTGAAGTACAGCATCCGCCGTGACATGATGATTGTTGTGGCATTTTGCATTACCTCCTAGTTTAACCACCCCGCCCTACGGGCACCCCTCCAGCGGAGGGGAATTTGGCTAGTTGCGTTTTTCTATTCCCCTCCTTTGGAGGGGTGGCGCGTAGCGACGGGGTGGTTTCTATCATGAAGCTTCGAAATTATCTAATTCAGCAATTGAGTGATTAGTCGAGCAATGGACGATTGTCTACGTTTTCATTTACGGACAGTTGAATAATCGCTCAACTGTTGTGGCAAAAAAATTACTTCAGAAATTACTCGTCACTATGGGCGAAGCCATTTTTAAGCATTTCAAGAACATGGCAGTCAACGAGTGTGTAGTAGACATTTTTGCCTTCTTTTTCATTCTTTACAAGATTAGAAAGGCGTAAAGATTTTAGTTGATGGGAGATAGCAGACTTTGTTGTTCCTATCAATACCGCCAAGTCGCAGACACACATACGCTCACGAGATAGAGCCCATAGGATTTTAAGGCGTGTGTTATCTGCAAACATTTTATATAAATTAGAAAGTGCAACAAACTGTTCTTGCTCCGGCATGGCTTCTTGCACACGAGCTATAACATCTTCGTGGATGGCATGACAATCGCATGAATATTGTTTGTTTTTCATCTTGTTAACCTCTTCATGTTGACACCTCACGATAGTTGAATGACTGCTCAACTGTATTTTACTCCTTAACGGTTGCTTTGTCAAGAGGAAAGTTGACAGTTATATCAGACATTTTCTTCACTCATCGAGAAAGATATCGTTTCAATAAGAAAGTGCAAAAATATGGAAAAGTATAAACATTGTTGCTGTAGCCGATATTGCCACCGGTGAGTTTAATTCCATGCTTTATATCGGAATATTTGTCGCTATCAATCAGAGTCCTAAGTGATTTTGCTTTACCACTTTTTGCCTTTACCTCAACAGGAATCAACTCTGAGGCTGTTCTGACAAAGAAGTCTTGCTCTAGGGTCGAGTCATCACGTTTGTAGTAATATAGTTGGTAGCCACTCTTTACCAACGCTTCACCAACAACATTTTCATACAACGCTCCCTTGTATACACCAAGATTTTTGTTTGCTCTAAGGTCATCTTGTGCCTCTTCGTCAAGCATGGCTACAAGCAAGCCATTGTCGGCGAAATAAATCTTGTATTTAGTATCGTCATAGTTTCCTTTAAGCGGAAGTTCAGGGAAGTTAAGGCAGTAACAAAGGTTTACCATACCTGCATCACCGAGCCATTCAATGCAACCTCGATAATCTTTGAAACGAGCTCCTGATGTAACTTTTGAAATTTGAAACTTCTTGTTATCCTTTGCAAGTTGAGGAGGAATTTGGTTAAAAACATTTAGTATACGTGTTTGATCTAAACCTTGTGCATATTTTCGTATATCCTCTTTGTAATCAGCAATCAACTGCCTTTGAATCTCCAAAGAGCCTTCAAAAGTTCCTTTCAGTATATATTCGCGAACGACTGCAGGCATACCACCGAGTATGCAATGGTCGAGAAAAACGGAGTTGCATGTTGTCAGCAACACATCGTTAAGGGGGGATAAGTTTATCATGTGTTCAAGGATGTCGTCAATAAACGTACTGTCATATCCTTTTGCCCACAAAAATTCTTCAAAATCAATGGATGTCATCTCGTAATCAGTTTTATATCCAACACTGTTGCTTTCGATTCTTTGATAGCTTATGCCAAGCATCGAGCCACTACAAATCACATCAAACCTACCGTCTATATTGAAAAACTTGAGTGCAGTGGAAATTTCCGGAAATTCTTGTAATTCGTCAAAAATAATAATTGTTTTATCAGTGATGAAGTTTTTTGATGGGTCTATGCGTGAAATGTTTTTAATAATATTTTCAGTTTTGTAACCGTCTGCTGTAATGGCTTTGTATTTTGGTTCTTCGACAAAATTGATATAAATGACGCTCTCGTAATTATCCGAAGCGAATTTATTTATGGATTCGGTTTTGCCAACTTGACGCGCACCCTTGACAATGAGTGGTTTCCTGTCAGGATTGTTTTTCCAGTTGGCAAGGAATGTGTCTATTTTACGATTTAGGTAGAACATGATAAAGTCCATTTCTTTCAGTAAGTCAAAGTCACAAATCGTCCATGAAAAGAAATGGACTTTTTGTGCATCAATTTCGGTTTCCAACGTAGTTGGAGAGAAATTGGTACATTCTCCGGTTTAGCGTGATTTTTCACGCTAAGCCCTCCTACGAGTTGTTGATGATACTATTATGGTCATTATAGCCTGTGGTTGCAGAAAAAACAAGAACTATTTGCGAAAAAATGAGGGAATAATTTGCGAAAAAGCACAAAAAATGAGGGGATAATTCACGAAACGACACAAAAGATGGGCGAATAGTCATAGTGAGGACACAAGGGATCAGTTCTCTTGTGTCGTGTATGTTCTTGCTCGTCATCCCGAACCTGATCCTGGGATCTCCTAAATTTATGCAACATTCTGGGGCTTACAGTACTGAACTTGATTCAGTGACGCAATGACTGATGTATGTAGTTAACCTTGTAGAGAATGCCGCTCATTCTACTCAAATCTCCCAAGTGCTCACTGTGAGCTCTTACCATAACCTCGCAGACACTTAGACCCACAAGCATACTCACAAGAATTTCGATTGAATGTACTACCAATTTACTACAACGGAAAGAACTTTGATATGCATATATAAGTTGTTGTGAGAAAATCAAGTAGCTACGAGCCACAGACAGGATGCAGACACAAAAAATGCGTCCTGTTTTGTGTTTTAATTGAATTAGGTTTGAATTCTTGATATCATAAACAATAATAGAGTTGCAATTTTACTTTGAAGCGATTCGTATAATTGAAATTATCATTTCATTATGAAATAAAATAATTGTAGGAGATAGATATATGGAATGGCTATGTGACAATATTATTGGAATTATTGCGATTGTCGTTGCAATAATTATTGGGGTTATTGGAGAAGTAAGATTGAGAGTGAAAATAAAAACAATAAATTTGACACTCCACACTGGTGCAGGTTCTATTTATAAAGATACCAACATAACTAATAATAGCGGAATAGATCCTCTTGAAGCGGTTAAGGTCGCTGACGCTTTTGCTGAAGAAAAGGTCGCAAAAGTGCACGAAGCGCATAAAAAGGAAATGGATGATTATGAGAAGATGCTTGAGGAAGTGTAATTGTAAATAAGCAATATTAAGTTGCATCTAGCTAAAGAACAGTTCAACATGGAGAAATGATATGTCAAGCAGTTATAAAGGATTTAGCCCTGAATATGATGATAATAAAAGCACTGATACTATACATTTTGGTAAACGCAATTTCAACAAAGATGGATCATCTTATCGAAAGGTTGAATTATTTATTGATGAAGATGTGAGCTACCTATCGGAAAAAAACAAAGATGAAAACTCCACGCCTATTAATATTGTTGTCAAAGATGATGTTATTTTGTACCAATCATCGGGAGGACAACAGAAAATCCATTGTTGGCTTGTTGAAACAACTTCAGGGAAAAGTGTAAACGCCATAAGAATATCAAGGCGTACTGGTAAAGGTGTCTATGGTTCACAAGAAATAACACTTTCTCTAAAAGGGCTTAATGCACTCCGTGAGTTTATTACGAAACTAACAGTTGTTGACTCTGATGTATATAGCAAGCTAGCAATCAATTCAGAAAAACCAGAAATTGAATCTTCGTCAAAATTGCTCTCAACACAAGAGTTCAATGAACTCATTAAGACTAATATCAAAAGTACCGATGATTTTTACAAATTACTTTCAATTCAGAAAATGGAAGTAGCCGTCAACCGCTTAGAAAAAATTATCTCTGGTGACTTTGTAAACGAAACAGATATTCAGCGGTTTTTGAGAAGCAACATTTGGATGTTTGGGAATGATTATGTTTATGTAGTTGAAGACAACAAAATAAATGCACAAAATATCTTAGATATACTTCCTCAGAATTATGAAAGCTATGTTGATATTATCGAGGTGAAATTGCCCAGCGAGAAATTATTCAACTTTGATAGCAGTCACAATAATCATTTTTCAACCTCAAGTTTAACAAAGGCAATAGCGCAAACACAGAACTATATTTTTGAGCTAGAAAAAAAATCATTTGATAGCAGTCATCAGAAAGAATATGAGTATAAAATAATTCGTCCAAAAGGGATTATTCTTTTTGGCAGCCAAGAACCTCTTAGCGATAGTGAGAAGCAATACCTTAGAGTTCTAAACTCATCCTTTCATAATTTGCAGGTTATTACTTATCAGCAATTATTAGATAAAGCAAAAAGCACTGTACAAGTTGGGAAGAGCGAAACTAGCAAGTAGACAAAGCAGCCCATTGAAATACAATTACATTTGCAAGAGCAGCGGTTGATTTTACCACTTCGGGAAGAACATTTGATATGCAGCACGACGTCATTGCGAGAACAAAATGCAAGATGGTAGCAGTAATAATAGCACCACTAACAATTGAGTATTCCAAGATGGAAAAGCTGAATTAGATTCACTCGAAGCCTGCTCTGATGACACCAAACAGTGACAATATTAAAAGGCATACTGAACGTGATATCACTTGCATAACAAATCCTATATATGACAACTGCACGACCAGATAATAAGTCGTGCAGCTGTTATTTTTCAATTAATGTAAGAAAATGTGATTAGCAATGCAGAGTCTGTTATTTTATAGTTTTACAAAATCAGCTGCTGTCATTATCTGTGGAGTAGTCAAGCCGGACTCCAAGAAATCTTTATCACCGGTCACAATGATATCAATATTAGCGTGTATTGCTGTTCGTAATATTGGACGGTCATCTACATCCCTTATTGCATTTTCGTCAGTGTGAATGCTTTGCGGAACAGAAAGAACTGTAATTACAGACAAAGCAGTTGTTATAAAATTTTCAAAAGCAGGAATTCTATCCGGGAATTTTTTGTTGAATATTCTACGGAACTCTTCAACTGTTTGTTCACATACAAAAGCCCGATATGGCGGCTCAACTGCTTTTTTGTATGCTTGGTTCGGAACGCTAAATTTTGAATAAGCGGCAGAAACAAGAATGTTGGTGTCAATCAAAACCCTCATACACCCTCTACTTCCTCACGTACCTCACGGACTAAATCCATAATGTCATCTTCGCTATTTATCCCAACTTTCGCAAATTCGCCATCCATTTCTTTTTGCAATGTTTCCATTGCATATACAGCAGGATTTACCATAATTACACGGTCATGTTCATAAATTAATGCTACTCTATCGCCTGTTGACAGACCCATGTTCTTGCGTATGTCAATTGGTAATGTTATTTGCCCTTTCGACATCACTTTCGCTGTATTGAAAACCATAATATTCACCTCCACGCATTGAGTAGGGTATACCCTACTTTACTTTATTATATGCAATAACCCAAGAAAAATCAAGTGTTTTTGAAAATTATATAAAGACAAAATTTTCAAAAATCTCATATCAAGCCAATTCCGATTCTATGGTAAAACTCACTTGGAACAAGTGTCAGCATATGCGAAAGCAGATTAAAGTAAAAATCGCCATACGGCGATTTTTGCTAAAGGGAGTTTGAGGGATTTTCACTCAATAAGCGGTTTGTCTGACACAGACATTGCTTGCCAGACTTAATCGGAACATTCCGATAACCATTCGTATGCCATTCATATGGGCTCAACACCCGTTCCAAGTTCACCATAACCATCTATGGATAAAGACATAGCTGCACAGCTCGCTGATTTTGTCGGTAAAGCCGTAGAGCATTTGGATAACTTAAAAAATCGCCACAGGAATGCCGTCATATATTCCCTCCGGAATATCCAATATTTGTGTAACACGTTGTTTTGAAATGTTTACCCATACTTCACTCACCGGCTCTAAAGTGTGTACATTAGTCAATAAATTTGAAGCATTTACATCATTGCTATCTCTTAAATTTACTCGTGTTATAATAACCTTGAAATAATTTGGATCATAATTTCTCGGTGAAGCATGACCACGCCCACGCTCCAAATCGTTCATTGGTATTTCAGCCGCAAACCAAGTAGTCGGCAAGATATAGTTGATATACATTGCATTATCGTCATGCTCTGTAAGTATGGAAATAACATCATTATCCGATTGAACGATAGACATAATCATGTTAATATTTTCTTCTGACATTTCGCTTATTGAAATATTAACGCTGTTACTTGTGTATGTGGAATGTAGGCTATTGATTGAAATGGTTTGCAGTCCACTTGCAAGACCTAGAATAGCAATTAACGATATGAAATAAGTTGCTATTAAAACCAATGCTTTTTTTCCTCTAGCATTAGGTAAGCGAAGTCTTGAAAATAACGGTATGCGGAAAGGCAAGAACATATTTGTTTTATTCTTATAATCAATGTAAGATCGACCGAACTTTGTAGCACATTCTCTTTCCTCTACTTTTGCCAGTAAGTAATATGCAAAAACCATTGTAATAAACATAATCGCTCCGATAAAACGCGGCCACACAATCAACAGTCCGAGGCTACATATCATAAACGATATATATTGCGGATGTCTGACAATGTTGTATATGCCCCCTGTCACAGCACCTCTTTTTCTAAGTTTGCTGTAATAGACTTGACAAGCTCCTACAAGAAAGGCTATGAATCCTGCTATTGCAAGAAAAGCACCAGCAACTGTTAAGCCGTTGATAAATGTTGATGATGTGCTTCGCACGACATGAGGTAGAAAAAAGCTGTTCAGCCATGATAATGTGGTGTTATCATTAAAAAAGTTGAGTGCGGGAGCGTAGACAGAATAGAAGTACACAGCGAATGGGCTTGCCATATAAAGAAATTCAAATCCTATAATAAGATAGAATACCGCTGCACCCCAGAACGTCCTTTTTACAGCGTTACCTTTTGTTGTTTCCATTACAAGTTTCCTCCATGAGATTTTTTTGATGTACACACTATCTCACGGAATCCTTTGATTTAGGTTTGAATAAAATAAATAATTTCAAACCTAATTCAAAGTTAAATATGGTATGCTTAGTGTAGAGGTGATTCAGATTGAGGATTTTACTTGTAGAAGATGAAATAAGGCTTGCAGAAGCATTAGAAGAAATATTGAAGAAGCAAGGCTATATTGTTGATGTCACCGGAGATGGATCCGTCGGGCAGGATATGGCAGAAACAGGCATATATGATGTAATTATATTAGACAGGAATCTACCGGGCATCGAGGGTGTCGAAATTCTGAAACATCTTCGGGCAATGCAAATAACAACGCCTGTCATTTTTCTTACGGCAAAAGATACTATTTCAAATCGTGTAGAGGGGTTAGACGCAGGAGCAGATGATTATTTAGTAAAACCCTTTTCAAAAGATGAATTACTGGCGAGAGTACGCGCTCTTTCACGCCGCTCGGAAAATCTGCAAACAAACAATACCTTGTGTGTTGCGTCATTATGCTTAGATGTTCGTTCATGTGAGGTGTCGATTGGCGCTGATAAAATAAAAGTAACCGTAACGGAAGCACAACTACTGGAATTACTTATGCGAAATCAAGGGCAAGTATTAACTAAGGAGCAGATATTAGATAGAGTTTGGGGTTTTGACAAGGATATTGAAATTAAGAATGTTGAACTCTATATCTTTTATCTTCGCAAGAAAATTGACCTTGAAAAAGGCGGCGTTACTATTAGCACTATTAGAGGTGTTGGGTATTGTCTACAGGAGATGCAGCTATGATAAAAAGTCTTAGGAAGCGTTTTATAATATTCAGCGTTTTAGTTATTAGCGTAATCATATTTTTGGTGGCTTTGTTTATATTTATTGGTGGAGAAAGCGATGTGTCCGCGCATAGGTATGTAGTAACCTTGTCGCTTGCTATTGTTTTGGTGTTCATTGGCAGTTGGCTACTCTCAAAGGTGGCTATTCGCCCTATACAAACAGTATGGCAAAAGCAACTTGATTTTACTGCTGACGCTTCGCATGAATTGCGTACTCCAATAACCGTAATTCAAACTAATTTAGACGTAATTATGGATAGACCTGATGAAACTGTAGGTAGTCAAATAAAATGGTTAAAGAATATTGAATCAGAAAATAAACGTATGGCAAAGTTGGTTGAGGATTTATTAACACTATCTCGTGCAGACACAGATCAACAAATGCTTGAAAAAGAAATGTTTATTCTTGATGAAGTTGTTGCAGAAGCCATCGCACCATTTGAGCCGATTGCAAACGAGAAAAATATTGAGCTAGTTATGAATATAAATAATCAAATCAATTTCTATGGTGATAAAAAGCGAGTCCATCAACTTTTGGTTATATTATTTGATAATGCTTTGAACTATACAGATTCCGGCACGGTAACAGTAGAGTTATCGCAAAGTGAAAAGAACATAAAAATTACTGTTTCAGATACCGGACATGGTATTGACGCTGAACATATCAGCAAAATATTTGACCGTTTCTATCGTGTAACTAAGACGAGAAACTTAAATCAAGGTGGCTTGGGGCTCGGCTTACCTATCGCAAAGTGGATTGTTGAAGAACATGGGGGCACGATTAAAATATCGAGTGTGCCGAGTGAGGGGACATCTTTTGAGGTACAGCTACCAAAGATGACTTAATATAACTTCGTTGAAACGCTTGATTTAATGTCGCGCTCGGCGCGAGAACTATGATCTCTTGTTTTAAACTTATTAATATATTTTTGCCGCCGTCCAATCAAAATGGGCGGCGGACTTCTTTCGTAGCCTGACCGAAAAATATTGTGCGAAATCATGACAATAGTCACTACTCCACTTTACGTTTTGCGTGTACAATATGAGAGCGGATATTATGGATTTAACAGCAAAATTTCTCAAAATTTATTGTTTTTACTCTCAAAATTGTATTCCGTGTAGCTTAAATTGTATTCTGTGCAAAATCTATTGAAATGAATATCGTAATCCGTATACTAAAAACATGAGGTGAGCAAAACATGAAATTAACAGCCCGAAAGGACGGAACCCTTGATAATGATTATGTGGACATAAGGTATCGAGAACTTACTCCGACAATTCATCAGATATTTCAACTTTGCGAAGATACAAGCTCTGTTTTACTGTGTGAAAAAGATGGAACTACACATAAGGTTGATGTAAATGATGTCCTCTATATTGAAGCGGTAGACAGGAAAAGTTGTGTTTGTACAAAAGACGATGTTTATACTATGTCAACATCTTTGAGCCAACTTGAAGAAACCCTAGTATGCAAGAATTTTGTCCGGATTAACAGAATGACATTATTGAACATTTACCAAATAAAGTCCGTTTCAAACGGATTAGAATTTCGTTTAACTGCGGAAATGACAAATGGAGAAAAAATTGTTGTTGGACGACGCTATAGAGAAAATTTAGTTGAAGCTATAAATGAAATAGCAATGGGGGTACCAAGTTGAAAAAGAAAACAACATTATCATTTTTTGACACAAATCTTTTTATTATGTTTTGTGTTATCTATGCTGTAATGATGATTGTCAGTATAGCAATAGGCATATTATCTGCTGAATCCTTTTATCTTAGTGCGAGGCAGTTGATAGATCAGGCAATATTTTGTGCTGCACCGGTCGTGACATTAGCTTTGTTTAGAAAAGCTCCATTTTTGAAATATTTTAATGACGATGATTGCAGTCCGTATATTAGCGTACCAACGCATTATTTAATTTCATCCGCAATTCTATTGTTAGCTGCTTTTATACTGGCTCGATTCGACCCTGTACCCATAAGTGAATATTTCAGTGCAATTATCACATATACACAAGGTTATGTTATTGTAGTCGTTTTAGCTATTTTAATGGAGATTCATAAGATAGCAAACGTAAACAGAAATTTAAGAAAAATACAAGAAAGTAAAAAAAATAAGGAGTAACATATGGACATTATTATTCGCGAATTACAAGGAAATGAAGTGAAAGAAGCAGTAAAGATTGCCCGCAAATCCTTTGGGATTGTTGGATATGTTCTTATAAGAAAACCAAAGCATGGCTTAGTTGCTGTTGTTGATGACAAAATTGCAGGCGGCGTATTCTACTATACAAAAAATTCCGGTTCAAAGAAAATTGGTGTTGTAAGTTTTCTGTTTACAGACCCTAAATTTCAAGGACATGGTATTGCTGGCAAGTTGCTTGATGAGTGCATTGGCGTATTGTGGGGAGAAGGCTGTGACGGACTTGTTACATATGTGCAAGATGATAACGTGGGTTCGTGGGCGGCATTTGAAAAGCGTGGTTTTGTAAAAACTACACTTTTGAAAAGTGCAAAAGCTCTAGGTGGTTCTGCGGCAATGAAATCACAATTATTCTTTACAGAAACATTTGCATTTTGTGTCGGTGCTGATTTTTACATGGCTCTGCCTGATGAAGTAGCTACGAAGAAATATGCGCGTAAAGATATTAGCATTGTACAAATCGGTCTATTTGTCTTGATGAACCTACTTCTTTTGCCGTTGATAATCGGTCGTTCTTACGACCCTGTAATGGCAATTGCTTCAATTGCATTTGTGCTTATAGGTACTGCATTTGCCGGTTGGATCGGAACGTGGTTCACAGGGCGAAAATGGAATTTTCGCTTAACACAGGGCGGGTTTCTATCTACCGCTATATTAGGCATATTCACAATATTTCCGATGATTGGTAATTGGTATCCGGTTAAATACGAAAATACACCTAAATGCAGACGCGACATGGCTCTTAATTCAATTCTAATTTGGTTGTTTTTGTTCGCAATTATGATAAGCAATATGTTTATTGACAACTTGATTTTAGAAGGTATGCAAAACCTTTCGGCAATACTCCTTATATATCGTTGTATTCCGATTCTTCCGTTTTCATCGTATGGTTCTGGGCGTGTGTGGGAATGGAACAAACCGGTATTTGGAATATTCGCTATAGCTTCAATTTTGCTCGTATTCGTATTTTAAGTCATGTTGCGATTAAATGCTTATGGACGAAAATGTTCATTAGTCCAAAAAAGATTAGTAACAGAAAGGGAAATGAAAATGATAAAAAATATTGGTACAGGGCTTGGCGCAGCTGTGGCTACCTTTGCGGTGGATAGCTGGATTGGTGATGAAATCAGAGAGTGGGCTGAAGAAGAGTTTGGCGAAGTAACAGACAAGACAACAGAACTTGTTTCAACTGGAGAAAATCAAAACACGCAAAATCAACAGCTTAAAGAGCGTGTAGGAAGAAGTGTTGCGGCGGGTGTTGGTGCAGCAATCGCTTCTCGGATAAGATGAGATTACTAATTGCAGATAGCGACCCCTTGATTCTAAGAAGTCTTAAAATACTATTTGCTAGTTACAGCGACATTGAAATAGTGGGATTGATTGCCGATAGTGCAGACGCAGTTGAAATGTGCATAGTAGAAAATCCCGATGTGGTATTGCTTGATTATCGCCTTGATATCGTATCTACCACTAGGCAGATTAAAGCTCAATGCCCGAATGCGCAAATAATAATTTCAACGTTTTTCGGTATTACTCCTGAAGTTCAAAAGGCAATGAACGCCGGAGCAAAGGGGTACATAGTCAAAGCAGATGGAGTACTGGGTGTGATTGAGAAAATTTGCGAGATTTGAAAGTGAGAAATAGTGATGACAAAGAGATTATGCAAATCCAGTGCCGACAATAAAATTGACGGTGTATGTGGTGATATAGCTGAATACTTTAATATTGATTCTACTATTGTTCGCCTTGCATGGGGAGTATTTACATTCTTAGGTGGTGCAGGAATCTTAGCATACATTATAGCTATGTTTGTATTACCAGACCCACCAAATGCAATAGAGTAGAGTTTACAAAAATGAAAGAGAAAAAAATGAACATTCGTAAAATAAAACAATTTGTAGTTTCGTTGATACTGGTGTGTGTGCTTATGCCATCATTAACTGTACTTGCTACAAATC
>Ga0123355_10007814_pt1 | contig 16098 bp, 11 predicted proteins | sample TergutEmb28metaG_3_FD_89872 | JGI IMG/M metagenome (GOLD analysis project Ga0123355, IMG submission 89872) | Embiratermes neotenicus P1 segment gut microbial communities from Petit-Saut dam, French Guiana - Emb289 P1 | ecosystem: Host-associated > Arthropoda: Insects > Digestive system > Gut ...
ATGTGAATAAAACAGGAACCAAATATGTTAGAATTATGAAACAAACTGCATTTTGAAGAGAAAAAACAGAGAGTATATACCATGTTTAAAATATTCAGTACCTGTATTTGTTGAATAAATATAAAAAACGCAACATTTAGAGGTTAGCGGTGCGGTACGACCACTATAGTCGTCGTTAGGCGTCAAAAGGTTAATTGAAGAAGGCAGAATAATTAGTGTTATCAGCAGAGGCTTTGTCTGATTCTTTGCAGAAATTATTGTATGTGACATTTAATACAATTGAACTTTTAATATGTTTAAGCTGCATTTTCTTTTTGCATTCATGAGATGTTGCCAAGAATACAGCATGAATACAAAAATTCAGAAACCAAAGATGTGTAAGTCAGGTATGCCCTTATTTGCTCCATGCTCTACCCAATTTTTAGTTTCTCATTTTACCTTTATAAGCCCTGCAATTTTTAATATAGAAACAGTAAATTTGTGTAGAAAGTTTGTCCTGTGGGAGAACAGTTTTGTTATGTTCATTTTTACCAACAAACATATCTGTAATATAGTACTACTACTAATAATAATCATAATAATACTATGAAATGGTGGTCTGTACAGGCTATTGGTGTGTTATATTCCATGTCATATTTGTCATGTCTTATTTGTGGAAAGACAGATCACAGTTCCATGTGGCCAAGTCTGACATGTATCTGAGGTGGTGGATTGGTTTCAATTTTACAGCATTTCCATTGCTTCTGATTTGTCATTGCATCTTTGATAGAATAAAAAATAGTAAATTTCTTGGCATCAGAGAGTCTAAAATAAATTCTGGTCTGTCTTTCCTTTTTGACAATACTAAGACGTGTAAAATTTATACATATTTCAGAACTTATTGCAATGTATATCAACACAATTGATCTCACATATTAGTGTTAGTATGGTGTACTCTGTGACGTACATGTTATAATTAGTGTTGGGAGTGTGTTCACATTTATGGTTACACTGCCTCCTCATGTTACAAAAGGGATATGTCCCTTGAAGTTTATTCATTTAGCGCAAATTTTAAAATTATGCATCCCATTGTGTGTTGAACTATAAAGAAAGGAATAAATAAATAATCATAGAACACAACTTTTTTATAAAGTATTCATACAGCTACATGTTTCAACCTCGTGGGGTCATCATCAGTCTGACTTTTAAAACATATTAAAGAAGTATACAATCGTGTTGTTGGAAGTAACATCTCACTTCATACAAATGGGTTTACAGTCCTTGTCTTATTGTTATATAAGAACACCACATGGTACCCAGCATTGAATAAGACATCATTTAAAAATCAACTACGCATAGCCACACTGACATCTGCCACTTTCTAAAAATATTTTTAATGGTTTAATTGTCACCATTATTTTAAGTGCACAAAATTGTGTGTATAACAATAAGACAAGAATTGTAAACGTATTTGTCAGAAGTGAGATCTTACTTTAAACAATGCAATTGTATACTTCTTTTAATGTGTTCTAAAAGCCAGCCTGATGGTGACACCGCAGTGTCAAAACGTAGCCGTATGAATACTTTATAAAAAGTTGTGTTTGATGGTTATTTACTTATTCCTTTCTTTATAGCACAAATTTGTGGAACAAAAATGAGTTTGTTCTTAATTTGAAGGCTATAATTCGATACCAATTCCATTGCCCAAAGTTCTTCTTGAGAAGCCAGTAGTTACTCGGGGAAAAAAATTCCATGTCCGCATCGAGCCCAAAGGTTTTGTACTGTGCTCAAAAATGCTTGAAATGTCACTGCTGTGTTAAGGATTTTGTTAGCTGCATTCATGTGTATGAAGATTTCATCCTCTTATTGTGGTGGCAAGACATGAGCATACACTTGTACAGATATTATCTGCATTGCTGCTTTACCAACTTCTTACCTCTGTAGAATGTCTTTGTTCTGTCTTTTTGCCAAATAAATGAGTATTATCTGTATAGACTTTAAGCTGACATGTTCCAGTCAATTCCTGTCCCTTGTAATTGTTTTATGCATTATGGATGGCATATTCCAAAGAATCTTCTTTTTAGACCATTCTGATTAGCAGATGTAGTCATGTATTTACATATGTAGACATAGCTGTAAGTTTTGTCTAAAAGCATTTCAATTTATTTTGTTGATTGATATGTTAGGCAGTGACCATTGCACGGTCTAGGCCCAGGAGAAGTTGATTTGGACATGTGACAATGGAGGATCATGAACTAGTAAATACAGTCTCTCTGGAGAGCATCTAGAAAGGTGATGCAGTAGGGGTAGGCTGAGGAAAAGCTGATTGTTAAAACCTTATTATCTTTGGGAATGTGAAGTTGGTATGTGGGAGTTAGAATAGAATGGGCTGTAATGTATGGGAGGCTAAGGTCCTTCTTGGACTGTATTGCCAGGGAGTGAGTAATAGAATGTGTGATTTAATATTAGTTGTATCAAAACATGTTACAAACATAAATGTAACTCCTTATGACATACATATTCTACGGATGTTATATATTGGTTTTTTGTACTTTGCTTTCAGGTTTGTATCATTGTTCATTTTGGACTTAAATGTAAAGTGGAAGATATAATTGACAATTATTTATGAAAATTAAATTTACTGGACAATGTATAATGTTAAACCCCCCACCAGCACCATGTTTAATTTAAACCCATAAAGTAATTTTAGATTGCATATAAACTTCCAGTCCAACAGACATACAATTGGAGAGGAACAGCTTCCCCACGTTGCATTCATTTTCTGAATATTAAAACATGAAGAGAATGAATAACATAATAGAAAAATTTAACATCCAAATTTGTAACCTGTAGTGTATGGAATTTTCATTTCATGTTTGGGGGACTTTATACTGTGTGGAAGCTAAAGATCAGGCATAAGTGTCACTGTCAACATGAATTGTGCCATTCTCTAGCAGACATGTTCCCACCACCTTGGCTGTGGGTGACCAACTATCTCAATTGTTTTCGAATTATAGTATGAGGAAACTTACGTTGTTTCTCAGATATTTGCCTTGCATGAACGTACAGTGTTTTGTTATGAACACCATTATTTGAATCAGATTTTATATGTATTAATTATAGCATCAGGATGGTAATGTGAGTAAGTAGTTCCCATTCTTATGTGTTATGTTCAGCTCTTCAATATTTCATAGATAATATTGTTTTAATATTGGCAAATTTTGATCATTGTTAACAGCAGCCAGTACTTTTCCAGTTGGTGATGAATTGCTGAGATGACAGTTGCACATATTTCATCTAGTGATAATTTAATCTGTTTATCACTATAATTTTTTTTCATGGACATATTGCTGTAGTGTGATTTAAATTAATGTGTGGATTTGTATTAATTTAATGTATTATATATGCTATTCCATGACAGTTGGTGAGTATATGAAGTGTATCAAATGTATCTGTGGAAGGGCATTGCATACTGTACAGCAGCCATAGATTTGAACTAGCAGTGACTCATCATATAACAAGATTGTTAGCTTTATTGTGAGGTGAGATGCAAAAATGTACATTTGTGGTCATTTAGCATGGATCATAAAATCAGTGTGAGGATATTTCAGCTGACACAACTTCATTGATAAAATACAAGGTAAATAAATACCCATTTTATCTTGCTAGTGGAGCCATTATCGGACTACACATGAGGACATAAGAATATGCAGGGAATATACACCTAATGACTATGCAGTAGTGTCTGGAAGTAACTGGGTCCCTACATTTCTTTTGTTGTTTTTTCTATATATGAAATGCTAAAAATGCATATTGCAATAATTTTTATAAAATTATTAGAAATTAATTATTTTCATTAGTCTTTATGCTTATTTGTAATTTTTTTATCGATTTTTTGCGTGCATATGAGCGTGTTTTGCAAGTAGTAGTGTTAGCCACAGACCATATAGCTATTAATTTTGTATGTGCTTATAAATATAGTGTATATAAAGTTTGCATTATATTGTGCCATGTGTGTAAAATATCGAATTAATTTGAAATAGAATTACTGCATAATGAAGCAATATAAACAGAACAAGACGGACTGCGTACGGCTGCAGCAACAGGCCTGGATAATTGTGAATATGGATCAGAGTGAAAACACGAAGTATGTCCCATGGATCAGAGCACAGATCATATATAACGGATCAGAGTATGTGCTGCTGTGTGTGTGTGTGTGTGTGGACCACAGATCATGGACTAACCATGGTGAGCAATACTGCTCCCGGTTTCGATAGTTCACTCGGACAGAGCGTGGGCTGTGTTGTCGCCATGTGGTCGTTATGTTAAGTGTATGTTTGTACGTGTTAGTAATTTTAGAAATATTTTCTCTCGCATTAAACTGAAATATCTTAGGTCTAAAGTATCTCTGATCCAAGGTGTAAAGCAGGAATCGTCTAAGGCAAGTCACAAGTTGATATGTCCTCGTGTCAGAGCTTAGTATGTTTTTTTTTTTTTTATGTGTTGTAATGTAAGGTTGGCGTGTGTTATTTATGCCCAACGGTAATTATTTAATGAGTAACTGAAGCCGTAGTTCTGTTGAGAGTTGTATTTTTTGCCTCGAGCTACGAATAAAATATACGATAAAAAGACGAGAATAGTTTGTTGATTGCGTTGGTTAGGTTATCTTTCGACATGTAAAAAGTATATTTACATTTTAACACTTCACACGATTTACATCTTAAACTTGTTTTCCATTGCTGCCGCCTTTTTTAACTTTGTGAGACGGGTTCTGGAGTACACTGTAATTCTTATTCTCATTGTCCGACTTGAGAGTATGCATATCTTGTGCAGTTTGAATTGTAGTTTTAAATTTTTTCTGAGGATACTTCAAATTCCTACAATTTTATAATTCTGCTGAAGTTTCAGTGCTGTACATTTAGGTGTGGTGGGAGGAGATTCACGTGGAAGTGTGATACGTACTTACATTTCATTTCACAAATCCAAAACCCCTTGATACGGTTGAATATTAAATATATCAATAATACATACACACTATATGTACAAAAAGACAGTAGTATGTAACATACACCATATAGAAACACACAACACATATCATAGACACAATATAAATCAGAAACATAGAATGCTTCATCCTTAAAAGCAATAAGATAGAATTGAAACTATAATTATATTGAAAGATGGACATCAGTACTGCAAATTAATTTTGACTGTGTGAAAAAAATTCTGCCAGTGTTTAAAATGAGTTAGCTGCAAGAAATCTCCTTAATGATGCCTGGAACTGTGATTTATTACTTTTCATTCCAGGATTGCTGATGGTAAGCTATTAAAAATCTTCATCTTAGAGTAGAAAATGCCCTTTTGAAAACATGACAACTTTCCACAGGCCTGTGCAGATGATTTCTGTACCTTGTATCAGTCCTATGAATAGATGAGTTCATATGATAATTACCTAAATTATTTACAACATATATTATCAATAAGTAAATATACAAATATGGAAGAGTTAATATGTCAGATTTTCTAAATAAACTTCTACGCTAGTATCTGGAAGTAACTCCAACCATAGTTCTATTTATTCTTTTTTGAATTAAAAATATACAACCAATCTGAGAAGAATTTCCCCAAAATATTATTCCATATTCTAATAAAAACTGGAAATTTACAAAATATACAATCCTGAGAACTTCAGTGTTCAAGAGAGAATATAGGTTTCTAATAGTGTAACAGACAGTATTCAGTTTGGGCAGTAACTTTGCAATTTGACTCCTTCAATATAGATGTTTTTCAAATTGCAGACTGAGGACTTTAAAATATAATACTTCAGTCAGGAGTTTACCATCATACACTTTAGTTAATGGACTACACAATTGATGGGATGGAGTAAATTTCACAATAATCATTTTATCCACATTTAGGATAAGCTGTTTTGCATGAAACCATGTAGTTATGTGCAATATGACCATATTAAATGTATTGATAAATTCACAAAAATTTCTGTTGTAAATGAGTACACTAGCATAATCAGCAAATATTATGGTATCTGAAATAGTGTTGATGCTTAAGGGAAAATAATTTATATATATATATGTATATATAATAAAGAGTGGTAGTCCCAATACCAATCTGTGAGACAGTCCATGTTTGCCAGTGTCCCAGTTTGAAAGATATTTATTTGCAGAATGTGTTTAATTCCACCCTGTGTTGTCTGTTAATTAAATGTGATTTAAAACAGTCGAAAATTGAACCTTGTATAGCGTAATATTTCAATTTCTTTAAAAAAAATCTTGTGATTCACACAAGCACATACCTTGGCAAGATCACAAAAAATGCCATTAATATGCATTTTGTTGTTCGATGACATAAGTATACTATCAGTAAGTTTATAAATAGCATTGAATGTGGAAAGTGCTTATCTAAAATCAAATTGGTCTGCTTATAAAATATTGTGAACTTGTACATGGTGATTAATTCTGTGAAACAGTACTAACTCAAACAACTTAGAAAATGCTGTTGGTAAAGAGATAGGTCTGTAATTAGCAAGACGAGACTTATCACCTTTCTTGTAAAGTGGTTTAATAATAGCATATTTTGTACTATCAAGGAAAATACCTAACAAGAGTGATTAATAGATGTAAGTTAATGGTTTACAAATTAAAGGTCCACATAATTTTAAAATTTAATTGGAGATGCCATCATATCCAGAAGAGTTCTTATTTTTAGGGAACCAATTAAGCCTACTAATTCAGCCTCTGTGATTGGAATTACAATCATAGAAGGAAAACTGTTTGAATAAGACCTTGTTAGATATGAAATAACGGAATATTTTGAACATCTGTAAGGTTAAGTTTTTTAATTAATGATAGAAAGTAATTATTAAAAGCATCTTCTGCTTGATTAGGATAAATTACAGTATTTTCATTTTTGAATAATGTTTTCAAATGTTCAGAGAAATACTATTTACCACTCTCTCTTTACAATGCTCCATATTGTTTTCATCTTGTTATCAGCATGAATTAGTAACTGATTATAGTATTTTTTTTTTTGTCTTCCTTAGTACCTTGCATATAATCTTACAATATTTAGAATAATAAACTTTTAAAAACACCTACTAATTGTATAAAGTATTATTTTATGTTTACACGATATTTGTATTGCATTAGTAAAAGCTATCCCATTACAGGCCTGTACAGGCCCTGAGGGTTCCAGGAGGTTGAGGCTCCCAGATTTCAAGACAGTTGGCACATGTAGGTGGTAAGGTTGTCAGCCCTATGCAGTGGCCACCTTTACCCCCCAGCAAATGTTCCTGGTACTCATTTCTTTTAGAGACTGAGTTGACCCCAGGGCCACAGTGTGGCCACAAGGATTATGTCAATGAAATATTCCCATTACATCATCGGGGAATCAAAACGCAACCTTCAGGCTTGTTGCGCAGTGCCTCAGCCTCAAGTGTACCACCTTGTGCTTGTGTCATAATCGATGAAAACAAATCCTTGATTCTTTTGGCTACATTACAAATAATTAGGTATTGACCAAGTCCATTTAAATGAAGTCCATGCTTGGTAAAGTGTTCTCTTCCAGTGCTCATGCTGATGATCTGCACGTGTTCAGAAATCTTCATTGACTTATGTAGTTTCCTACTGAATGTCATAACTTCCTAATTTACACATGAGAAGGTGGGCAGATCAAATCTATGAGGTGCTTCTACTACAGTAACATTAGTGCTGAAGTTAGTACTTCAGTAATGCATTTATACAATTTTGCTGTTTATTCTTTGCAGCCCATTCTTCATGGTGATTGCAATAGGGTTTGAAGGTAGTGCCAACAAACTGGGGGTTGGTATTGTGTGTGATGGAGTGGTCTTGTCCAACTGCAGGCGGACATACATTACCGCACCGGGAGAAGGTGATGCATTGTTTAGTTTGGTTTCAAATTTTTGTCATTGCTGCCACCATGAATCTTATTTTCTGACAATCCATATGTACTTCTTAGCTTTAAGTGTCATATACTAATATAATTTATTCCAGTTACAAATTGTGGTAAATGTTACCACCATTTCAGAAGCAATATGATTCTTCACTAGAACTGTTTATTCTGACTGAAATTCCAGAAAGATAAGTGCTGTCTTTTGGGGTGTTATAGGGTGTAGTTTGATGTGGCATCATATTCAAGAAGACACTGATCTTCATAGTCACCACCTGGAGAACCCCATTCTCATACCATCAATAGTTTGAACCAAGATTATAAAATAGTAACATCTGCTAATACTTGTCTCTGCCTTAAGAGTCTAGGTGCCTAGTGATTGAAGTGAAAAACATAGGAATTTTGTATCTAGAAGTATTTTGTGTGTGAACTACCAACTATTTATCATATGCTGTGCAGTTTAAATTCAGTGTTTTGATTCTTGTCATGCCACTTAATTTAAATTCCATTTATGCTGCAAGTCTAATATTAAGGGCAGCAGAAGAACATCTAGTTTTTCATATTTCCGTTGTTAGGTGAATGCGAAAGAAAAGGTCACCCCATAACATGCCATAAGAGGCACAGATTGAGAGTAGAGGTATAGCACTTTTTATTCTTTTACTTTGGTGTTTGATGAGGGTGGGTGGTCAATATGTCCATTGTTGTCACAGCATTGTTAACTTTCTTGGTATCAACCTGAATGCCTAACATGCTATATCTTCTCTCTGCATTTTTTAGCTTGTGTGTGTACTAGGGCTATGTGACTTTAAATCTTTATGTCTGCCTAGGAACAATGTTGTGTACATATGCCATGTATCATATACCATTCTCACTGAGATACTGTTGCTTGCATGGCTGCTGCTGCTGTATTTAACTGTAACAAAAGTGGAATCTTGAGAAGGGGTCCATGTGATTTAATATGATGCTGTGCAACCAGTGAAGTTTATGTAATATTAACACTGTACTCTTTTGTATGGGAGGTAGCTGTCATATCTTTACCAGATTAGTGTCTAGCATGACTAAGAATTTTTGTATTTTTCCTCTGTCCAAGATAATAACTTGAAATAGGTTGTTGCTGCATCCTTCCTAATCGTGGCCTTCTTGCCTTTTCCAGTTATCTTCCCTTTTCATTCACAGTTACATCTGCAAGTGAAACAGTTTTGTTAAGTAACCTAAGAATTAATAAATTTATGTACTGTGTAGACATTTCTGTTTGAGTGTAATGCTGAAAGGGTAAATTATTTATTCATTTGACTGTATTCTCTTAGCTGTGTAAGTGACCAGTGATTAAGGAAGTATGTCGCAAAAGTAGTCTTAACCTTTTTTGAGGTGTATGCTCTGCATTTGCCTAGAAGGTTTGAGAAACAGAAAACATGGGGTCAGGAATGAAATTTAGGATCTCCTGAATTTGAAGTAGGTGTTCTAACCCACACATTGTAGTGTTCAGTTATAGGCTAAAGAGATATATAAACATGGGTCTGCAATTGATTCAGAATTGACTTGTGCAGGTTTCTTGCCAAGAGAAACAGCCCAGCATCACCGCTGTGTTGTCCTTGCGGTGCTGTCAGAAGCATTGCAAGAAGCTGCAGTTGAACCTGAACAGATTGATGTCGTGTGTTATACCAAAGGTCCTGGCATGGCACCACCTCTCCAGGCTGTAGCAATAGTGGCACGAACCATTGCTCAGCTCTGGAACAAGCCAATAATTGGTGTGAACCACTGCATTGGGCGTATCCTTGAGTGAAATAATTCTTGCAGTGAAATAAGTTTACATTTAAAAATTGAGTGCAATAAGTAGCTGAAGGAGAGGTATGGAAAATATCTATGCTTTGTTGGGGTGTGCTTTTTCATATGTGATCTGACTGTTAGATTTAGTGAATGGTATTACATATGAGTATATCATCTTCACCCATACATTATTTGCAGAAAAGGACAATATCAACACATAACCTTAACATTCTATCAGACATAGAAATGGGAAGGTTGATAACTGGAAGTGACAACCCAACAGTGCTGTATGTAAGTGGTGGCAACACACAAGTGATTGCTTATTCCAGAAACAGATACAGGATCTTTGGGGAAACAATCGATATAGCAATAGGCAACTGCCTCGACAGATTTGCAAGGCTATTGAAACTGTCCAATGATCCCAGTCCAGGATACAACATTGAACAGCTGGCAAAGAAGTCAGTACTTGTGTTGTAGTTTGACTATCACTTCAAACACATTCATGGTCCATGCTCATTTTGAAAATTTATGAGGAAGCGATGGTTTTATAAAGTATTTTGCCATGGTATGTCAGTCTTAATGCCGGTCCCAGTGGCCGTGCGGTATAAGGCGTAGGTCTGTGGCCACTCTCCTGCTGAGATTGTGGGTTTGAATCCCACCACAGTTTTGAATGTTTGCCTGTTATGAGTGTTGTGTGTTGTCAAGTAGAAGTCTCTGCGATGAGCTAATCACTTGTCCAGAGGAGTCCTGCCGACTGTGGTGCGTCATTGAGTGTGATCTAGAAACCTTGTGAATGAGGAGGCCCTGGCCCACTGGGGGCTGTTGCGCCAAATAAACAAACAACAACATGTCTGTCAGAATATATAGGTTTTATCAGCCTTTGGTTCATTTTGGGAAATGAATATTTACTCACCCAGCTGAAAAATTTTCCAGACTTTATAGAACCGAAAGGTTCATTGCTGTGTTCACAAGTGCCTGCCACTACACCCTTTCCTGGGCCAGATAAAGCCTATCCACTGCCTCTCTACTCATTACTCTGAGATCTTTTTTTAATGGTTTCCTCCAATCTGTACCTAGATATTCAAAATATTCTCATGCCTTCAGGTCTCGCCATGAAAGTTCTCCACGCTGGTCTCTTGATCTCACATGCTACATGACCTGCTCATCTTATGCCCCATGATACCATATTCTAACAGCATTTGGAGAGGATTGTATAAAATGTTATGCACTCACCAAAACTTACTTTAAGTATACATTACACATTTAGGCATTACACATGTCACAACTCTTTGTTTTATACAGAATGTCCCATCAAAAACTTAGGCAAAACCTGGTAGGAAATTGAAGTCGTACATTGTGAAAACTCAGACTAGTGCCTTTGGTAGGATACAGCATGGATCTCTATAAAGAGTTCCTGTCATGCTTGACTGAATAACTGTTGCAAAGGTGTAGGAGAAACAGAGAGTTTCTTTTTTTTTGCACGTGGGATATTGGGTGATGGTATGAGGTGATGCTGATTGTACATTGTATAATTTTACAATTTTTTTACTCTATTATGTTGCGTGTTCAAAGTTCCTTGTATGATTTGACGTTTTCACAGGATTGTTGATAAAGCAGACAGTTTTCTTTGTATTTGCTCATCAGTTTTATATTTTGGTGAATTTATATTGCTCGCACCTGCACAGCTTTTGTGCAACTGGTATGAGCACCATCCAAGCAAACTGAATCACCTAGACTCCAGTGTTATCGGGAGGTATGAAGAGTATATTATGTGGGGTGGAGCAACTTTTGATTTCTGTTTTGTATTGCTTTATACAATTGTTTTGTGGTTGCATTTAATTGAACATCCTATATTATCAAGTGATGGTGTTATTTGTTGTTAATAATAATATGGTTCTGTGCAATACTAAGTCAACTTATACACAAGTTCTGGCTTTATCGTGCTTGATGGAGTCTGGGATGTACTCTTTGTTTGGTACATTGGATGTGCACTGAAGAGTGCATGATTTTCATTTCAATTCAAGGTCTTAAAACTGGTTTACAGTTCTGTGCAGTGTGTAGCTGCCTTCTGTATACAAGTGTTGGCCCTTTAAATATGATAACATTATGAACATAATTGAATTTGTCTGTTCATCTCCTTTTTTGATCTTCCCTTCCCCTTTTTGTGTTGTTCAGTGCTAATGTTTGTTCTAAATTTTCAGGGGCAAGAATTTCTTACCCCTACCATATGTGGTGAAAGGAATGGATGTATCTTTCTCTGGAATTCTGTCATGCATTGAGAAACGAAGTCATGAACTTTTGAACAGTGGAGAATACTCTCCAGAAGACTTGTGTTTCTCTCTCCAAGAGACGGTGTTTGCAATGCTGGTTGAAACCACAGGTTGGTTGCTTTTTTATCTGAGAGAGTCATTCTGTGTAATTGCGTGAATCTGTTGGATAATCAAGAGTAGATGGAATCTGTTATGAAAATTCAAGAGGTAGGATACATCTTATACAACTTCTTTTACCTCTGTATTAACCTTACCTTTCAGTCATAAATAAAAGTTCAGGAAAGTGAGATTAACGTTGTTGCTGTCCACGCCATGAAGGCATATAGGGGAACAGAGGTATAACTGCACTCATTCCTAACCTGGGTTGTAGATGGAGGTGAATGGTCAAATTTATATTCTGACCCCTTTCAGTCCTATGGAGGAACCAAGGTACCCTTGGATGGGAGGAGGCTCAGTGGGCCAGAACCAGCAGGGTGTATTGGAGAAGAGCTGAATCTAAATCCTCGCTGGAGTTTGAACCCTGGATAGCCAGCCAATACCCTAATCACTATGCTGATTACATTATTCCAACTCCCATGTATCAAAATGTTTCAGTAATTCTTCCAGTCACTTGTATAATTTAGTGCTACAAAAGAAGCAGTTGGTACAGCATGATGAAGTAAAATCTGCAATTCCATTTCCTTTCAAACCTTACCACTAATAGGATCAATTCAAGGGCAGTTGTTCATAATATATATAAAGGACCATCCCTTGAGAATAAATTCTTTGTCAGAACTAATATTATATGCTGATGATACTAGTGTCATAATTTCAAACAGAAGTTTTGAAGATTTCAGTGTCAAATTTAGTTCTGTCTGATATGCTTGAATGTTTTTCTGCTAATAATTTAGTTCTAAATCTAGATAAAACAAATATAATGAAATTCATAACAAAGAATTCATCACATTCTACATTACATATTGGTTATAAAGAAAAGCATATAGAAAAGGCAGAGAATACAACATTTCTTGGTTTACAAATTGATAACCACATAAATTGGAAGAACCATATCGAGGAAATGAGTCCTAAGCTAAGTTGAGCACCTTATGCCATTAGGGCGATGGTCCACATCAGTAACATTAACACAGTCAAATCAATTTACTAAGCACACTTTCATTCTGTTATAAAATATGGAATAATTTTTTGTCATATTGATTGATTGATCGATTGATTGCAATTGGGTTTGGGACTGAAATTTCAATGGTCCTGATGCACCTAGGCCTTGAAGAATGGGCCCTTTGTGCCCCATATGAATTTATGGGAGCCCTGTTACTTTGCTAAAGTTCCAGATGACCCCCAGGCTTATACTCTTAATGTCCTCTGGCTCCAAGAAAAAGGAGCCTGGATATGCATGTCTGAGTGAGGCCAAAGCCTCACATTCACAAAGAATGTGGGTTGAGGTTTCTTCCTCTGCTCTACACCTCCTACACAATGGACTGTCCATCAGCCCTGGTAGGTGAAGATGTCTCCTCAGAGTGTAATGTCCAGTGAGAAGGCCAGTAACAGCCCTGGACTGAGTCCTGTTAAAGGACAGGAACCTAGCCCTAGCACCAAGACAAGGTTCCGAATTAGTTCTCGAACCTGTCTTTGGGTGTCGCCAAGATCTTGCCATTGTACCCAGTGCTGGTTGATTAACCAACAAGTCCTTCATATATCCTTCCTGGAGAACCCCAGAGCTGGCTGAGGTCCAAGAAACCCCAGAGCAGAGCCGCCCCTTGCAAGCTCGTCAGCGATCTCATTACCTCGTACTTCAGCATGTCCAGGGACCCAGTACAGCCCCACTGCATGCCAGGCAGAGATATCGTTCAATGCCTTTTGCACTGTTGGACCAATGGAGACGTTCTGATGGCCTGAAGAGCTTTCAAAGCCGCCTGACCATCAGACCAGATACGTATTTCTCTGATCTATTCTGAAATTGAATTTCATAAACACAGGCCGTGATAGCATATATCTTGGCCTGAAAGACTGTAGCATATCTTTCTAGAGAAAAGCTGAGCCTTCTTCTGACAGATTGCCCATGGACTCCAGCCCCGGTCCTCTCCCTTGTCTTGGACCCATCTATGAACCAGATGAGCCCCTTGACTGCAGGAGGAATGCCAGTTCCTATTTTTTGGAGTAATTCTTCCAACAGTAGGGAGATTTTCAGTTTATAAAAGAAGGTTGGATGAATTATGGCTAGTACACAACCCAGAACCTCTCATAGAAGTCTATTTAAACAGTTAGAGATTCTGTGTGTTCCATACCAGTAAATACTTTCATTAATGAGGTGTGTTATCAATAATGAGGAAATATTTCAAATCCACTCTATACACAATATTAATACAAGGAATAATGAATCAACTTCGTAGACCAAATGCCAACCTATCTCTCTCTCTCTCTCTTTGGGGGGGGGGAGTACATTCTATGCTGGCATAAACATTTTCAACAGTTTATCATCTAGTGTGACAATCCACAAGAATGACAAGTCAAAATTTAAAGCAGCTGTAAGAAGATACCTACATACACCCTTATTTTACTCTGTAGATGAATTTTTTATATGTAAAGATGATTTATAATACTATTTTTGTAAAATGATTGTAATATTTTACACTTATAACACTCATAATATAAGGAGAATAAATCAAAGCTTGCTAGCTGAATTTAAATGTAATCTAAGTTTGGAACTATGGGAAGATGTGTTCAACGAAAAGGATGTAAGTAGCATATTTAACTCCTTAAATACATTTTAAAGACCTTTTATTGCCATTTTCCAATAATAAAAAAATAATGGTCTCATCAAGAAGGATATCAAATTGATTACACCGCATATCAGCGTATTATGTTGTCTGAAAAAAGAGTTATAGTTATTTACTAAAAACTTTAAGAATCTGAAACTCATGAACTGTTATAAATAGATTCACAAAACTTTTTGCAGATAACATTAAGGAAACCAAAATGTTGTATTACAATACACAAATTACTACCTCAGATAACAAAACTAAAACTACCTGGAATATTGTAAAATCTATAACTAGCAAGAAGACTATATGTGAAGTAGTACATAGTTTATGCGTTGATGGAAAAATGATTAACAACCACCTTAATATATCTAAATTCTTTAATGATTACTTTTTGTCTACTGCTGAATGAGCCATTAATAATTCAACCTATAAAGTGAATCTGGATGTTAGCCTTCCTCTGTATTATTTATTTCAAATTTTTAAAAATCCCTCTCCAAATATTAAAGTTAAATATATATCAAAGACAGAAATTTACAAAATTATCAAATTTTTTAAACTTTTTACTTCTCATGGTTATGATGAAATCTCAATGAAACTCATAAAAGCTGTTGTATATTTAATTGGTTTACCTATAATGTTTTATCTTCAATCAGTCTTCATAAACTGGGATTTGTCTATGAAGCCTAAAATATTCTGTAATAAAACCTCTATTTAAAAAAGGAAATAAAAAGATTATGTTGAATAGTGTAGTTATCACTAATTCTAGTGTTGTTGACTTCCAGTCTAACATTACAGCAGTATTTGAACATTTAAATAAATGGTTTAATTTGAACTTGCTATCTTTAAATTTTGATAAAACAAATTTTATCTGTTTGAAAAGAAAAAATGCTCGACAGAATATGACGATAGACACACATTCAATATATCCTATACAAATTGCCTAGCCATGACTTTGGACAATACTCTATATTGGAAAACCCATATAGATCAACTTTTACCCAAACTTAGTTCAACATTATCAAACTTTTTTATTGCCAATGTGAAAACTAGTTCAGCATGTTACACTGTTAGTGTTTTCAAACAAATTATGCCACAAGAAACATCTAGTAATGGTAGATTATGCCTGTTTTCACTCAATTATGAATTATGATATTATTTTTTGGGGTAAATCTCCTTACTGCATCAATATTTTTAGGTTGAAAAAAAAAAGTTGTAAGAATAATTACAGGTACCAAGAATTAGGTTTCATTTCATGATTTGTTTAGAAAATTGAATATTCTTATGTGGATAAAGAGACCAACTAGATGTCACTTTTAGTATTATGTTTATTTCTCCTTTATAGGTTGCTCAACATGTTTCGGGCCACCTTGTGCCCATCTTCAGGAGCTGACGACTTGTAG
>Ga0123355_10007815_pt1 | contig 16098 bp, 4 predicted proteins | sample TergutEmb28metaG_3_FD_89872 | JGI IMG/M metagenome (GOLD analysis project Ga0123355, IMG submission 89872) | Embiratermes neotenicus P1 segment gut microbial communities from Petit-Saut dam, French Guiana - Emb289 P1 | ecosystem: Host-associated > Arthropoda: Insects > Digestive system > Gut ...
GACTGGATTGGGCTGGCCCAGGATAGAGACAGGTGGCGGACGCTTGTGAGTGCGGTAATGAACCTTCGGGTTCCGTGAAATGCAGGGAATTTCTTGACTAGCTGCAAATCAGTTAGCTTCTCATTAAGGACTCTGCATCATGGAGTAAGTAAGTAAGTAAGTAAATGTTACTGAATTTTGTGCATTCAGTATATACTTTGGTTGAATGGACGTTTTGCCTAGATTTTACATAAATTCAAATTTATCATTTATGAATGCGTAGTATTTCATTGTATTATTATTATTATTATTATTTACTATCACCGTTATGCACGGTATTTACAATTATGTATCTGGAACAAACCATGTTTCTGGAGTGTATAGTGTTGGAGCTGTTCTGTATTTGCAATTTGTGCTACATAAAGTATTATTTCGCATGTTAAATATGTTTTGTACTTTTACATTAGCACTTTCCGAAGTGTGTGTGCAGTGCACAGGGTGGCTGTGTTTTGTAGTTCCTTGATATCGTGATTTCCACTATGTTTCTGAGGTATTTTACGAATGACCTTCAGACGGTTCCAGGAGCCCCTATTATTACTACTATCACTTTTGTTTTTATATTATTATTATTATTATCATCATCATCATCATCATCATTGTTATGCTGGTTATTCGCAGTCTGCGCTTGATAAGAACTGACTATCCATACTGGTTTGAATCAAGACGGAACGACCCAGAAGGCAGTGTTTGTTCAGGGTATATGCGCGCTGTATTTATACAGCTTATTGTATACCGGATTTGGGTGCAAGAATCACCGAACAGCAGTCTTCTTGTATCCATACAGAACACGTGTTAATCGAGTCAGTTGCTTCTGACAGTTGCATTTTAGTGGGTACGGATGTGGGTTACCTTTCGTTACCAGAAATAGCTGTGTTTTGCGTTGACTTTAGAAGCGGTATGTGAGGACGCTCGAATATTAAGAAGCGGTAAACTTCAGAAGCTTTCATCTGTCCGGTGAGTAAACCTGTGACCAAGGTCCACGTCATATAATCCACGAAATCCAGGGCAGAATCGTCGTTCTGACCACGGAGCACACTACTCAGCAAAACTGATTTGTTCAGTAGGTACTTGTATCGATATTTGTTCAGTAGGTACTTGTATCGATATTCGTGACTGTTACTTAGCTGGATATTCTTTGGAAAGAAAATGTGAGGGCAGTGAAGTGAAAGAATTTATGAAACTCTTTTCACAGTAATCAAGTAAACCCTGATATGTTTAATACGAATTCTCCATCATTTTTCCTTCTATTTTCCAAATAAATACATCTTTTACAGAATTCTGTGATTCTGCAAACAGGTAAAAGCACGAAACCTACTCTGTTGAGTTTATTAGATAAAATTAATTTTTGCACACGGGCAATTTTTCACTGTTTTTCGCTATCGGGTATTCCAACTTACAACATTTAATTCTGGTCTTACAGTCATACAATTTAATGTATTTCCATATGAAATCATGGAGATGTAAACCATAAAATATTGCTTGTAGGGAGACACCCACAATTATCTTTAGCCAATCAGTCTCTTGCACTTGTCAGTGTGCTACTGGAAGCTCCTTTATAAAGGTCAACCTCAGCCTAAACATATAGGAGAATGATCAAAGATGGTTAGGGGTGTCTTCCTATAAACAACCTATTTTAATATTTGCGATCTATAAGATTGGATATATTCCTGAGTCTACAAATTTAAATCGGGGCTTTGTTCGAGCAAGCTTTTTTGAAGCAAACCCAACCCCCCCCCCCCCAACCCCCACTCCATTTCAATTCAACATTTGGTAGAATTTCTTCTACGGATATCTGCCAATTGCTGTTCAGAAACGAGAAATCATAAAAAGCTATTTCGATACATATCCCTGTTTCTTGCGGGATTCGAACACGCCATTTCGTTCTTGAATGGCCAAAGAATTTATGCCTTCTAGACGATGCTCCATTGTGCCCCACACAAATTATGCAGGCCTTCATAACATGTTCATAACTCCCCCCACTTGATAAATGTGACTTTCTGCGTCGCCAAATGAAAGGTTGGACACTCTGCATAGGGCTGTTAACAGTACAATATCAACATCACAATAGTTGGATGCAAAAGGAAGTTTATGAAATGGAGCATATGTTCATATAGTACCTTCAGATCTCTCCCTCCTTCTTGGTGCACGGAGCGCCATTATTCGAGAGCCATGTATTTTCAAATTTGTTACCTTCAGGCTATATTCCCCACGGCATCATTTCTGAGTTTTGTTATCGTTCTGTAGTTATATTTTTCTAACAGTTCACATGCTTTTTAATAGCCTCTGATTCAAAATTTGACGAAAATTTGCCCCCCCCCCCCCACTTCAAGGCAATATTTATCCTTTATATTTCGCTATTGCCTTAAGCTGCGATTCATTTACAAACAAATTTTGCCTACGGATCGTTTCCATGCTGGCTGCAGTAAAACCTTCTCGACATGATCTACTTCTGTCGGGTAAAGGCAAAGGTAAAGCTATCTCTATGCAGGACTAGAAAAGCCCTTAATCCTGCAGGAGGTTTATGATCATTTCTATAAAATCGGCACCCGGAGGTGGCAAGGTCTTTAGCTCTACGAACCGGCCTCCTTTACCCCCCAGAAGTCATCCCTGTTACTATTTTTTTAGAGGCTGAATTGACCCCATGGACATAGGAAAGTCGGAAGGACTAAGTCAATGAAAAATCCTAATGAACCCATCGGGAATCGAACTCACAACCTTGTAGCGCAGTGCCTCAACCACCTGCGCCACCGAGTACCCCTATTTATCTATGTCTAATTTTAATAACGTTCTGTGTTTTATTTCACCTTCCAATGGCTAAATTCTAATAATTTCTTTTCCCCCAAACATGCAGTCTGTTTTGGCGTAATGTGGCACCAAAAAATATGCACACCTTATTTAATACAATAATATTAAACGTAATGCGATACTGTGTAAACTATACATTACGACATGTCCTCTGAAAACCCAGACGGGAAATGTCACATTTTCCGTCTGTACTTGTGACCTTTGCGGCTAACCCGTCCTATAATCCACTACCCGTAAGAAGTGCGTTTAAATCACTATTTCTCAGAATTTACACGCCGCATAAAATATCTCGGCAAAGACAAAGACCGCAATACCGACCATAGTCGATAGTCATTTATTGCTGACATCTCATGGTCCTCTTCGTAACTGCTGTCAATGATTTCCATTCCTGCACACTGCAACATACACGTACACATACAGTCAATTACAAATGGCCACATGTCGTATTGTAGATATAAAGAAGGTAAAGCATATGTTGGCTATGCAATATGTAATATTACGATATTAAATTCCTTTCCAGAATAACAAAGAGTGGTTTGTCAATTTATTCTGCTACTGCCATATAAGAAATAGTTTCCCTATATTAATTTTAAAGTTATGATTACAAAGTAAGTTTACGTAATCAGCTTGTACTCTATTTTATTTACAAGCCTTTTGCTACAGGCTCACAGTGCATGTCCCTATTTTGTTTATGGCGCCCTAATTTTCGTACAGAAAGCAGTAAAGTCAGGAATCTGACGTTAAAAAATACATTGCGTATGAAAATTTTAATCTTTTTATTCTTCCAAAAATTGTTTAGATGATAAATAAGAAGATGAAATGAATGCAGTATGTAGCATAATACATAACACATATGTTTTATTAAGAAAAACATATAAAATAGAAAGTTCGGCATTCAGGACAAAACATGACTTTGCTGATACCGCAGTAGATGGAGGAAAATATAAAAATAAACCTTAGGCAAATATATCGTAAAATTTGATATTGATTGACGGACTTCTCTGAATACGATGATAAATTTTCTGACCACATAAAAGAACACGTTTGTTTTTTCTTGGCCAGCTAATTAAATAGAAAGTTTTCAAGATAGATTCTGAACCATTTATTTACCTATAAAAATTATGGGTCCGCCGTTTCCAACTTATGCTTTGTGGTACGCTGAAATACAACAACTGTTAAAGAACGGCTCGTGATTGGCGTAACTACTTGTATTTCCGTAATATCTGTCGGGGGAGTCTTCTACTGCTTCCTTTTTCAAGCGATCTCAATTTTGCTAGACTGCGTTGCAGAAGGTAACTTCTTGATTCGTTTAACATGTCAGAATAGTGGATAACGCTGCATATAGATGGCCGGTGCTACGAATTAGTCCACAATAGAATAGAAAGAGAAGGACTGTAGCTGCAGATGTGTCGAACAGCCGTCATGCCTAGTGACATGCAAGATTTTTGGGTTAACAGCAGGTATTTGATAGCGCGTGGTTATTACTGTGTTCAGGCTGTAAACACTTTTTGATTATGACAGTGCTAAGTCATTAATCTGTGGGAAAACCGCGTCAGAACTAGAAAATTAAGCATTTCCGGTCAGTAATTTTACCTAAACAATTCAGTTCTTTGGGGGGGGGGGGGGGGGCACTAAGTCCAACTTGGACCTAGGATATCTCGTTTTGCGGTTTCTAGATCACACATAATTAGACACACACACACACACACACACACACACACCAAATTCAGCGTTTAGTCTGCACCTTGTACGGACCCGTTACGAGATTCACACAGACTGCGTTTTCAGATGTGCAGGGAGGAAACTTTTCTCCTTCTGCATACACAAACATACTAACTACTGCTAAGGACTTTCGATTAACGGATCTGAAATATTACTATGTCTTCTCCCATAAGCCCAATACACTTTCGCTGCAACGAAAAGAGGCCAAAACAAACTTCAGAATATCAGGTTCATTTTTTATTTCGTGAGTGCAATCTGACGGAATACTGACGGCGTTGTTAGCTACTGCCATTTTTGCCCGTTACCGTACCTGATGCAGTACAAAGCTCTGTTCCCCTCTTCTTCACCAGTTTTCAGTTCTCAGTCATGAAATGTATCGTAATCAATCGATGTCGAAACCCGCAGTTTCCCGTTTCTTATTTAATTTTCCTTCCTCTTTTTCTGTTATACTCCACTTATCATTGAACTTGCACTGTTCGATCTAAATTAATGACCACTAAGTACCTGCACACAAAAGTTCTAAATAATAAACCCCCAAATTTTATATACTTATTCATTACTTAAAATTAAATATAATGCCTGTGGCTTTTTGATGTTTGTGTAACCGTGCATCGTTGATACAATAACATAAACAGCCAAATAGATACAACATTAATAGTTTTATTGATAATTTCAATCAGCTTAACATGTTTCGGGCGATAATTTCGTCCATCCTCAGGAACACTACACTGTGTTTACAGCTTGTGGTAAAATGCACTGATGATGCTGCCTTCTGGTGACCAGAATGAGGTGGAACTGGTCACCAGCAGGCAGCATCGTCGGTGCATTATACCACAAGCTGTAAACACAGTCTAATGCTCCTGAGGATGGGCGAAATTATCGCCCGAAGCATGTTGAACTAATTGAAATTATTAATAAAATTAATATTGTTGCATCTAGTTGGCTCGTTATATCAAAATACCTGTGACCGTCAGATTAATGATACGTTAATACGGACCTTACTGTAAGGCTGAAGCCTTCTTGGATGCCACTCTGTGTCACTTGGTAAATAAATTTCGACTTTTGTAGAGTGCTTGGTGCTTCGAAACCTCCGGGAGACGACACACCGACACACACCAGTATGCCTGTATCTTCAGCAACATCCTTAAGAGAGGTTAAAATTTCGAAATCGGACTTTCAAGAAAAGTCTATCAAAAACGGATTTATTTTGCAAAGCGAATTGGTAGCGTTCTCAAAGGTACAAAGTCGTGACAAATCGTCACATACGCATCATTAATGCCACGTACTTAGACTCGACTCATAATATCAGTGAGGTATAAATCAGAAAACCACCAGAGTTTTAATAAAGTTGCTGTTTTTGGCACAACAATAGTGCTGCTTGAGTTTCGGGTTCTACTGTCTAATGCTCTCAGAGATACACGCGGTGTACCTTTCAGTTTCTGCGCAGATCCTTTTATGACAATTTATTTCCACCTGTTTGACATACAAGAACACTTTCACGTCTAGCTAAAGCTGTAGACCATTCAAATATAATGGATAAATAAAAGGCGTCCTGCTATTGTGATAGAATGCTGTTTTGTGTGAGGTCAGCTTAGTAACTGAGAATATTTTTGTGGAAAATTTGCTATTAGTTAACTGAAATAGGCCACGTTCACTTTTTCAATATTATGCAGAAACCTCCAAGGCTGAAATTATAGTAGCACGGAAGATTTAAAAGGCCCTTTATAAAGCGTGGCGTCTCAAAATATATAAGCAACTTACTTACCCCACGGAGCACAGTCCTTCTTAAGATGCTAATCAGTTCTCGGCTGGTCAAGAGATTTCCCGAATTTTATGGAATTCGAAGGTCCATTACCGCATTCACAAGTGCCTTCACATGGCCCTATCCTGAGCAACATCGATCCAGTCCGTGTCCTCAAATCTCACTTCCTGGAAATCCATGTAAATGTTATCCTCCCAAGTGGTCACTTTCACTCAGTCATCCCCACCAAAACCCTGCATACACCTCTACTCTCCCTCATACGTGCTACATGCCCCGCCCACCTCATTCTTCTCGATTTTATCACCTAAATAATATTTGGTGAAGAGTACAGATCATGAAGCTCCTCATTACGTAGTTTTCTCCGTTCCTCTGTTACCTCGTCCCTCTTAGGCCCAAATATTCTCCTCAACACTCCACTCTCAGACACCCTCAGCCTACGTTCCTCCCTCAATGTGGGTGACCAATTTTCACATCCATACAAAACAACAGACAAAATTATAGTTCTGTATATTTTAATGTTTATATTATTGGATAGCAAACTGGAAGACAAAAGATTCTGCAATACAATATAATACGGCGCATGCGCATTACGTGCTGGATAAATAAGGCTACAAACATACAATCAGAATATGAAATACATATTGCTTTTCCACATCAATATTGGATACACGAACGCCCCCCATTGTTACGTTATACGTACATCGCCTGTCTGCTTTTATTTTCTAGAATCTGTGGAAAAATTCTGCGCTTTGTTGCTTGTATCAAATTGATTTATAAATTTGCACGAAATGTAATTAAATAAAATATTATTGGTCATATATACAATACTCAGAATTACTGAAACAAAGGAAAGTAAATCGAAATTTCACAAAATGCCTCTAATAGTTTAAATAATTTTGGGCACGTACTTTCCTCGTGTTTACTTCAAGTTAGTGCGCGTAATACGAACTTCGACTCAAGATGGCTCCAGTTTTGGATCAAAGTTTTCAGTGTGGCTAAGATTTTTAAAACCTTTCAGTGCCAAATATGTGGAAGTACTCGTACTTAAGTCGCTCAATCCGCATTTGAAGCCACTGAATCGCACATAAGAAATTAATAAACACACACAAGCTCAATTCTAAACACTGCACAAAAAATGATCTTCTGGGGATTCCACGCTTCCGCGACGGTCCATTTGAGGTGTTTGCTCTTATGGGATGTTATGTGGCGTAGGTGGTAAGTTGGTTAACGACGTTTCGGGACGGCCTGTTGTTCCCATCCGCAAGAAATTGACATAGGACCAGTCCCGAAAATTCGTTTGCCACCTTCCAAGCTACGACACACATTCCGAGAAATGATCGCGTTACTCTTCTAGTGTTATATAAAAGTTAATACAATACTGAAGAGGTTATTACAATTGTAGTACACGTGATTGATAATGATTTTAATGTACCAGATTAGAGACCATTCGGATGTGGTGCAGATTTCCTTAAACACTCAAAAATAAGCATAAGTTTTATTTTGGCGTTTGGTTTCTCAAGGACTCTTTTCCATTGAGCAATTTATTTAATTACAGCTACATGCGAGTAAAGAGATAAGCAGGCAGTTGGGTAGAAATAGAACTGGACACCCTTGAAATTTGTAGTTTGACTAAGTCTGGAAAAATGTGTTTCAAGCAAGGAGTGATGAAAGGTTTACTGCTTACTGTTTAGGGATGTCAGAAGGGAAAAGCAATTGACAGTGTTAGTTTTATAGGATCGCCCTTCGTAACTTTGTTGTCCCGACGCGCTCAGTCTGGTAGGTGATCCTCTTTCGGGAAATGGGTGTGGCTCACCGAATCACATTTAGTTTTAATTATTTTTTCTTGTTGTTTTATTTACTCAATTTATTCTTGATATAAAATAATGGAGCGCTATATCCAGTAAAACAACTAGATCATTTCTAGGAAACTGACACGGTCACTTCTCTGTACTCCTACTTTCACCACACTCGTACACGAGTGAATTCGCACTGGATTGCTAGCGTCCGTTGTCCGCTGCTAACGGTTTCTCATTTAAATCTCTCCCCTCCTACCTATCACCAACGGTCCTGAATATACGTTGACAGATTAACTTACAACGCATGCCATGAACCGTCCGTAACTGACGCCAGTAATCCTAAGAAACAACTATACTAAAAATGATCGGCTACATAGTGGATATCCTACGAGCTGTAGTGTCAGTAAATGTTATGTTGATGATTCTGTATTTTGCGAAACTCCAGTACTTCTTGCTGGAAAAACGTGTGACCTTATCGATAAAATGTGTTACGTTGATACTGTAGTGTATACCTTGTGTGCTTAAGAGTTAAATATAAAATTTGTGGAATTTGGTTTAGCTATGTTATCAACATGCAACAAGAAAATTTTTATAACCTATTCGTAAGAGTGGGACGCATTAGGCTTCGCGATAATGGGTGCGATCCTTCCAAATTAGGGCAGTTCTCTAATCAGATTTATCCAGAATTTCAGACAGTCTTATTTCGCTTCACACGTCCAAATGCCACAATGTCACGAATATATAGCTAATTCTATCACTTGTATCTGGTAATATTTATTGATTGTACCCAGCCATTTTGACAGGTAGCTTTCTGAACCCCGTGGGCTAATTAACGACCAATTGTGCATAAACCCATGCTGATGTCTTGGAGTGTCTACTGTTGCACAGCAACATTCGATCTTTTTGCAGTTTTAAGATTTTCATTTGACTCACTATTGTATATCGAAGAGATAGTCGCATATTTTACGGCACTACCCCGTCCAGGGTGTGGCTAAAGAAAACTTTCATTGAAAGAATATTAGAATAGTGGACCATCAAGCCAAAATATGATAACGGTACCTCCCGAAGTAGTATTGGGTGTTTTAATTGTTACATACCCACTTTTATAATTACATCATTAACATTTTTCATGTTACGAACTAGGTATTTGGACTTCAGTTTTGACCTTCCTTCCTAACTCTTTGGTATGTGACATTCACAGTAAAAAGTCATTGCAGGTTGATTATTTACTTGAAGTTTCCTGCAAATATGTCTAATTGCAAAGAAAGTATTCAAAATTATATCTTCCTAAGGAAAAGCCTATAGCAGAAGAAATTACCTCCAAGTTAATAACTTCATGTATGTTTATTGTGTTAGATTTAAAATGCAGTGTTGCCATGCACGTACCACCACTTTTCTTCACAGTAACAAAGGCGGCAACAAATCGAAATTTCTTCTTCACACGTGCCTATTATTAAGATTAGAATTGTATAGTTTACTTCAATATCATTGCCGCTCAACACACAGGAATAATATATACATATGTACAACAAGGAAAGCAAAAAAAATTTACAACACCTGAAGCCTAAATTAGGGGGCCAGAACTTTCATATGACAAGAATTGTCTGTTGTAATCACTGTTGATTGTATCTCAAATTTTTAACTAAGTTAAATTTATTTCCCAGTCCTTTAGCCTGGACGTCATAGTTTAGTGATTAGCATGGTAAAATGGTACATACTTGACATATGAATATTTCCATTCATTATACGGCTTAGGGAATTTTTCTCGCTGCGTGAAGTTGGTAGTACGTGTTCGGACTGTGTGGTGTCGTGGTGTGGACGGTTTGTTGATTTATGTGTGTTCTTTTCGTCTACACAGCAGTGTGCGTCCCAGAGCTATGATTTTATTCTTGTGGGTAGGTATGTACTTCTGTTCAGCCATTTGTCCTGTAATAAAACTGTATAATCTTTAAGTACTGGCAGAGTTTATTATTGTCAGGTTACGGTCAAACATTTTGCGCCCGCGTTTGCAGACATCACACGGTCGGGCTGTGTGACAGTTACTGCCATCTCGTGACGCAGTTTGGTATTAATTGGTTATTTCTTCGCTCTTACCGCAAGCACGCTTCCTTGCAGTGCAGTGAGCAAAATTTCGATCCATAAATATAACGTTGCGAAATTCAGCTCGATACTGCTAATTCACAGGATGTTACATATATATGGAATAATAAAGACTATCGGTTGTACATCGGGAAGAGAAGGTTATTCGGGTGGATTCGTCTGAGCTATATACGCCAAAGTAACCTTTCTAGTATTTGGGGCGAGTTTAGTGTGTGCAAGTTCTATTCATAATAGTAAACACAGCATACATTTCACAATATTGTAGCATTACAGATTTATGATCTTTTTTGCAGTACTAAATAGCTATGTGATAGGTCTGGTATTGAAGGTATAATACTGATATGTCTGTGTAAATATGTTCAATTTAAAATAAATAAGACGTTTCATAAATGGTTAGATCTCATGTCACAGTTCAGGAGCTTTGTGAACGAGAAGTGACTTATTGTTTTACTGACTTGAAGATAATTTGAAAGAATTTCAATATTTTTGTAAATCAAAAACTTTGTACAATACGAATTTGTATAATATTAGGCCTACACTGTTAAATGTCCACGAAATGGAAGTTTATTACTCCATTTCATGACGGTTTATCAACTGAGATTTGGGCTGTTTTGGAGCAGTGTTCCGCAATTCTTTGTGTGGATGAAGTGGTATTATAACATTGTCTCTACGAACGTAATAAGCCACTGGCCGATAGCTGAACCCCGGGTTTGCAGTGTGCAAAGAAGGAGTACTAGATACTGCTTTATAATATTGTGCCAAAATACAGTAATTAAGCATTATGAGTTGGAGATATGAGAGCCGGTGAATACGCAAGTGTCAACGTTTGGTCTAAATTGCGTTTAGTTACCTTCCTTCCTTTGAAGAAAAGTATAAGTGAATGATTTAAAATATGTACGGGTAATGCATTCAAGTTTCGCTTAATTTACTGTAGTGGTTGAAGATGAATATAGTATGGTAATTACATAAATATATTGATCAGACATTGAACAGTTAAACATGATCTTATTTTATAACGATTACTGTTTATTTGGTTTTCTGGGATTGACGCCATTGTAACTCACACACCTTTCGTGTTACAAATCCTACCATTGTGTTAGATTAGGTTAGGTTATTTTAGATGATGTTAAATTAGGTCAGGTTAGGTTGGCTGTGTTAGGTTAAGTTGGGTGAGGTTAAATTAGGTCAGGTTAAGTTAGGTAAGGTAAAATTAGTTAGGTTAGGTTGTTTGTGTTAAGTTTGTTTAAGTCATGTTAAATTAGGTTAGGTTGGTTCTGTTAATTTAGATTAAGGTAGGTGAGGTGAGGTTAAATTATTTAGGTTAAGTCAGGGTTTTTGTGTTACGTGTGTTTAAGTTAGATTAATTTGATTAGGTTGGTTGTGTTAATTTAAATTACATGAGGTTAGGTGAGATTAAATTAGTTAGGTTATGTTAGTTTAGGTTCTGTAATGTTACATCACTGAGACTTATTTCATGATATTTACCATCCTTTATAGGGAAGACGCGAGTGTTGAGGTTATAATAGGAAAGATCCTGAATTACCTCATATATAATTACCTACCGCATGAAGCTTCAGATATCAGTTCAAAGCACAGGAACACGTCACAGAAGAAGCGATACTTTAATCTTACTTGTTTGTTAAAACTATGACTACTAAAATACATTTTACTTCTCACACAATATGCACATTGGAAAATCCTCTTACGAATAGTCGAGACTTAATGGTATATTTCTTCCAATCGCCATGTGAAATCTGTTAACGCTATCCTACGACTCATTACATCTTAATATATGGAACGTCACGTTGAAATGCCTTTCATTTCTTGTAATTTGGTCTACCATTTCTGTAGCAGTTGAAGGCTTTCATGGAAATAAACCAGCTTGACTGTAATTTCCGTTCCAAAAGGCCATCCCAGTTATTTACACCAGCAAAATGTGTAGCGGTATAACGACTGTGTAGGAGGGGAGAGAAGAGGGGCCCAGATCTTACCTAAGCCACACATAAATCCGGAACAATACCGAGGCACGGCCCCCCTTGGTGCCAAAACAGCCAGTTTCTGCAATTGTTTTCAGGCTTACTGACTGAGCTGCCTTCTTAAAAACATGTTACAAAAGTCAAATATTTTATACAGTAGACAACAAAATGTTTTTATTCCGAATGAAAAGCGATATTGTTTTAGAACGCTGAATATCCTACTTGAATGACACGACAAACACAGCCGCTACTGAGGCCTACTGTGTGCTTAATGTTACATAAAAGCATACCACTGAAATTAATGCTTGGCTTAAATATTGCTGAAGTGAATTTCAGCTGTTTGATTACAACAATTGAAACAATGAGACAAAAAGAGAACCTAGTTTCACAAACAAGGCACCGTCCTGCACTTCAACAAAGGTAAACAATGAACATTACTTCCTTCCTGTTCCCTGAATCTTCATTATTCTTTCTAGAACCATGCTATTCAGTATCTGTGGGAAAGTTTGGGTTGTAACCGGACTACATCTGTCCCACGTTATTTCAAATTGCGTTATATTCTTCTGCTCATAAATTTCTATCCATTCTGAAGAATGGAAACATTTAATTGTTCACATTTACAACGTTGAATTTTTAAATATTTCCTCTCTTTTGGACACAAATGATTCGTTAATATCCACTGAATTTTGCTGTAACATAAACTAATTCTTAGCACAATCCAATTTAAATTGTTAGTGGACGTTATCTTGTGTTTTGAACTCCACGTAGCAAGGGTAAGCCTTGTTCTTTCTTCGTTTCTACAGTTCAATTACGCTTAAGATGCATGTGAGCAACGTCAGTTCCGCTGCTGCTAAGTTGTTGTTGTTGTTGTTTTTTTTTTTTTTTTCCCCCCCCCCGGGGACATCCGCGATACAGGAAGTTAATGTGTCCTATCAGTTTTGAACTGTGGACCTACGTATATACGTTTCGTCAAGTTCAGTTCTTAGCTCTGTAGTGAGTATGAGAGGGGAATTTCCTGGCACATAAAACTAGACAATTAACAGAAGGAAAACGGTTTCAAAAATATATTTATTATATTATTATCATCGTGGGCTGGGATAGCTCAGTTGGTTTAGTGACTCGCTACGGGCTAGACCGTCCAGGAATCGAAGTCCGGTAGGGGCGAGATGCTCCGTAGCAGTCCACACAGGCCCTGGGTACCGGGTCATTTCCGGGGGTAAAGCGGTCGGGCCGTGGCTTTGACCATCCACCCCAATTTGGCGCCGAGGTTAAAGAAAGAGTATATCTATACCTCTACTCCCCCTCTGGGCCTTCATGGCCTGTTCTAGGGTGAAATTTACCTTAACCTTTTATCATCAACAGCAGCAGCACCACCAACTTTAGGTTTAACATCTCCACCAATATTGAGATAAACTGATTTCCTGCTCTGTAGCCAGGATCATTGAACGACGATGAATGATCTGTACACTGGAAGTAAACTAAAATACTAAGGAAGAATCTTACGGGATTGGAGGTAGACAAAGGACATATTTGTGAGACATGCTAAAAATTTTCATATTTCAAATTGCATTTCATAGTTCAAATATCCGCTGCTTGCGAACTAAACATCCTTGGTATTTTAAAACACCGTTGAATATGTATTTTGGTTTCCAGTCTTAAAAGTGTATAGTTTGCTGTCTAAAATGTATTAAAGACCAACAAATGCACTGTAATTTTATTGATACACTTACACGTACATCAATAAAATTAGAGCGCATTTATTCTTTAATACGTTTGAAGCATCTAATTAACGCACGGAATATGGAACATATCAAATGGCGTTTTTGCTACCTGTATGATATCATTAATGACAATTACTCTGGTCAAAATTCATTATAAATATGGCTAATAAATTCTTAGGAAATGTCACAAAGTTCAAAGGATTCGAAAAGCAATTAGAGAAAATTAAATTCGGAAATTGCTTGGCATCACTAGATTCAGAGTATCCTGCATGTCCTTTTCTATTTAGCAACGTAAAAATTGTAACACACCAAGCCACTGAATAATTTATTATACTTGTTTTTCCATTGGTTGTGAAATATGTTCTTTCACTGTAAGAGAAGAAGAAGTTTCAGTGTTTAAATACGAAAATTGTAGCTAGAGGTGGGAACTGTCTAATTTGCCTGTTCGATTGCTAAAGGCGATTGTACGACTCACAAATGTACCGTGGTCCGGGTTTATAGTAGCGGAAGTTATGCAAATGAATTTCGCTTGAATTGATATTATTACATTAATTGTTTTCTTTTATTAGCCCGAGTGTATAGTTTGAAGCATTTGTCGTAACTTTTCTAGATCAAAATTTGATGTTTTGCTGACCGTGCATCTCAGTATGATCTTGGTAATTAACAACTTAATGCACAAATTCTTGTTTTATAATAAGATTTGTTATATGCCTCTACATGTTTCGAGCACTATTATGCTCATCATTAGGAGGTCAAAATTGTATTATACAGCATCTGGTATCATCACACCTGTAGGTGGCCGTCCGGTGCACAGGTTGAGAGAGTCCTCTCTCAACCTGTGCACCGGACGGCCACCTACAGGCGTGATGATACCAGATGCTGTATAATACAATTGTGGCCTCCTGATGATGATGAGAACATGAACCTCGAAACATGTAGAGGCATGTAATAAATCTCATTATAAAACAAGAATTTGTGCATTAAGTTGGTTAATTACCAAGATTTTCTAGATCAGTTGCTGTTTAAACTAGTAAGTGATACTTCGTGTTTCATTGAAACAGAATGTTGAACCTTGTACTGTACACGTTGGATGAATTATCTCTCTTGGTGTAGAATTTTAGTAGTCATTAAACTGAGCAATATCATTTCTGAAGCTGATAATTGCATGCCTGTTTATCAGCAATTAAAGGTGTATACAACATGTCGATTTGAGAATTCTAAAGTTTCTACAAGGTGTGGTTAAAAAATCCTTTTTTCTGAGATATGAGGCTGCCTCATTTACTGAGCTAATTTTACGTGTATTTGTTTTAAATCCAACAACGTCCCACGCCTTACTTATTCATATATATTGGTTACCTTCTATAGCTAGTATTATTACTTTATACGTAAGGGTATATATGCTTATGTTTGCTGCTCGTAATTTTTCCGCGTTGAATAATAGCATTATTACAATATCATGCATATAATTTTACACAATGAAAGGAATAGGTCCCTTCAATACACAACTTTTATTGCAGCGATTGTGACAGCAGCTTCATGCTTCGGCTACGTACAGCAGCCATCAGGCTGTAATTATCAGAAATGTAAAACAATTTTATGATTTTATAATTTTAATACAGTAAGAGAAAATAATATATAGATCGTCTTTCACAATTCAGTATTTATGATTAATCGTCACTCAGCACAATATGTTTCGGCCTTAGCAACGGCTATCATCAGGCACTACTATTTAAAATCACCTTGAGGAGAAATACTATTGTACAGGCATCAAGTCGAAAGTAAAATGAGATATCATGCTTTAAATCAACATTCAAACTAAAATTCCGGGTTTCCGAAACGATTATTATTACAAAACAGTCAGAAATGTATAAATATTTTGCTAAATATGTTGCTAAGGAAATGGCCAGTACTCCTACCTGAAATCGACATGATATTTGTACAATGTTATGTTTCCTCAAGGTGTTTTTAAATGGCAGTACCCAATGATGGTAGTTGTCGAGGCCGGAACATGCTGTGCTAAGTGACGAGTAATTATAAATATTGAGTTATGAGAGACTTACTTACTTACTTACTTACTCCATGGTGCAGAGTCCTTCTTGAGAAGCTAACTGGTTTGCAGCTAGTCAAGAAATTCCCCTCATTTCACGGAACCCGAAGGTTCATTACCGCACTCACAA
>Ga0123355_10007816_pt1 | contig 16098 bp, 8 predicted proteins | sample TergutEmb28metaG_3_FD_89872 | JGI IMG/M metagenome (GOLD analysis project Ga0123355, IMG submission 89872) | Embiratermes neotenicus P1 segment gut microbial communities from Petit-Saut dam, French Guiana - Emb289 P1 | ecosystem: Host-associated > Arthropoda: Insects > Digestive system > Gut ...
AAAAAAAAAAAAAATTTAAATAACCATTTTTTTTTTTTTTTTTTTTTTTTTTTTTAATTTTCAGTTCTCTTCTTGTCAGTTAAGCATACATAATATTGCAAATATATCCAATTGAAGCAGAAGCAGTTTAATATATAATATGTATTGTCACAATGCACCATTGCACAAGGCAGGTTTATTCAGGATCCATAATTTATGTTTGGCAGAAAAAGAGTTCAGGACTTCATTGGAGCACTGACTATCCTTATCAATGTGCACTGTGGCTTCTCTTACTTTAGATGAAAGTCAGAATTGTACTGTACCTTTAAGCAGGATACAAACACTTACTCTCAAAAACTTCCCAGTTTTCCATATCCTCTTGGTTCATTTGATATCAGCACAGCTTTCAGTTCGACAATATTCAACAATCAATCAATCAATCAATCAATCAATCACTGTCGAATTGTTTGGCAGTATCAGCAATCTAACTAGACTCTATATCAGGTCTGTCAAACACCAAACAGGCTGCAATCCAGCTTGACATGTTACACTCCCACATCATTTTCATTTGTAAATTTTTTTATGTACAAAATTACAATGATGTAAAATACACCTTGCATTTAATTTTGCAGGATGACTTGCATGCTTTATGCAATAAAAATAAATGTAGGGAAGTAAAACTTCATAAATATTAAAACATGAGCAGGTCACATAATAAAGCGCTGTGAGCTGTGTGTTTGACAGGCCTGTTCTATATAAACAGATGACTCCTGTCCTTTTGGTTTGGTCTGCATATTATTGTAACTATGGGCTTCAGGTACTCTAAACTCAGAAAAAAGAACTCACCTTATGGCGAGCTATAGAACCCATGCAGTATTTCTTGTGACGACTGTATTCTGGAGTAGAAGCAATGTAATAAGGCCGAGCATAATGATCAGTTGGCGGGGAGTCAAATCCCTTTAACCGGTAAGTGAAAGTTCCAATATTAGGGCAATCCTCTAAGTAACCTGTAGACAAACATTTATAAATGAAGAGGAACAACTGTGAGTAACATCTTCAAATGTGTGTGTATTCCCGATGTTTCAGTTTGAATGTACAACTTCAGGTAGTGCAACTGCTACATCCACATTTTCTTTTAACCATGCATATACACAGTGCAGTCCAAAAGTATTAGGACTGAGTTTTTGTAAAAAATTGTAGACACGTAAGGAAGACACATAACTTTTTAAAATTCAAAATCAGCTCCACTGGCATATATACAGGCTTTTGTGCGGTTGTACAGTTTCTGAAAAGCTGCCGAAAATTCCTCTTTTGGACCTTCTTTAATTCATCAGTTACATCTTCTTGGGTCTCAGCGACATCCGCCAAGTGGAGTCCTTTCAACTTCATTTTCAACTTGGGGAACAGAAAAAAGTCTGGCAGAGATAACTCTGGAGAGTATGGGGGTTGATAAAGGGCTGTAACCTCGTTTTTTTGGGGTAAAAAATTGGCGAACACTTGCAGCTTTGTGGGTGGGTGCATTATCGTGCAAGAAGAAAAAATCTAGAGAGCAGAATGCAGCTGGACGAACCTGCTGAATGCTCTTCAGGAGGCAATCCATTACTCCTTTATAAAATTCTGCATTTACTGTCATTCCCTCTGGTACGAATTCTTTGTGCACTACACCTTGAGAGTCGAAAAACATTATCAGCATGGTCTTGATGCGGGACCTTTGGAATTTCAGTTTCTTCGGCCAAGAGGGTGTCTCACCAACCCATTCAGAACTCTGTCACTTTATTTCGGGGCACAGGCAAAACACCAGGTCTCATCTCCTGTAATAGTTTTGTTAAAAAATTTGTTGTCTGCATTGGCCATCACAATAGTGTCTTGGCAATATGACTCAATCTTCCCTTTGCTCAGGTGTCAAGGAGTGAGGAACTAAATGTACACACAATTTTCTCTTTCCCAAATCCTCTTTCTGAATGTAAAGATCTACAGTCTTGGGGATGTTCAAAGATTCTGCTATCATTCTTGATGGGATTCAACAGTTATTTTTGACCAAATCAGCAACAGGAGCAATGTTTACATCAGTTCAAGTCAATTAAGAATGGCCACCTCTCTTATCATCTACCAGCTCCCTTCCGTCTCAAAATCCATAATACCACCTAAAAACGTTTGATCGGTTCACAGCCTCATTCCCATAAGCATTTTGCAACATTTACTGGTGTTTCTGTTGCACAGAGACCGGTTTTGAAACAAAATTATATGGCAACTCTCCGTTCATTTCCGCCATCCAAGACGTATAAAGAAAACTGACTTTACAAGATAAGTAATAACTCATACACTGTCGAAGACAAATGAAACTCGGTGTGTGAACAGATGTTGGTTGATAGTACTTTAGTTAGTGGGTTGGCCGATAGATCACTCTAGTTCTATTATTTAAAAAAATCAGTCCTTAAACTAATGGATCGCACTTTGTATAACTATAGTTAAAATATCAACACCTTAACTATCATGCTCCAATGAAGGTACTCATTGTAACTTGTTTGTATGAACAATGAAAACAAAGACACAGCTGTAAAATAAAAATTTCATACTCACATGCAAAAATTTCTCTTTACAACAAGCCACGTGGAATTGTTACGTCTCATATATAGGAAGTCCTACTTAAAGCAGAACCTTATCACAGTACCTACATTAAGAACACAATTTTAAAGTATAAGTTATCATATATTAAAGTGGTTGTTGGAAATGACCTCCTTCAATTCTCAACACATGCTTGACTCTAGCAAACAAATTATTAAAACTGTTTGAAGTTGTTACCTACAATTACTGATACTGCGCACCTGTTAATTTTTTAAGTGAGTACTCTATGTGTGAATTGTTTTTATATACACTGTCTTTCAAACTTTCCCACAGATAATAATGATATGGCATCAAACAGGGTGGGTAAGCAGGCCACAATGGACGACCAATTATTTGATTGAAAAACAAATATTACTAAGGCAGTAAGGCTATCACTGAATGTGGGCTATATGGGTGGCTGCAGCATCTTGCTGAAAGAAGAATAAGGATTCCTTGTTCTCAGTACCTAAATTTTTGAAAACTTGTGGGAGAATTTGCTCAGTGCAGCTCTCTAAATTTACTGTCAAAAAAGAAAACGGATATGATTATTCTTGGTATACTGCCAGCACACCATACTCCACATTTAACGTCACACACCAGCGCCTTGTGTATTTATGTGGCCAATGAAGTAAAACCATGCTTCATCTGCAAAAAACATTAGCACTGGATTGACTTAACCACTTCACACTGCCTCTCAAGTGTACTCTTGCAATGCAGTCCACCTCTGGCAGTTCCTGCAGGACTATAAATTTGTATGGTTTCAAACATAGCAATTTTGTGGTTGCATGTACAGATGACTTTGATACACTGGTTTCTTGGGACAACCATCTGAAGATTTTTGTGGAGATGCTTCCACCTGCACTCCAAATTATCTGATGTTTCTACTGAAAGACCATGTTGTGCTGTCTCATATCATCTTTAACAAGACACTTGATGATTGCAGTTTGTTCAGCAGTCAACATACTGCTGATTTTGACAGGAATAAAACACTGGGAAACTAACTTCTAAATTCGGTGCAATACTTTTTACAGGACTTCTCCCGTATGTAAGTTTCCACAACAAAATCCATCTGCATTACACAGTTATCCTCCTCTTCCTCTTCCTCCTCCTCCTCCACCTCCACCTTCTAATCTGTTGTCACCCTTCCAGGTTTCAGTTTTTATCAGCAAAATCCATAATGCTTCCCTGTCCTTCACCAGCCCAGACACCTCTTGTAAGGTCTTCCCTTTTTTGTCAGCTTTCATACAAGCTCTTCCCATTCTATCCTTGGCCTTCCTCTTCCCCACGTCTCAACTCTTGTGTCCCATACTTGCCAAGGCTTCTTACTGCTATCCACCCTAATTATGTGCCCAAACCATCTTAGTTCTCTCTTGTCAACCATTTTAGTAAATGGCTCTTGATTTAGTGTTCCTCTAATCTGGCTATTTTTAATTCTCTCTCTGCTTGTTTTCTCCATGCATTTTCTAATGCACCTCATCTCTGCGCCTGTAATCCTACTTTCATGTTTTGTTAACATCATCCACATTTCTCAGCCACAGATTAGTGCTGAGAGATAAACCATATTATAAATACCCATTTTAGTGTTGTTGATTTCCTTCTTACCTACTATTGTTTGATTTATTTGGTAGTAAATCTGATTTGCTTTTTGCACTCTTTTACTAATTTCTGTATCAATTTTCCCATTTACACTTACTATTGTGCATCAGTATTCAATCTTCACCACTTTTCCATCATTTCACCCCCCCCAATACAATGGTTAACCCTCTCTTTATCCCTTTTGTAATATGCATTGTTTTACTCTTATTCATGTTGAGTTCCATTCCTCTCTCCCTACAAGCACTGGCCTGGTCATTCTATCAATGCTCAGTGTAGTTCCCCCTTGTTGTTTGCCAGTATTACTATGTCAATGGCATGCATTAATGCCTGAATGTGCACAAACTGCATGTTCCAATACCCAGTCTGTATCTTTGATGTTCTACTCTTGAACTGTTTAAAAATTCAGTCCATAACTATGATAAACTGTAATGGGATCAAGCTAGTACAATGCACTAAATCCCCAGTTTTGCCTTAGAAAAGGTTTCCATGTCACAGCTAGAGACTGGGAGAGACAAGAGAGTTCACAATACAGTGACACTAAAAACTCTTTGTCTCCACATCTGCCACATATCTGCACAAAGTTTTGCGAAAACTAGCTAGTAAGTACAACAATCACAACAGTGGAGACAAAGACAAAAAACAAAATTGTACTATAAACCTGGCCTTCAACATAAAATAAGGAAAAGTTGTGTGTGAAAGACAGGAAGGGGGTTGGACTCACCTGTCACATACCCATTTTCCTGAAATTCCTTCCACACAAAAGGATAGATATTTACAAATGAAGCCTTATCTCCCATTCGTTTTCGTGTTTCTGGTAGTTCAAGTTCTGTTCTCCCTGAAAAATAAATCATACAGTAGTAACTATAATAACAGGCAAATTTTCACATCCCTGACTTAAAAATTCAGTGTAACATTATTTCCACAGTGTAAAAGAATGAACGAACAAACAACACACAGGCAGCTTGTCAGTGGGGGAGCAATAAAATAGAAATCCTCCTTTAGGACCCTATAAGCTTCAATCTGGCTCAGTAAGTTTGCACTATATCAAAACTAGCTGAATGTACTAAAGTCTGATGGATACAAATCTAGAGCTATAATGAAAACTGACCATCACCTTACATAAAATGCCAAATCTGAATTTTGAAAAACTGTCATCACATGAAGCAAATGTTGATATCATACTCTTTTAATACAATACAAGTACACATAATACCGTAAACGATACCAGCCAATGAACGTTAGTAATTTCAACCCAATATTTTCAAACAATTTTGTATAATATTCATTAAATCAAAAACTTTTTATATAACCAGTAAGTCTTGAAACATGGCCATTCACATAAAAAAGACTTCCCAAACCTTTCTAGCAGCAATAATAATACAAAATCTGATTTGAGATATGCATCGATTTCAGACTTAGGAGTAGATAAAAATGTACAAGGCAGGCAATGTACGTATAACATAACATTGGGGCGCGTTCGTGCAACCGCTGTTGCAGTGGAAGAGCAGTATTACGAGTACATACTCTGTGTGTGTGTAGCCTTAGGTATCCAGCATGCAATGCACATGCTCCATACTGTCATCTATGGCCTGTCTGGCTCTACAATATTTTTTCACATTATCTCATAAATGGCAATATTTCTGAATAAATGTATTGAACATAAAATGTGTGTTTTGATTTTCTCTACAACTTTTGTCAAAAACATTTCTCCTTCTAGGAACTAAGCGAGATATGATCAGATGTGTCTATTGGTCTTCATGTAAAGGACCCATTATACTTGAAAGATTTTAATGAAATTTGAATTTTCTTAATAGATTTTAAAAAATACTCAAATAAGAAATTTCACGAAAATCTTTCCGATGGGAGCCAAGTTGTTCCACGTAGATGGACTGACATACAGACGGAGAAACAGGATGAAGGTAACAGTTGCTTTTTGCAATTTCTCGAATGCGCCTAACAATCTGTAGTTGGACTGAAGTTGAAATCCAAAATTCATGGCAATATTTAGTATGAAACTAAAAATATGACACTTCACACATCTTAATTTTGTTAAAAGGGACACCACATTACATTACATTCCAGGGGTGGCCAAAAAGTGGCTTGCACACAAGTGGTATGACTCACCACAGTTACATTTAACAAAATAATATCCATGTTGCTTACATGCAGAGGAGGCTGAATGTAAATGGAATTTTGACAGATGAGACTCACAACTAATGGAAATTGACCTATTGTAGTTTGATGAACACAAATGTAAATACATCAAATAAGAAAAATTATTTTATTAACCTTTATCATCCTAAGTGATTCTATGTTGGTCTCCAAACATATTGGTTTAATGGCGATGCATGCCATGTGCCGGTCTCTGCGTGTATGTCTGGTAACAAATTTAAATGTCTGTGCTAAACCAGCAAAATCACACTGTCAAGGGATACAATTGGCACTTACATCCATCTCTTAAAAGTTCTTGCATGGTTCTTGCATCAGTTGTCTTTTAAAGTGAGGCTCCTGAGACACAAGTAGCTGGCCACCCGTTATATTCCCACTAACATTAAAAATGTCATAAGGGTGAAAATGACATGTCACCTTTCTATTTTAATAAATAATTATGTATGTTATACTTCTTTGAAGATAAGTGTACCAGTAACCATAAACCTAGAAACACTGTATTTGCCTTTCCATAGTTTGAAGCACACCTGTGAGGATTGGTATAAGAGCTTGCGGTGTTCCATCCCCAACAATATTGTAGCCATGTAGGTCAATCATTTGTAGAGTCTCACGAAGGTAATGGTATGTGCGGGGTAGATGACGCCTGAACATGTTACGTGACAGAGAGTCAAAACCGAACATCAACACATTCAGTCGCAAAGCGTCGTGTGGGAGCTTATCAAAACCTGTGCGATCCAACACATCTTGATCATGGCGAATTCCTGCCATTATGTTTCCCCATCTGAAAGAAATGTATGTTCTTATTCAACACCCACCGTAATTATCCAGTTTTAAATTTTAACTCACAGTGTTAGTATATGTATAAGCATAATGGCATCTGGAATAAAACATCTTTTGTGAGACTGGCATGAGTTTAGTTTTACACACCGACCACCAGTAGTGACATGTCTACTACAAGTATGTTATATTACTCAATTTCATACATAAAAAACAGGTATAAATTTTGCTCTGCAGTACAAAATATGGTGTTTTGCTGTAATCATTTCAAAATTATGAAATGGGGATTCTGTCACTACCATTTTAATGAATGGTGATACAAAGGAGCTCCACAATACCACTTTCCATGGATCAGAGGTCATACAGTCCATACGGTATAAGGAAACAGGTTCAATTTTTTTGCCCTTTCCTTTATGGAGTTCCACGTTTCTACATCCTGAAAAAGAAACTACTGCCTTTATCTCATGGTTTAATAACATCATTATAATCATAATCATCTTTATCCAGCTAACATGGAGTTGGGCCACTTGTTGATCTGTTCTGGTTTCACACATCTGAAAGTCTCTTTAATGGTTTCCCCTGGTTTCTTCTGCCTTTTAGTCTGCAGTTTTTTATTATACTTGATAATTTATTATGAGACAGTCTGTTTATTGTTGTAATCAACTTCTTCTGTATTCCTCTACTCTGCACAAAACTGAGGTTATATTTAGTTCTTTGCAATCTCGGTATTTGTTTTGTAATCTGCCCAAGTTTATCCTGCTGTTTCTCTCATATATTTCATCTCTGCTGCTGTTATTCTTCTTGCATCTCTAGCTTTAATGGTCCAATTTTCATTACTGAATAACAAAGCTGGAAGAGCTAGCGTATTGTACAATTTTATTCCTGTTTACTTTAAAGTTTTCTGTGGTTTAAACATATCGTTTACAATGCATGCTATTTTCAAATAGTTATTCAATTTGTTAACAATGTCCACTTCTTTTTCATAAGATATCAGACTTCCTAGTAGTTAAAGGCATTTACTTGTTCTATAATTTTGTTATCTATTACAATTTCCTTATAACTGGCTCATGTCCCCTAAATGCCATCAGTTTTGTTTTCTGTGCAGATATAGTTAAACCATGTTCTGTTATGATTTAATTTACAAGTAGCTTTCTGCAAGTTATCTTCTGTGTTGAATATTATAACTTGGTGATCACCAAATAACAGTGTTAACAGTAACTTATTTTTTGAAAGTGGAATTCCTGTTACATCTTCTTTCTGCCATTTAGTTATTATTTCACCTAAGTGTATATTAAATTGTGTACGTGAGAGAGGGCAACATTGGTGTACTCCTTTATTAATTTCAGCCAGTTTTGATAGTTTGGAGTCAGATTTTATTAATATTTTGTTTTGTATGTATATGTCCACTCTTGTCTTTAATAATGTAATTGGAATATTTCTAGACTTTAAGATATTAAATAAAATCTGGTTTAATAACTCTGTGATTAATAGAAAGGGTATAATTAGGCATGAGTGTAGGTGTTTCAACAAGTGGCTGCAGAGCTCCCACAAAGCTTCAGCACAAAAACACTCAGTTAAAACAAACATGTGGTCCCCTCTTTCATTTTAATATAGTCTTCTTTGTTCAATCAAGAACAGTTTTCAAGTGGCAGTATTTATTATGTGATGTCTCTTTAGAAAGTGAGCAGAAACAAATTCTGGGCAACTTTCATAATTACCCTGTACAGGAAATATATCTATAACGGCTCTGCAGAATGTGCTCTGTTCTACACTCTGCATACTTATGGACAGCCCTGCATATGGTACACAATGTCAGATAACATAACTACACACAAAAGCATACTACACAAAGGACCTTTAGTGTAAAGTGCCAATCCATGACAGACAACATTATGTGAAATCTATATAACCATGCAATACACCACAAACAAAAATCTCTTTTGCTCATTTTACGTATTCCACTTGCATGTGAAGTACGCTACAAGTGAATGCTGAATTATATGAGGAATGATAGCACAGTCACAATTATGTTGTGGAATTGACGATGTGACAGTGGCCAACTTTTTGTGGTAACAAATTTAAATCACTTACTTTAATTTATGATTTGTCACTGTAGCTTAAGGATCTAAAAAGACCCAGTTACACCACACTAAAATGAAAATGCATAATACATCTGTCATAAAATGAGTTTAAACATGTAATAATCCACTACACCTTTATTACCCAGACCAACATATGCACAACATAGAGATTAATAATAATATATCATATATTTTAAGCATTCCTCATGTTTCAAGCAACTGCCTCATCTTCCGGGACTCTTAATCTTGTACTTTGCTAAAGTTATGATATTATTAAAATTACAACTCAATAAAATTAGTAGATTAAAATGTTCATGAGATCATTGTTGTACGATAAAATACAATCTGTAAAACATTAATAATTATAATATGTGGAAGTAGGTTGCCTAGTGGCTGCTTATGCAATCTGGACAGTCTTATAGGTGTAATACCTACACTAATGTTTCCTGTATGCTGGTAGGAGAATGTAGAGACTGTAGAGGCAGCCACCAAGCAAACAACATTTATGTGTTACAGTTATTACTGTTTTACAGATTGTATTTTATCATTCAACAACGATCACGTGAACATTTTAACCTACTAATTTTACTGAGTTGTAATTTTAATAATTTTGTAACTTCAGCAAAGTACAAGTTTAAGACTCCATGAAGATGATGCACACATAGTGACACATATAGGAGTGCTTATGGTATATAAAATATTAATAATATAATATATGTTGTGCATTTGTTGGTCTGGATAACAAACTGTACAAGATGCACAGTACATACATTAAAACAGTATCCACTACATCTGTCTAAAGTTTACAAAACAAAGTTCAATTAAAAGAGTTACTGTACATACATCTCCCCTTTGCTTGTCTTGCACAAGACTCGAACAAAGTCGCTTTCTTCCAAGTTGTATTCAGTGTGGCTTTGTGTAGTGACTCCATCATGTGTGCTGTAGTCATTAACTCGAAGAATATCTGTTTCCAGATTTAAAAAATACCTAATTAGCATAAGATAATATCAATTTAACTTGCATAGAGCAAGAAAAACTATAAATGCAGACGCAATAACGACACAGTCACTTGGCATAGAATAACTATCAAATGTAACTGTTCTGGTAATGGCAAATACACCATCAGTAGTCACTCATTAATGGCAATATGCATGCTGTATGCTTTCTTCTGGATAAGTCCCTGGCATCTGAATTTTGTATGCCAACATTTCAGAACACTCTGTTCCATCTTCATAGGCAGGTAACTATGAAGAATGACTTAGGTTGAGAATGTTGGGGTATTTATACAGGAAAAGGTTTGGCTTGAAAACAGCCTGAGCCAATCAGAAGAAGGGTGACAGGGTAGGGGCAGGTCCAAGTACAGAAAAAGGCTGTGGAGGGCAACGACCCACATGGAGAACACGGGCGCGTATGTGAAGGAGATACGCGCGTGTCAAGGTCAGCCATGGGATGGTAGAGGTCGAAGTATTTTGTTTGACCCCTACCATCCCATGGCTCACCTTGACACGCACCGTATCTCCTTCACATACGCACCTGTGGTCTCCATGTGGGTTACTGCCCTCCACAGCCTGTTTCTCTACTCGGATCCACCCCTTCCCTATCACCCTCCTTCCAACTGGCTCAGGCTATTTTTGAGTCAAACCTTTTCCCATATAAATACCCCAACATTCTCAACCCTAGCCAATCTTCATAGTTACCCGCCTATGAAGATGGAACAGAGTGTTCCGAAACATTGGCATACAAAATTCAGACACCAGGGAACTACACAGAAGAAAGCATTCAACATTCAGTAAACAGCGGAAGTTTGGAATCAAAAATATGCATACTATTAGCCGAAGTATCCACAATAAAACACAGGTTACCGTCTTCACACAATAACTAAGTACATACAACTGAACAACGCGATTTCAAAAAGTTATGGACTTTTAAGCCTATGCACATTATTTATTTGGGCTATCAAGCATAACTTCACATCCATCTGTATTATACTGCCAAAGGAAGCCAATCACTCTTAAAAGGCAGATATTGCATAAGCACTTAAGTTGTGGAGTTCCATGCAGAAACAGAAGCTCATAATCACTATTTTCATAATCACTTTCGATGCAGAATGTTTAGTTCCTCACATTATATTCGGACATCCTGATTCAACCATGATCTACCAAATGTAAAATCCAAAATTTGGCTCTGGATTTTAGTAACAATAAAAGCATCCAAAAGTGACACAATTTCATGGAATTCCAAATTTATTGGCTTCTGCATTACATAACAAGCATTACAATGCACAGTCTTTATTGTCATACTTGTAGTCATTCTGAGTGCCATACTACCAACCAGAATTATGGCTGCTTTCAGTATTACATAAGGAGGTCCAGAGCCACCCTCCCTATATAGCCCCAATGTTGTGCCAAGCAATTTTCATTTCTTTGGACCCTTGAGGACTTGGACAGCAAGCAACATGCAACAGACACAAACACAAAACAAGCTGTCACCTCCTGGCTACAGACATTTGGCAGTGAATGTTTTTAAAACTAGGAAACATACCGTGGTGTCATGGTAGGACAAATATACACAATGCCAATTAAAATTAATGCAGAGGTCTGATGTGTACCACCCACATGGTCTACATACAGCAAAATCACAAGAAAATAGGCATCACAGTGTTTGTTAACTTTACTTTTTGAAACTTCTTGGTATTTGTGAAAGTACCTTTTTTTTTGGGGGGGGGGGCGCTTTTACTTTTCCTAAATATTCCAACTTAATTTCTTAGCTAGTTCTATGTTAGAATGCTTTACTGCATTCAGTTGACAAAACATGAACTCATTTCTACCTACGTACGTCATTTAAAGCACCAAACAAGACAGGCAACATATGTATAATGTAACACTGTGGTGTATTCATGTAAAGTTTGTACCTCCTCAGCCAACCTAACAGTATGATACCATGTCACTCAAAAAGAGTGCTTTTAATTTAATTTAGTGTTACCTGCAACAACAAAATGCACTTAGGCATTCACGTGAAGTGCCAGATACTTCTGCCTAATTTTAGCCACATTTGGAATATCTTAAGAGATTTTCATAAAAATCCCCAATATCAAATTTAACATAAATCCATTCAGTTGGAGCAGTAATGATACATGAGGGTGGATGGATGGAGAGATGGGCAGACAGACAGACATGACAAAGGGAATATGTGCTTTTGTGAGAATGTGACTTCTTGATGTACACAACAGGTAAATTTTAAAGATATCTTGCATTTTAGTATGATTTCAGTAGAATGTTAAAACCAAATCTAAGTGCTATATGTGAGGCTGGGCTTCTGACAGAGATGCCAAATAAGTGAGTACTGGATGCCTTCAGTTTCAGCTGACCTGTAAATGCACACTGAATGTCGCCGTGCCTTGCCCGAGCTTCATCTGTGATAAAGACAGTGCTCCCATTAACTTTCACCCAGTCTGTATTATCACCACAATAAACAGGAGGGACTGACTTAATAAATTTCATTATGTCTGGATTGTGCACCTCCAGGTGAGGGTGTCGACATGCCTGGCCTCCAGCTCTAAATTAAATAAAAATAATTATAATTAGTCATACTTATAAAAGAAACAAAAAATGTACATAAGTAATAATATGTAAAGTAAATGTCACTTTAAAAAATGCAAATAATTTACACATATAACTGCTGCACAAATGTAAACATTCAGACACAACCTATGGGTAAAATCATAACACAGAAGATGATAGTTTTCGAACATCTGTAAGCAAGTAAAAAGTTTTCAGAGACAAAATATTTTTAGAAAAGTTGCTTTTGTGCACATTTAATTGTAGAACTGTGTTTCAAAACTTCTAACTTGTGGAAGATTATACAAGTGAACCATTACATACAGTATAACCATCTCAACAGTCCACTTACGCTTACACTTGCATTCTGTATACATCCTGTGAAACTAAAGAACTATAACAACTCTAAATTAACTGCTTGCTGTCTGAGCTGAACAGTATTGGAATACATTTGGAAAGAGACATGGTAGATTACCGTTGTGATCTGCATTCATTTCTGAAAAACTGGGTGTCATGAACAAGGAAGCCTTAAGGTATAGATGTACAGTAAGAATGTAATGATAAAAACTCTAATTCTAAGCAAGATCTGACATTTTCACAACAGTGGCTATAAAAGCATATTATTCTGGGATGTGACACGGTGTTGTCTGCTGGATATGTACTGATGTTGCAGAAGAACTTGACCCACATGCAGCTTCTTCATCTACCTTGATAATGCAAGGTGCTGGTTCTTCTGAAATATTTGTACACACCTATGAGACTATATGGCATCACATTCCAGAACACGGTCATCTTCATAATCATAAATCTGACTGCAGGTTGGACTGCACTTCAAGCAATTTCTGTTGAATAACTTAACAAAACGAAAAGTAAGTAAGCCAGAGTGCCACAGTTAATCCAAAGAGCATATAACTACCCTTGGATAACAGACAGCATGGTCTAAAAGCCCAGGTTGATAAAAACTTCTATTCAACAAAGTTCAAAACTCTGTAATGCAAATTTTTATTATATCTGATATGATGTTACCAACTGCACAGTTTTATGCAGGTTTACTGCCACTAACATAGAAGTTAATATCATGATGCTTCAGAACTCACGAGAGCTTTTTCCAGGTTTCCACTGATGAAGAGCGCAGCATCATGTTTATCTGCTTCCTGTCACAACCATAAAAAATCAATGTTTTAATTCACACACACACACACACACAAAAATATTCAAAACAACTGCAGTATAGGTGAGTATGAAGATTAAGTCTTTATGGCAGGTGATAAACACCTACAGTTACCAATGTTTAAATGGACTGTAGTGCCTCACCTCCAGGGTCAAGCATGTTCTTAATCCAGTGAATAACTAGTAAATGACCAACTTCATCACATTTTCCACATGTGAATGTAATTCTTATTTCTGGGGTCACTAAGTACAGTAGAGGTAAAGAAATAACCTCCAAATTTTGGGGACTTTATAGGTAAAAATTCAGAATGTTATTCAAGAAATAATGGAAAATAATCTTCAGTGTGTCAGAATTTATTATATTAAAGGAAATGAGTTCTGAGAGGGGACACAACTTTCAGCAACTATTTCATGTAGTAGAAAAAAGAGAAAAATTTGACAGGATAGAGGTGATGTCACCGTACATCTGTCTTAATACAACACTGCAAACTTTTTTGAATACTGCAAAGCTTGTTAGAATCAGGCAATGTAAATGAATTCCAAATACTCAGAATATATAACATGGATAGTAACCATGTAATCTCATCAGCAGCACAAGGATTACAGCATCGCCCAGATAGAGTGTTTACCCATGTAATGGGTTAGATTTTTGCAAATGCTGCCAAAAGTTCCATAAGAATAGTGTCCAAGTTTCCTGTCTATAAAATTCTTATGTAAAACATTTTAGCAAACCCCCATTCACTATTTTCAAAATGCTTAGCAACCATTATTCATTTCTTGATGGTTGAACTGTACCACCATCATTAATTTATTACAGACCACTTCATTGTTTGCACACAACCAATCAACAGTCCACTTGTGATTTGGCAGGTTTCTTATTCATCTTTTACTAACTGAAGCATACAGATGTTGCAGCAGTCGCAACTTCAGGTGTAGTTTTAAAAGTTTTGTTGTGCTACATGATAGCGTATGGCATTTGTGAGCACTGAAGAACTGTGAAATTATAGCCCTGAGACGGAGGGCACAGTGAGGTAGATGAAGAAAATGCATCTGTGCCACAGCAAATGGCTTTGGACCTGCACTTTGTATATGGTCCATTGTGACTTGTAAGTTATGAACTTTTATGTAGCACCAAAGTTATTATGTATCAAGGTCACCCTGATCTTCATAAGTCAAATATTATTAAATAATAGCTTTGGATTAAAATACAAAAGTGGATCAAAATAAAGACCCCAAATTTTACATGTCTACAATAAAAGTTGATCTAAATAATTATAAAATATGAACCAAAAATTCAAATTTTCTAAATTAATTATTTTAATGTTAAATTTTTTTTATGTGTTCTACATGTTTCAAATCCAAGGGTTCATCTTCCAGGAAAACGGATGTATATACAGTTATGGTACGGTATGTTTTATGTTCATGAGCATCAACAGTCTAATAGGTAGAAGAGTGTGTTCATATTGAACACACGCTTCTACCTACTAGACTAGGAGGGAGAACATTCTGCTAGCAAACTGGTAGCACACAGCAGTAAAATATGCATTAAGTCATGACCAAAAGACACTATCAAAACCTCAGTTACAAAACTTACCCACACATCTCCTTCTACTCCTTTTATAACCTAAACAGTAGCAGCCAGTTCCTGCTTTCCTTCTCTGATACTTAAACCAAGTAAGTTACACCAATACTCCACCATAATACAATGTCTGTTCCTTACAGCCTAGATGTTCTATCCACATCATCAATGTAGCCACCACCCCGCTGCAGCCGAACAATTTGAAACATAATATACAGGCATCCCAGTAGCAGGAACCCATACACAAGTCGACGGATATGGAATGCAAATGTCATAGTTGGTACCAATTTAGCACTTCCACAGGCCTGAAAGAAAGAAAACTGTTTTTACATAAAATACAATCCCAAGCACTAACACCAAGTAATAATGTTGTGCATTTGTCGTTATTGTAAGAAAAGTCAACCTTATAGACTGCATAAATCCCAGGTGCCAGGTCATGCAGCAACTAAATTTTGTATGGTTGTGCACTCTTGATAAATAAACTCCCTCAATATGGCATACAAGGGAAATCGAAACTTTTAATAGAATCGTATTTAACAAATAGATTTCAAAGAGTTCAACTTCATAACTCCTTTTCAGATGTAAA
>Ga0123355_10007817_pt1 | contig 16096 bp, 14 predicted proteins | sample TergutEmb28metaG_3_FD_89872 | JGI IMG/M metagenome (GOLD analysis project Ga0123355, IMG submission 89872) | Embiratermes neotenicus P1 segment gut microbial communities from Petit-Saut dam, French Guiana - Emb289 P1 | ecosystem: Host-associated > Arthropoda: Insects > Digestive system > Gut ...
AATACATCGAAATGTATTACAACAGACGCCGTAGACATTCGGCAATCGGATATGCTACACCTTTAGCATTAACAAATAATTTAGCGGCTTAATTCACTGTCCAAAAAATCGGGGGAACTCCACGCTGGTTGGGCTTTCCATTACAGCCTGCGATAACCCCGCCGGAGGAGGAGGTGGTGGTGGTGGCGGCGAACCTGTGGGTACGCCGGGGCTGGTGTTTCTTCGGGAGCCTCCCGCCACGGTGTATACGATAGCGGGGTTCGAGGGCGAGGAGAGCGTTATCGTTATACCCGCCACCCGCAACGGTTTTCCTGTTGCTATTATCGGAGATTCGGCGTTTGAGGGCCGGGAGATTACCAGCGTTACCATAGGCGACAACATTGCCAGTATTGGCGATTCGGCGTTCGCCAACAACCTGCTGGAAAGCGTAACCATTCCCGACAGCGTTATTACCATTGGCAATAATGCGTTTGCCAACAACTACCTGACCAGCATTACCATTGGAAGCGGTGTGGATATTCTTAACGACAGCTCCCTTGGCACGCACGGAGCCGCGTTCCGGGCCTCATACAACGACAACTACAAGATGGCCGGAATGTACACTTTTGCCGAAGGGGACTGGAGCCTTGGCACGGCGGGGCTTGTGTTTCGTAGAGGTTCTTACGGCAGCAACACCCTTGTCGTAACAGGTTTTACCGGCACGGCAAGGGATGTTATTATACCTGCCGTCCACAACGGGCAACGGGTTAGTACCATTTACAGCGGGGCATTCCAGAACAGCCAACTGACCAGCGTTATTATACCCGACAGCGTTCAGGTTATTTTACCGTATGCGTTTGCCAATAACCAACTGACCAGCGTTACCATTCCCGCAAGCGTTTACCACATTGGTCGGAGAGCGTTTTTCGACAACCAGCTTGCCAGCGTAACTATTGGCATGGCTGTTATCCACGGCAGTATGTTTGACCCTACTCATACTGCCGATTGGCCTTGGCACAGTGTTATAAACACCCCGCTGACCAGCGTAACACTTCTGGACAGCGTTACGAGCATTGGCGATCGGGCATTTGCGAACAACCAGCTAACCAGCATTACCATACCCAACGGTGTTACCAGCATTGACGATCGGGCATTTTTCGACAACCCGCTTACCAGCGTAACTATTGCCATGGCGAATGTCCATGGGTTTGCAGGACTCGGGATAACTAGTCTAACACTTCTGGATAGCGTTACCAGCATCGGCGGTTGGGCATTTTACCGGAACCAACTGACCAGCGTTACCAGCATTGGCGGTTGGGCATTTGCAAACAACCGACTGACCAGCGTTACCACCATCGGCAATAGCGCTTTTGAGAGAAACGACCTAACCAGCGTTAGCATTGGCAACAGCGTTACCAGTATTGGCAACCATGCATTTCGGGATAACCAACTGCCCAGTGTTTCCATCCCTCCAAGCGTTACCACCATCGGCGAATGGGCATTTGCAGATAACCTCATTACCAGCTTTGCCATAGAGTACGGCATTACCAGCATCGGCGGTTGGGCATTTTACCGGAACCAACTGACCAGCGTTACCATACCCCCAAGCGTTACCAGCATCGACCATCTTGCGTTTGCGCGTAACCCCATTACCAGCATTACCATCGGAAGCGGCGTGGATATTCCCCTTGTAGCACCCGGGGGGGTTATGGGCACACATGGCGTTTCTTTCCGGACTTTCTATTACGACAACAACAGGCTTGCTGGCACGTACATCTTCACCCCCGGCCCCGGCGGCGGCTGGTCGCACCAGTAGGCCCCCGCCGCGCATGAGCCTCTGACCTAATGCCCGGCAGGGGAGGATATACGGTTTAAGAAGCCATTTTGCATGGCATCTCCGCGTAGGAGACCGTGGCTCCGCAGCGGGTTCCCCATGCGGGATTCTTAAACCGTATATCCTCCCCTGCCGGAGCTTTATGCGGGAATGTTCATCTCACACCCGGCGGAGGCAATGCCCCCCATTGACACGAAATCGCCGATTTTGTACACTGATTTTACGGTATCAACAGTCATTTTATCGTGTGTTCTTATTGTCTACCGGGCCGTTAGCTCAGTTGGTAGAGCATCGCCCTTTTAAGGCGGTGGTCGGAGGTTCGAATCCTGCACGGCTCAATTGCCAAGAACGCTTCGCGGGCTTGGCTCTTTCAGGGAAGGGAATTAATGCCCGCTAAAAGCGGGCAGACAGCCCCGGACGGGGGTCAGATAAAAAAATCTTGCAGCCGTACCCAGTTGCTGCTGTTGGCATTGGGCCGCGTAAAGGTTCCTGCTCCTCCATTTGAATATAATGCCCGCAAATTACCTTCATTATTGATAAAATCGCTTCCCAGTATTGTCTCGGCGCTCTCAAAGGTTATGCTGGTAATTGTATTCATTAGAAATGCCCACGTCTCAATATGAGTAACACTGTCGGGTATGATTATGCTGGTCAGTTGAGTATTCAAAAATGCCGCGCGCCCGATACTTGTAACGTTGCCGGGTATGTTTATTCTGGTCAGTTGGCTGCCATGAAATGTCTTGTCTCCAATGGAAATAACGCTATTCGGGATGCTTATTTCCCTAATGCCTGTACCTTGGAATACGCCAACCCCATTCCAGCGCTGAGTCTGAGCATCCCACGGCGGCCCATTTATTCTTTCAAGCCTGGAGCCCGGAGCAAAATTCACCGTTTGAAGGGTTTCATTGTTGGCGAATGCACCGCTCCCTATGGTAACAACGCTGTTAGGTATGGTTACACTGGTCAGCTGGTTAGCCTGAAATGACCCAAACCCTATAAAAGTAACACTGTCGGGAATAGTAACACTGGTAAGCCGGTTATTCAAAAACGCATTATTCCCCGTATGAGTAATACTGTTGCCAAGGTCTAAGCTGGTAAGTTGGTTATTACGAAATGCGCTAAACCCGATATATTCAACACTATTGGGTATTTCTAAGCTGGTAATCTGGTTATTCAAAAATGCGCTGTATCCAATATGGGTAACTCTGTTACCAATGGTTACTCTGGTCAGTTGATTCCCCGCAAATGCCGCATCCTCGATACGATCAACGCTGTTGGGTATGATTACTCCGGTTAGCTGACTCCCTGCAAATGCCAAAACCCCAATATGCGTAACGCTATTAGGTATGGTTACACTGGCAAGGCGGGTGTTTAAAAATGTCAAATTTTCGATGGATGTAATGCTATTCGGGATGGCTATTTCCCTAAGGCCTGTATTCTGGAACGCGCCAAACCCATTCCAGCTCATGCTCTGCTCATTCCACGATGGCCCATATATTCTTTCAAGCCTGGAGCCCGAAGCAAAATTCACTGTTTGAAGATTTTCATTGTTGGCGAACGCGCCGCTCCCTATGCTAACAACGCTACTGGGTATGGTTACACTGGTGAATTGATCCCCCGCAAATGCCCCCTCCCCTATGTGGGTAACCGGCAAACCGTGTATTTCAGGCGGAATGCGGACTATCCGGTTGTTTCCGGTATATCCGATAACCATTACCGACTCCAGACCAGCCGCCGGAACCACCAAAAAATCGCTTTCAGGATCAGGTTGCTGAGCGCAGACCGAAAACACCATCGCTGCAATCAAGGTGATCCCTAAAACCAGTTTCCTGTTCATACTGTACCTCCAGAAATTCCTGTTTTTAATATCCTGTTATACGCCAAGACTCCATTCAGCGCACTAATCCAGAGTATATCATTTTTTACAAAAATGCTATACTCTGAACGGATGGTTTCCATTGCGTTTACCGGAGGCGGAACCGGCGGGCACGTGTATCCGGGCCTTGCCGTCGCCCTGCGGCTCAAAGAACTCATCCCCCTGCGGCTTTTCTGGATTGGCAGCAGCAAGGGAATGGAAAGAGCCATTGTGGAAAAAGCCGGAATGGAATTTTTCGGCGTTCCATCGGGGAAACTTAGGCGGTATGTTTCGCCGCGCAATGTTTTCGATGTTTTCAACATCGTGGCGGGTTTTTTTGCGGCACGGCGTATCCTAAAGCGGGAAAAGCCGGCGCTTTTGTTTTCCAAGGGGGGCTTTGTAAGCGTTCCCCCCTGCGCCGCCGCAGCTTCCCTTGGCATTCCGGTATTTACCCACGAGTCGGACTACTCGCCGGGCCTGGCAACCCGCATAAACAGCCGCTTTGCGGAGAAGATTTTTATCCCCTACAGGGAATCAGCCGCCTTTTTCACAGGCAAGGCGCGGGAAAAACTCAGCGTTTCGGGCAATCCCATCCGCCCGCAGTTCGCCTCGGCAGACCCCGTAAAGGGCCGTGCCTTCCTTGGGCTAAAGGACGAAAGAATACTCCTTGTTCTGGGCGGAAGCTTGGGCTCTCTGGAAATCAACGAACGTGTGCGAGCCGCCCTTCCCGAACTAACCCGGCATTATACCGTTGTCCACCAAACCGGGGAAAAAAACGCCGCATCGCCGGACGCATCAAGCGCTGTTCAGCATTACAAGCCCTATGCGTATTTTGGGGACGAGATACCCCACATCATCGCCGCCGCAGAACTGGTACTCTGCAGAAGCGGCGCGGGCACAATCTGGGAGTGCGCGAGCCTGCGTAAACCCATGATACTCGTTCCCCTTAGAGGTTCGGGAACCCGTGGAGATCAGGTAGAAAACGCCCGCCTCTTCGAACAGGCAGGGGCCGCAGTCTGTTTTACCGATAACAATAATACCGGCGGAATTTCCGGCCTTATCGCTTCGCTTGCCCAAGACGCGGAGAAACGAAAGCGCATGGGAGAAGCGGAAATCGCCGAAACAAACGCCGCCGCGTATATTGCGGAAGAAATAGCGCGCAGAATCAAGGAGAAAAGATGACGTACGTTCCAGTAGTAGACATGATTTTTTTAATCCTCATCGCATTGATGCTTACCAGAGGATACATACGGGGATTCCTTCTGGAATTTTTTACATGGGCATCATTGCTGGTGTCGCTGTGGGCGGCGGCTTTACTGCACCCCGCAGGAGCGGAATTTATCCGGGGCAGAGTTATGCAAGACGTACAACACGTTCCGGAGATACTGGCTTTTATCGGGGTTTTTGTTGTGGTCATGCTTGTTGCCAAAATGCTGGAGCATATCCTCCGGGATGTTATTGCCGGGGCAAAGCTTGGCGGGGTAAACAAATTCCTTGGAGCGGTTTTGGGCCTTGTCCAAGGGCTTACCCTTACTGCGGTCGTCCTTTTTGTGCTTAGTATTCAGCCCCTTTTTGACGCTTCAACAATTATCGAAGGCAGCACCTTTGCCCAGATACTGCTTCCCATCATCAGGGTTCCCATTGAACGGGGGGTAGACTTGATTAACACAGCCCTGTGCCTGCTGTCAACGTTCCGGGCGGCATAAGATGTTCGAGAACGTGCTGGGGCAGGCGGCAGCCGTCCAGCTTTCGGCAGACATCGAGGCCGGCATTCTCGCGCCAGCCATGCTTTTTTCCGGCCCCCGCGCGTCAGGAAAGGGAACGGCGGCCTTGGAACTGGGGCGGGTCATCTCCTGCGAGGCCGCCCCCGAACCGCCGGACGCAGACCCCGCCGCCCGCGCAGGCAGAGCGCCGTGGGGCTGCCAATGCGCCGCCTGCTCCCGCCACAAACTGCTTATTCACCCGGATATTCTCTGCCTTGGGCCAAGACCCTTTTCCGCAGAAATCGCCGCCAGCGCCGGGGCGTTTTTAAGGGAAGCTTCCGCCTCTCAGGGAGCCGCCAGTACCTCAAGCCGCACACTCTTTATCCGCGCGATACGCAAACTGCTTGCCCGCTTCAACCCGGTTCTTTGGGAGGATGAGCCGAAAAAAGGAAAGACCGCCATTGCCCCCTTGGTTAATTCGCTGGAGGAAGACATTGACGAACTTGACGCTTTGCCTTCCGGCACGCCGGAACATCAGGAAGCCCTAAGTAAGCTCTGCGCCGGGATGCTGAAAACCGCATTCAAGCTGGAAGCCGAGGGCCTAAGCGAAACCATCCCCATAGACCGGATCAGGCGGGCGGCGTGGTGGGGCCGCCTTGCTCCGGCGGGCAAGGGGAAGCTCCTTGTTATCGAAAACGCCGACCGTATGCAGGAAGAAGCCCGCAATTCCCTGCTTAAACTTCTTGAAGAACCCCCGGCCCGCCTGACCGTGGCGCTTACCACATCCCGGCCCGGAAGCCTGTTGCCAACGATTCTTTCCCGGCTCAGGCCCTACCGCTTTAACGCGCGGGACGCTACAGTCGAAGCAGACATTATTAGAAGGGTTTTCAGGGACAGTAAAGAAAGCGGAATCAGCGCCTACCTTGATTCCTTTCTGCCCGTTTCCGCAGACACCCTGGACTCGCTGGCGGCCTTTTTCGCCGCCTCCGTTGCGCTTAAAGCGGCGCTGCTTTCAAAAAGGCGGGGGCGGCCCATCTTGAACGAGGTGGTTCTTCTGGGCAAGTTTACCGCCCCAAAAGCGGAAGCGGCGGGACTGGGAAGGCCGCTTGGAGAAGCCGCCGCCGCCGCCGCCTTGGTGTTTGAAAAAGCGGACAAGTTTCAGGTGCGCTCCATTTTTTCCCGCTTCCTGTTCTGCCTTCTTGAACTTGTATCTTTGAGCCAGAGAAACCACGAGCCGGACGCCGCCGGGGAACCTTTTTCTTTTTTGCCCCCAGTGGCGTATAATGAAGTATGGAAGAAATATACTTCATGGGGGGAAACCGCAGTGGGCTCGTATAGACTATCGCCCGTCTTGGTTCTGGAAAAACTCTTTACAGGCTTAAGCCGGGACATGGCTGAACTATGAGGCAATTCATCAAGAGGGCGCTTCAAAAGCTTGATGAGTTTGACATAGAAAAGCGCCGTAATTTTGTCCTTGCCGCCTCGCGCGAGATTGACCTTCTTGAAACCGTGCTGGATTCCCTTCCACGGGGAATATTGGTCTGCGACACCGCCCATAACCTGATACTGGCAAACAAGGCCGCCCGCAGGTTTCTTTCGATAGTTTCCTACGAGCAGGCACGGGAATCTGTCTGGAGCGTTATCCCCGAAAAGGCGGTGGCGGATTTTCTTGCCGACACCCTTCTGACTGCGGACAAGGCGGAGGAGCGGGAATTGGGCGTTGAAGTAAACGGCACGCTGCGGCTTCTTAGCGTCAGCGTTATGACGCTGGTTCAGGATCGCCAAGTGTCCGGCTCGATGATTCTTGTGGACGATATTACCGAGCGGAAAGTCAGGGAAGCCCGAATGCGGCGCATGGAAAGCTTGGCGAGCCTTACCACGCTGGCTGCGGGTGTTGCCCACGAAATCAAAAACCCGCTGGGCTCCCTTTCGATTCATGTACAGCTCATTCAAAAAGCAATGGACGCGCAGAAAAAGCTCTGCGCCCAACTGCACGAAAATGAAAATACCGGATGCGACCCAAGCAAATATTTTCCCCAAATTGACAAGTACCTGAATGTTGTGAACGAAGAAATGGGGCGGCTTAACGGCATTGTGGTAGACTTCCTTTTCGCCGTCCGCCCGATGAATGCGGTACTTCGCAAGGGGAACATCAATACCCTTATCAAAGAACTGGCGGAGTTCGTTTCGTTCGAGATGGAAAACGCCGGCATTGAATGTACCCTTAACCTTGCGGAAGATGTGCCCTTGGCTCATTTCGATGAACGGCTTATGAAGCAGGCCCTTCTAAACCTGATCAAAAACGCAACTGCCGCCATGACCAGCGGCGGCAAGATTACCATCACCACCGAAGCATCGGAAGGGGAACTGCGGATCAATATCGCCGATACGGGAACGGGAATCTCCGCGGAGAATATCGCCAAGATTTTTGAGCCGTATTTTACCACCAAGGATTCTGGCTCCGGTCTTGGCTTAACTGTGGTGTTTAAAATCATAAAAGAACATCACGGAGAGATCAGCGTCAGGTCACGGGAAGGGGAGGGCAGCGTCTTTTTTATCGCCCTGCCTATACCCCAAGGCGAACAACGGCTTATCGCCGGTTCTACGGAGAGTGCGTCATGAAATTCCGCCTTCTTGTTGTGGATGATGAAAAAAATATCCGCGAGGGCCTTGCCGCCGGTCTTGAACTGTCCGGCTACGAGGTGGTAATTGCCGCCGATGGAAACGAAGCGTTCACACGGTTTCTTAAAGGCGACATTGACCTTGTGATAAGCGATCTTAGAATGCCCGGTCTTGGCGGGGGCGATCTTTTGAAAAAAATTCTGGGCGAGGTTCCGGATTTTCCGGTTATCATTCTTACGGGGCATGGGACGGTGGAAACTGCCGTGGAAGCTATGCGGACGGGGGCGTGGAACTTTCTTTCAAAGCCGGTCAATCTGGATCACCTTAGCGAGCTGGTAAAGCAGGCGCTGGCTAACCGTGAACTTGTGTTAAAGCACCGGCGGCTTCTTGAGGAATTGGAACGCCGGAAAAGCTTTGCGGCGGTTATCGGCAACAGCGCAGTTATGCGAAAGGTCTTTGACACCACAAGCAGGGCGGCCCCCACGAAAGCGTCTATCCTTATCACCGGCGAATCCGGCGTGGGAAAGGAGCTTGTAGCCGATGCCATCCACGGCCTGTCGCCCCGCAAAGACAAGCCCTTGATCAAAGTTCACTGCGCGGCCTTGGCTGCGAGCCTTCTTGAAAGCGAGCTGTTCGGTCACGAGAAGGGGGCCTTTACCGGAGCAAGCGCGCGCAAGCGGGGCCGCTTTGAACTGGCTAACGGCGGAACTCTTTTTCTTGACGAGATAGGCGAAATCGACCAGAACATACAAATTAAGCTTTTGCGTGTTTTGCAGGAAAGAAAATTTGAGCGGGTGGGCGGGGAAGAAACTGTAGAAACCGATGTACGCATTGTTGCCGCCACTAACAAAGACTTAAAGGCGGAAATTGAAAAAGGCAATTTCCGGGAGGATCTTTATTTCCGGCTTAACGTGGTAAACATTCATGTTCCCCCTTTACGGGAACGCAAGGACGACCTTCCCCCTCTTATCACGGCATTTCTGAAGGAGTTTGCCGAAGAAAACGGCAAAAAGATCGAAGGCATAAGCGACAAGGCCCGCTCCTGTCTTTACGCCTATGACTGGCCGGGCAACGTGCGGGAACTGCGGAATTGCATGGAAAGCGCTGTGGTTATGTCAAGAGGCAGCCTCCTTACCGAAGAGGATATTCCTCCGGCAGTCCGGACAGGCTGCGATGAAAGCTGGATACGCATACCACTGGGAATTAGCATGGAAGAGGCACAGGCGATTATTCTTAGGGAGACGGTGTCCGCCCAAAAAGGCAACAAGACAAAGGCCGCCGAGGTTTTAGGCATAGGCCGGAAAACCCTGCACCGCAAGCTGCCGGGCTGGGCGGGCGGCGATGAAGTGGATTAAATCCGCACCTTCTGGGCATTCCGGTACGCCGCCGCCCGCAGTTCCTTTACCGATTCGTCTTTCAGGTAATCGTCAAACGGCATCATCCGGTCGATAACCGCGCCGGGAGCGCCCGCCGCTCCGTCACTACCTGCGGGCACAATCTCGATGATGCGGTTGGCGATAGAGTTGATAAACTCGTAATCGTGGGAGTTAAAAAGGATTACGCCGGGGAAGGCGACAAGGCCCTCGTTCAGAGCGGTAATGGCTTCAAGATCAAGGTGGTTGGTGGGGTCGTCAAAGACGAGCACATTGGCCCCGGAAAGCATCATCTTCGCCAGCATACAGCGCACTTTTTCGCCCCCGGAAAGGACGTTCACGGGTTTCAGGGCCTCGTCGCCGGAAAAGAGCATACGCCCCAGAAAACTGCGCACGTATGTTTCGTCCTCGTCAGGTGAATACTGCTTTAGCCATTCGGTGATGGACATTGTGGAATTAAAAAAGCGGCTGTTCTCTTTTGGGAAATAGGAAAAAGCTGTGGTCTGGCCCCAGTAATATTCCCCGGACTCCGCCTTTACATCCCCGCAGACAATGTCGAAAACCGCCGACTTGGATGTGTGTTCAATTCCCACAAAGGCGATTTTTTCGTTCCGGTTTACCGTCAGACTAAAATCTTTAAGCACAGGCGTTCCTTCAAAACTGAAATTGAGTTTTTCGATACGCAGCACATTGTTGCCGATTTCCCGTTCGGGTTTGAAACCCGCGTAAGGAAACTTGCGGCTTGTTACATATACGTTATCCAAGTCGAGTTTTTCCAAAACTTTTTTGCGGCTTGTGGCCTGACGGCTTTTGGCGGCGTTACTGGCAAAGCGCTGGATAAACTCGCGCAGCTCTCTGGCCTTTTCCTCGTTCCGCTTTTGCTGATCCCTTGCCTGCCTTTGGAGCATCTGGCTCATCTGATACCAAAAATCGTAGTTCCCCGAATACAGCGCAATCCTGCCAAAGTCGATGTCGCAGATATGCGTACACACAGCGTTCAGGAAGTGGCGGTCGTGGGAAACAACAATCACTGTGTTGGGAAAATCCATAAGGAATTCCTCAAGCCACGAAATGGATTCCAAATCAAGGCCGTTGGTTGGCTCGTCCAGAAGGAGTATGTCCGGACTGCCGAACAGGGCTTGGGCCAACAACACCCGGACTTTGCGGCTTTCGTCCAGTTCCGACATGAGCTTAGGGTGATCCGCTTCGTCAAGGCCAAGGCCCGACAGGAGCTGGCTTGCCTGCGCTTCCGCCTCCCAGCCGCCCAGCTCGGCGAAATCCGCCTCCAGCTCAGCCGCCCGCAGGCCGTCGGCTTCGGAGAAATCCTCCTTGGCGTATATCGCTTCCCGCTCTTTTTGTATTTTGTAGAGCTTGGGAAACCCCATAACCACTGTTTCCAGTACCGGGTATTCTTCAAAGGCGAAGTGGTCCTGGCTGAGCACAGCAATGCGCTCCCCCTTGCCGACGGAGATTTCTCCCTTGTCATGCTCGGCTTCCCCGGAAAGGATTTTGAGGAACGTGGACTTTCCCGCCCCGTTTGCGCCGATTATGCCGTAGCAGTTGCCGGGGGTGAACTTTAGATTAACGTCTTTAAAAAGGGCGCGCTCGCCGAATGCAAGGCTAAGGTCAGTAACGGTGATCATATAATCATAATTATACAAAAAAACGGCGGGTGGGGCAAGGTGGGGGGAGAACCGAGCGGCACTGGGCGATTATTGCATACTTGCACATATTTTACAAGGTTGTCATTATATACACAAGCGGAGGAAAGCCGATATGCAGACAAAACATCTTGAAGGAAAAGTGGCATGGGTTACCGGTTCGAGCCGGGGACTGGGACAAGCGATAGCCCTGCAGCTTGCCGGGGCCGGCGCAAGCGTGGTTGTTCACGGTTCGACAATGGACTCGTCATCGTATTTTAAGGAAGGCGCTTCCCTTGCGGCAGTGGCGGAACATATCGCGCAGGAAACGGGCTCCAGGGCGATGTGCGTGGCGGGTGATTTAACGCAGGCCGATGTTGTAAAGACCTTGGTAAAAAAGATACGTGAAGAGTTTGGGCACATTGATATTCTTGTGAATAACGCCGGGGGAGACACCGGCTCTGCCGGAGCGGCGGGGAAAAACGCGGGAAAAATTGTCGAGGGCAACGATGCGCTGTTCCTCCCTCACGAGGAGATACGGGTTATACTAGATCGCAATCTTATGACCTGCATCAATGCCTGCAAAGAAGCCGTGCCCGCCATGATGGACAAAAAAGAGGGCTGGGTTGTCAACATCGGCAGCATTGCGGGAATGGCGGGCCTTGTGGGGGCGGCGATTTACGCCACCGCGAAAGCGGCTGTCCACGAGTATACCCGCTGCCTTGCTGCGCTTGTGCGGCCCCACGGAGTACACGTTAACTGTGTTGCTCCGGGAGATACCCTGTCCGAGCGCTTCAAGGCATCAAGGCCCCTAGAGAACGAGAGGATGAACCAAGCATCCCTAGAGCGCTACGGCTGGCCTGTGGAAATAGCCCGGGCCGTGGAATTTCTTGTATCGGAAGGCGGGTCGTACATAACGGGTCAGGTTATCCGTGTGGACGGCGGCCGCCAGATTTGGGCAGGATAGGAGGACAACCATGCGTAGTTTGGTTACGATTCAAAAGGTAAAGGCCATAAGCGGCATTGCGGATTCCGATTTTCTTGAACTTGCCCACATTATGGGCTGGCAATGCGTTGTCAAAAAAGGGGAGTTCAGGGAAGGGGATCTTGGCGTATACTTCGAGGTAGACAGTTTTCTGCCAGTTGAAGACCGGTACGAGTTTCTGCGCAATTCTTCGTACCGTGATAATGACGACAACGGCAAAGGCTTTCGCATACGTACCGCGAAAATGCGGGGACAGCTTTCTCAGGGTCTGCTTTTGCCTGTCGCGCGGTTTCCCGAACTTGAAGGTTTTAGTGAAGGCGATGACGTTACCGAAAAACTTGGGGTAAAGAAATGGTACATTCCGGAAACATCAACGCCGGGCGGCGCGATAATTGGCGAGCGGCCCCACGGGATTCCCGCCTCTGACGAGATACGTATTCAATCCGCCCTGGATCTGCTGGACAAGTTAAAGGGAAAACCCTACTACATCACTACCAAGATGGATGGCACATCGGGAATTGTTTATTTCATTGATGGGAAAACCGGTTGTTGCAGCCGGAACATGGAGATCGGGGACGAAGAAGGGGCCCTGTACTGGATGCCCGTTTACAAATACGGCCTTAAAGAAAAATTGGCAGCGTACGGAAAAAACATTGTCCTTACTGGAGAGATATGCGGCCCCGGGATACAAAAAAACAAACTGCGTCTGCCCTCTATCGAATGGTATGTGTTCGATGTAAAAGACTGGGATACGGGGGCGTATATGCCGTTTGACAAATCCCTTGAAATTTGCGCAGAGCTTGGGCTCGGCTTTGCCCCGCTGGAAGAGCGGGGAGACTCTTTCGGCTACACCTTGGAAGAACTCTTGGAAAAAGCGAAAGGCAAATACCCAAGCGGGCTTGACAAAGAAGGCATTGTCGTACGGGATGTTATGTTGCCCAAAGCCGTTTCCTTTAAGGTGCTGAACAACGACGCGCTGTTAAAGGAAAAAGAGTAGCCCCCGGCGGGGCTTTTGGCGGGAATGCTCACGCGCGGCGGGGGCCTACTCGCCGATAATCTTTACCAGCACCCGCTTACGGCGTTGTCCGTCAAACTCGCCGTAAAAAATCTGCTCCCAAGGGCCAAGGTGCAGTTTGCCTCCGGTTACCGCAACCACTACTTCCCGGCCCATGACCGTTCTTTTCAGGTGCGCGTCGGCGTTAATTTCCCCGGTGTTGTGGCGGTAAGACGACACAGGCTCGTGGGGGGCGAGTTTTTCAAGCCAGACTTCAAAGTCATGGTGCAGACCGGACTCGTCATCGTTGATAAAAACACTGGCGGTAATGTGCATGGCGTTTGCAAGGCACAGCCCTTCCTGTATGCCTGACTCTTCAAGCAGCGTCTGGACTTCCCTGGTAATGTTGATAAACTCACGGGGCTTTTTCGTGTTAAACCACAGTTCTCTGGTAATCGATTTCATGCTGCCTCCTACAAAAATAGTTTTCTGCATTCAAGGTAAAAGCGTTTTTCTTCGGCCTCTCCCATAGAAAAACTCTTGCGGGGCAGGGGGCCGTGCCGGGCAACCGTTTTGAAAAAGCCGTCCTTTCTAACTGGCGGCAAGATCAGCCCCACCGCAGCCCCGGCATGGGCTGTAGCCGTGATGCGCTGGACTTCACTTTCGCCGTGGATGTAGTCCATCGAAAACCCCCGTGCCGCCACGAAGCTGTCAAGGAACGGCTGGAGGGCGGCGGTTACGATGCCGGGCGAAAGGCTTTCAATCCGGATGGTATTGCTTACAGCGCCGGGCTGGCACGTAATACCGGGCACGGCGGACAGGGCTTCCAGAAGCTCTTTTTCCCCGATGCCAAAAATGACACGGTGTATCGGTTCAAAACTGATTCCGGGGTCGTAAATATTTTCTATTTCCACAAGCGCCCAGCGGGCGGGATGCTGCAACAAGCCTTCTTCCCCGGCATGGGCTTTTTTGTACTCTTCCCAGACAGCCTTGGCGGTGGCGAGGGAGTGGTTGCCGTCCCCCACCGCAAAAAGGAAAGGTTGTTCGCAAGATGTGCCGTAACGCCTGTCTGCCTTTTCCGCAAGCGCTTGGAGCCCGTCCGCCAAAAGCCGCCATGCGTCTTCGGTATCTGCGGCCCAGCCGGACACAGCGCCTGAGCCCATCATCAGGGGGGTCTTGTACAGGGGCGCGCCTTTTCCGGCGATTTCCCCGATAGAAGGAATAAGTCTGTCTTCTTCGTCATCAATCAGTATTAGGATATGGGGCAGTTCCAAGGGAGCGCCCCGGCGTATCTCTATTCTGGGGGGAAGCCGCTCCGTTACCGTGCCTTCGGTAGAGCGGATAAGAGGGCGGGATTCGGGGGCCCAGTCGTACCGCTCCAAATCCAGCGACAGCACCAGCCCCCGGCGTTTGGGGTTGTGTGAGGTGGCCCGCTCCAGGTACACGCAACAGCGCCGGGGAGGGGCAAACGTATCCCCTTTAATATAAGCGTCCATGCAATCCCTGATGCCCCGGACTCTCGCTGCCCTGTCCTTGCCGTCCTTCAGGCCCGCCGCTTCAAGATACGCTTCGGGAAAGATCAGGTTAAGGCACGATGGCGCGCCGGCCACGGTGTTTTTTACCTGCTCCCAGTACTGTATGTCCTGTGTAAACTGATCGCAGGCGATAACCGCCCATTTTGAAAGGTCTATTCCGCTGTGGGGCAAAAGGATTTCAGGAATCCCTACGCCCAAGGCCGCAAGGCGAGTGTGTATGTCGTTCATGGATACAGTATGCTGAACAGGCGGGGGGCGGTCAATACGGGGGGCGGGGGTGAAAATCAAAATATTTTGAATATTTTCTAAATAGTTCTTGACAAGGGATACGCAGTATGATATATGTAATTTAGAAATATTTCTAAATTCAACGCAGGAGGTAACGGATTGGGTTTTGCTGAAACGTTCAAGGCATTGTCAGACCCTGTTAGGCGGGAAATCCTTATTATGCTTAAAAAAGGCAGTATGACGGCAGGGGAGATTGGGCAATGTTTTGATATGACGGGAGCGACAATTTCCTATCATTTGTCGCAACTAAAGCAGGCGGGTCTTGTTTCTGAAACAAGATATAAAAACTTCATTATTTACGAGCTAAACGCATCAGTTTTTGAGGAAGCTATGCTCTGGCTGGCTCAATTTAGAGGAGAAGAACAATGAAACCGAAAACTAACCTTTTTATGATGTTTATTACATCAGGTATTTGCCTTTTACCGCTTATAATGTCATTTGCCGTTTACAATGATTTACCCCGGCACATTGGCATCCCTGTTTTTGGCCTTGACGCAGATGGCAATCACAACAGGGTTATTCCTAGAGCTTTTGTCGCGTTTGTTGTGCCAGTAATCTGGATGACGCTGAATGTTATTTTAAGAATTTATTTCAGCAAAGATATGAAATCAGACAACTCGTCGAAAGCAATGAGAATGTTCATGGAATGGCTTGCTCCTGCCTGCGCGCTTTTTTTAGTGCCGGTCAATTTGTTTTATGCAATGGGCGCAGACATACCAATTCTTAGAATTGTTTTGATCATGGGTGGAATGATCTGCATAATTTTTGGTAATTATATGCCTAAATTCAAATTGGAAAATGATCCCATTGCCAAACGGATAAAGATATTTAATAACCCTGACACTTACAGTAAAACAAACAGGCTGGCTGGATATTTGTTTATAATTGGCGGAATAATTTTTATCATTGTATCATTTTTGCCTTTTGAAAACATTAATCTGTTTCCGTTTTATGTGTCTACATTCGCTTTGATCCTCTTGGCATCATTCTTTTATTCCGTTTTTCTTAACCTTAACAGGAGAAAAATAAGGCAAAAATGTTGACGTTTCGCTAATAGCTGGATATACTCTCTTTTGATGGTATCTGTTGCCACTGACTACGCAATCTCCCTGTCCGTAAAACTACCGCTAGAAGCGGCAGGACGTGGGGGAATTTACCCCCCCCCCCCCCCCCCCCCCCCCCCCCCCCCCCCCCCCCTCCCCCCCCTCTCCCCCCCTCCTTCTTTTCTTTTTTTTTTTTGTCTCATATCTTAAAAAATAATATTTTCCTCTCCCCCCCACACCCCTCC
>Ga0123355_10007818_pt1 | contig 16096 bp, 18 predicted proteins | sample TergutEmb28metaG_3_FD_89872 | JGI IMG/M metagenome (GOLD analysis project Ga0123355, IMG submission 89872) | Embiratermes neotenicus P1 segment gut microbial communities from Petit-Saut dam, French Guiana - Emb289 P1 | ecosystem: Host-associated > Arthropoda: Insects > Digestive system > Gut ...
ACCTGTGAAGTGCCAAGCATCTTTGCGATTTTCGCTTGCGAAAGATTCACACCCTCGCGGAGCTTCCTCATTCTCTCTCCGAGTTCTTTCATACGCATAGCCTCCTTTGGCACAATCACATTATATACGAATAATTTATGGCTGTCAATATTATATGCGTATTGATATTAGAGGGAATACAAAACAAAACAAAACAATCCGTGATCCTGCTCCGATTTATCGGTGAAATCACGGTTTGCTTAACCTTTTGATGGCGGCTTCGCCGCCTAAACTCTGCGCTGCTTGGCAGAGCCGGGGTACAGGGGCAGCGCCCCTGTCACACGATTTTGCCGTAGGCAAAGTCTAGTGTGTTATGCCTATACACGATAGGGGTGGCGGAATTGTGTATAGGCACTTGGTATTTTTCATAGGAAAACCAGCAGAAAATCGAGCGGGACTTTCAAGAGCATGACGAGAAAATTCCGACCTGCTTTTTGCAAGAGAACATACGTCTTATTCCCTGTCCGCTCGTGCTCTCATGATTTGAATCTTTGGCTACTGCTCAAAATGTCCAATTTTCTTTTTCACACAATTCATTGATGTTTATACAATCTACGCCGAGATTGTGACATACATATGGGATCTTCTTTGGAGATAATTTCCCTTCTTCGGTTATAACTGTTAAGTTATATTTCATAGCCGTGGCAATAAGAAAAGCATCTCCAGAAGATTTATTTTGACGAAACTCTATTAGCGATGGATTTGAAGTAACGATTCTAATTACATTTTGCTGTATCTCTTCATCAATTTCAATCACAGCGCAGGCAAGAGAAGATAACCAATCATTTATCTCTGAATCTTGTACTTCTTCCGCGATTTCAGAACATATTATAATGATACTATCCTTTATGTATTGTTCAATATTTGCCCACATCGTAACATATGTTTTTCGATTGTGCGGCTCTCCTTCTTTTTGCGATAGGAGCGATGATGTATCGATAATGTATTTGTAGGGAAGCTCGAAAAGCGTCATCTGTTCCATGATGCCACCTCCTGCAAGTACTTATCAACATGTCTTTGAGCAATTCCCAGATAACGGGCAATGTCTTGTTTGCTAAAAACCCCATCTCCGTAGCCATATAAAAAAGAGCGACTTAATGCTATGCTTGTCTTGTCAACAGAATCCCTGCTAGGAGAAGAATATACCATCTGCGCTCGGCCTTCCGCGCGCGCTTGTTTGGCATCTGCTTTTTCTTGCTCAATCCTTCTCAGAAATTCATCAGCAAATGTTTGATATTCAATTTTTGAAATATACGCTGGCGTAATATCAAGCAATCGTCTGATTATAACTTCTTTGCTCACACAAAATTGTTTTGCAATTTGCTCAATTATTTCAACAGAGAGAACGCGATTCCTGAATGGTTGCAAAACTATCTTCAACGCCTCTTCTGGCACTAGGACTTCTCCTGCTACTGCGTTGCAAAAAACTTCTTCATTGGAACTTGTGAATGAATTATACATGTCATTGCACATTGAAGAAGACCTATTGATTATGTGTACCAGCTCATGGATAATCGAAAATGATTTTGCCGGAGGTCTATCAGCGGCATTGATTCCGATTATAGGAAGTAAATTATAATAGACTGCAATTCCTCGAGCCGTTTCAATAGGAACATTACTAAAACACTGCACAAAAACGCCACGAGCCTCTATTCTGTCTTTCAAATACAGATAGAACTGTCGCGGTGTAGGACAGCTATACTGAGTTGACAAATTAATGCCGAAATGAGTTCTAATTTGCTCTGCCCAAGATTTTGCCGATATATCCGAGATTGAAAAGCTAAATTCAGCAATTCTTTCTTCTAATGTTTCATTGACTTCAATGAATAGCTGTCTAGTATCTAATATATCAATCAAACTGCCACAATATATGGTATGATTATATTGCCTTGACGGATAAGAGGATTCGACAAGACAACAATTTACTCCATTATTTTTCGCTTAGATAAAGCACAAATCCGAACGCATCACCAACAGCAAAAATCTGTCGGGATAAGTTCGGATTTGAATGGTCTGGTGCGGCTAAGAGGACTTGAACCTCCACGAAGTAACCTTCACTAGAACCTGAATCTAGCGCGTCTGCCGATTCCGCCATAGCCGCATATGGAAAATCGAGGGGTAATTCTCTCGGTTTTCATTTGTTGATTCGAGCCTGAACATTCTTACACTGAGGTAGCATCAACGGAATCTAGCGCGTCTGCCAATTCCGCCATAGCCGCATATATATTTTTAGTGGTTTCGCTAATTCCCCGCGTTGGGTTTCGGGTTGTAGTTTCAGGAGATTACAGGGGTCAAACCACCCGAAATTTTCATGTCGATTTGATCTTGGCCGATGTTATGACGATACAAATTGTAGCACAAAGGGGACTGGGTGTCAATCCCTCGAACCCCAGTTTCAAGGCAGATAGCTTTACCCTCAGTACGGCTTCGCTTACAAGCATAGCAGTATGCGGAGCCACCACTTTCACAGTGGCGCCGAATACCGGTATTCCTGTGGGAACGTATACCGCTACGGTTACAGTGAGCGGAGGCAACAACATCGGGGCGGATTACTGCTTATTCGCTTGACCGCTGCACAATAAAGCTGGTTCTCCTGTGCCTAACCCCTTTTTTTCTTTGCCTTGCGTATCCTGCAAATCGCCACGCCCACGGCGACTCCAACGAAAATGAAGCGAGCTGCTTGTTTCCAGATGATTGGCTCTCCAGGTCTTATGCCACGAAGTTGCTTTAATTCAATTTGTTCAACATCTCCGTCATTGTAATACATCATCATTGGCTCCTGACTGTTAAGCCTTCCTTTGAAAAAGATTCCATGGTTTTGCCAGTTTCCTTGCAGCTGCATGGTCTGGAAGGCTTCCTGCAACTGCACAACATGTCCTTTAGATGCAAATCCCATATGGCCATCCAGAAAAGAAACTTTTACATTATTCTCCGCCACCTCATCCACAACCGCGGGATAATAATATCCGTCTTTCCAACGCGCAAAGACCGTTTGCCCTGGGGCAGTCATAACACTCATTCTATTTGGACCTCCTTAATTTTCTATGTGGCATTTAAGGCGGGAAACATAACCCCGCCGCGCCGCTCAGTTTTTGTTATGGATATATTAATGCTTATATTGGGCCCTAATCTTCGCTAAGCGTCATCTGATTGGACGTAAGCCCCATTTTTGTTTTGACGGAATATGATTTGCCCGCCGTCACTTTAACAGTGTTTGTATAATTTCTCCCAGTTGAGGTAAACGCGGCCACAAACAGTGTGTTTTCTCCATCGCCAAGTGGAATCGTGACTGTTTCGCCGTTTGCGACAGCGCAAATTTGAGTTGAATCGTTTAGGAAATCACTCTTGAATCCAAGTGTGAACTTTTCCTGCGCTCCAACGTGTTTATTAAAGTCCGATTCACTCATGTTAAGCACACAGAAATATTTTATCACTGCGCCAACAAAACTCTTTACTCTTGTTACGGTAATATCGCCCATGTTCTTCGCTCTCCTCCAAATATAAATTTGTGGACATTATAGCATAAGTGCTCACAAAAATCCATCTGAAAATCCGGCGTGAGTTGGCTGCTCAGCTCAATCATCCAATTGGATGCGCGAACCCGTCGCGCCAAGCTGTCCCTGATACTTTCCGCGATACGGCTTTTCCGCATTGCAATCCATTTGGGCGAAAACAAGCTGTCCAACTCTGCGCCCGGTGCGAAGTTCTATGGCGTGGTCGCTTGCGTTGAAAAGTTCCAGAGTGATCTCACCTTCAAACCCGGGATCTACCCAGCCCGCGTTTTGGATAAACAACCCCATCCGCCCGATTGAGCTGCGCCCCTCAACAAAAGCCGTTAAATTGTCAGGCAGGCGAAAATATTCCACCGTCGTTGCTAAAACAAACTGCTTTGGCAGCAAGAGGAAAGTTTCGGCGGTGAGAGAGTAATACTCGATAGCTGTGTCCATTTTAAGTATATTGTTTCCGCCTTTTATCGCGCTGAAAGAACTGCCCAAGCGGACATCAACGCTTGCGGGCTGAATTTGAACATCCTCAAGCGGATCAATGCCCAGCTGCCCGCTGGACAGCAGTTCCCGGATTGTTTTGTCTGAAAGAATCATCTCGCTCACCTCTGCGTCTAATAATAAATTCACCCCACCGCTCAGGCTTTGTTTTGCGATGGGGTGGGGTGATGTTTCTTATCTGTTACTCAATGCATTCTCAATTAATTCAACTGTTGCGGCAGGGTCATCTACGCCAATAATCAGCCGCTTTAATTCTTCGTCTTTTAATTCAATCACAACTGCATCTTCGCTTTTCCTTAAATCATAAAACACTTTGTCGCCATCTTGCTTAAATTTGCCGCCGTAATAAAACATGTTTGAATTGGTGCCCATAATTTTATCGAAAGTTCTTGGCAGCTCCTTCCAGTTCAATCCAACAGTGACTCCTACCACACTATCTAAGTTGATAGAAACTTCGCTTTTTAAGGCAAAAAACTTTCTTGCCCCCTGCATTGAAATAATTAATTGGCCGTTCTCAACTTTTACTCTTGACATTTTCATTCTCCTTTTGTTTTTATGCGCTTCACATAATGTAAATTCGATGCGCATCGGCTATTATACTGCAATCATTGTAGCACACCCGCCTGGCGAAATCTACATCAGAAAAATCGTCATCCAAACATACAGCGCAATAAGCCCCAGCAGCAAAACCGCCGCCCCGATTTTCACCGGCAAGCGCGCATAATTAAAGCCCAGGTTGGTGCCGAATCTGTCCTCAACAATAACCGCCGGATCCTCCGGGTTGTAGTAAAACATGCCCAGAACCCAATATTTGTCGTCGCCGCGCTCGCCGGCATTTGGCCTCCCCGAAGAAGGCGCATGGATATCCGCATCTTCATTGATCTCAATTTTTACTTTGCCGCCGCCTTGCCCGGTTTTGATCTGAACTGCAATGAGAACCGCGACAGGCACGATCATCAGAATCATGCTTGCCCAAAACATGTGCGCGCCAATAACAGGCAGGTCAGGTAAGATAATAAAAATCCCTAGCGCCGACAAAAATAGAATCATGCTCAATGTTAGGAATCCCAGAGCGTGGCCCATCCGCCTGCGGTATACGCGGTGCTGCGCGAAGGAGAGCCGCGGCCTTGCCGGGTCAATTTGCAGTTTTGCCTTTTCGATTAAAATGGCTGTCATCACCATCAACGCCAGCATACCCGCGTTCATAAGCGGCATCATCAGGGCGCTCCACCATGTTGTTTCCACCCAGCGGGTAGGCTGCATGTTGATATCGAAATGGGCCGGTATCATGCCCGGCAGGTATGGATAACGCATGATGACGGCAACAACTGACGCAATCACGATCACAGCGCTGGCCACATACCATATCCAGGGCAGTGCCGACAGGTTCCCCCTGGTGTGGGATGAACTCGTCTCCGCGAACAATGTGTTCGGGACCTGCCAGCCGCGTTCCTCCTTCAGGCGGACCGCCCTCTTCCAGTTGGGAATAAAGGCGATCAGGTCAACCGGTATGATTAAAAGCGGCAGGTAGATGGTGGCCATTAAGGTGAGGTCAGGCCGTACAACAAACTGCCATACGCACACGATAAGCATTAATGAAGCGCCCGCAAAGCAGGTGAGCACATAACGCCTTTTCAGAGCCTTTGCCTCCGGGCTGCTTGACTGCTCAAGCGGTATCTTTACGCCAAAAAGGTAGGATTTTCTGGTCAGCTGCGGCATAATCATAAACAGCCCGCCGCACAGCACAATAATAACCAAGTTGGTCACAAACAAAAAGATGTTTTCATTCATCATTTACTTCCCCCGTTCTCTAAGTTGCCGCCCGCGTCTTTGTAGCACTGCTTGCAGATGGCCAGAAATTCGCTCTCCGTCACCTTGTGGCAGATCGCCTCGGCGGCGCTCATGGTGAGCTTGTCTGCAAGCTCCAAGGCAAACGCTTCGCCGCTTTCCTCCGTCTGCGCGATAACGGCCCCCTTGCGCCTGTCCATTGCGATATACCCTTCATCGCAGAGCATGGAATACGCCTTGTTAACCGTGTGGAAATTTATGCCTAGGTCGGCGGCAAGCCTTCGCACAGAAGGCAGCGACTCGCCCAGCGCCAGCTTTTTAGCGGCTATACCCAACACTATCTGATCGCGCAGCTGCTCATAAATAGGCGATGTATTTAGGGTGTTTATCTCAATTACCATCCTGCTCCCTCCCTTATCATGCTTGTTATACATGAACTATAACATATACGATTGACTATGTCAACCCTTTCAGCAAAAAAACCAGAGGATATCTTTATCCTCTGGTTCGGGCCCCTGGGGGCGAATTCTATTTGACGTTTGCGTTAGTCCCGTATGCGGTCGCGTTCTCTTTCCCGAAAAAGCAGGGATATTGCCCAAACGCCTCCCAGGGCGATGAGGGTGTACACGACGCGGCTTAAAGTTGCACCCGCACCTCCGAACAGCCAGGCCACACTGTCAAACTGAAAAAGGCCGATCATGCCCCAATTGAGCGCGCCTATTATAACAAACACAAGCGCGATTCTATCCAACATAAGAGTTCACTCCTTAAGAAGATGTTGACATTCCCGTCGTCCACGCATTACGAAAGCGCGGGCGGTTAAAGGGAATACAGCGCCCGGATTTGCATAAAATCTAAAAAAACGCGCAAATCCACGCTGGTTTATTGTTGCCCTGACAGACCGGATTATGCAGTTTGTAAATTTTCTGTATGACCAATATTTTGCTGCATAATCCTTATAACCCCGGCCAAACTAAATACCGGTTTTACACGCTTAATGAATAACCCAAAAGCCCATATCAAGGGCTGTTTGCGTTTGCTTTCATGTGTAAAGCCGGCCGGTCGGCGGCTTAATAGCTCCGACCGGTTTTTAAATTTAAGAATTGATGCTTTACACGGCACTTCGCTTGTGATATACTCTACCTTGCTACCCCATACTTGGATTAAGGGAAAAAGCCCTGTTAAATCAGGCTGCCAATCACCGGCCTTTTTCTCAGTTTGGGGAATATTTTAAGAGGTGATATTTCATGTTGCTAAAAGAGCAAAAAACCGAAGTGATCGAAAACAATCGCCGCCACGAAGGCGACACCGGCTCGCCGGAAGTGCAGGTAGCGATCCTCACCCGGCGGATCAACGACCTGACCGAACATCTCAAGATCCACAAAAAGGATCACCACAGCCGCCGCGGCCTGCTCAAAATGGTAGGGCACAGGCGCAACCTGCTAAACTACATCAAGAAAAAGGATATCGGGCGCTACCGTGCTCTGATCGCCAAACTGGGACTGCGCAAATAAGTTGGATTTTGGGAAAAGGGGAATTTGCGGCGCTGGCAGTTGCTGGCGCAGAGCGGGTTCCCCGTTTCCTAATCAGCGTGTGTCTTAAAACTGGGTTGCTGCACCATCGCTGATACGGCAAGCGGTTTAAGGGCACACTAAATAACAACCATCCGGCGGCGTAAACTGTATTTTTAGCAGTGAATCGAGAGGGCGGACAAGCCCACCCTTTGGATTTATTGCTAAAGTGCAGCTTTGTCGGCCGGAACCTGAATGGAGGAAAGTATTGTGTTTGACAACTTCAGAGAATTTAAGACAACCTTTGGGGGTAAGCCCCTGACTGTGGAAACCGGCAAAATGTGCGCGCTGGCGGGCGGCAGCGTTTTGGTGCGCTACGGCGACACAACCGTGCTCTGCAACGCCACCATGAGCGACAAACCCCGCGAAGGCATCGACTTTTTCCCGCTGAGCGTGGATTTCGAGGAAAAACTTTACGCGGCGGGCAAGATCCCCGGTTCCTTTCTAAAGCGCGAAGGCAGGCCGAGCGACAAGGCCGTGCTGGCCTCCCGGCTGGTGGACAGGCCGATCCGCCCCCTCTTCCCAAAAGACATGCGCAACGATGTCGCCGTGGTTATGACCGTGCTCTCAGCAAACCAGGATTACCAGCCGGAAATCGTCGGAATGCTGGGCGCGTCCATCGCGCTGAGCATTTCATCCATCCCCTGGAACGGCCCCGTAGCCGGGGTTAATATCGGCTATATTGACGGCAAATACATCATAAACCCCGACGAGGCCGAGCGTGAAACAAGCGAGATGCTTGTAACCGTGGTGGGCAACGGCAAGACCGTATGCATGATCGAGGCCGCCGCCAACGAGGTTTCCGAAGAGGTTATGATGGGCGGCGTAAAAACTGCCTGCGAAGAAATAGAGCGCCTTGTGGAATTCATCAAGGATATCCAAGCGCAAATCGGCAAGGCCAAAGTTCCCTTTGAGCCCAAGAGCGTCCCCGCCGATATCTTCGAGGCTATCAAAGATTTCGCCCTAGACAAGATGCTCTATGCGATGGATACCGACGACAAAAACATCCGTTCTGAGCGCCTTCTGCCCTTGGAGCTGGAAGTCCATGAGAAGTTTGGCGAAGTTTACACCGAGCCGAAGGGTGTTATCGACGAAGCGCTCTACAACCTTCAGAAATATGTTGTACGCCGCTGGCTGCTCGAGGGCAAGCGGGTGGACGGCCGCGGGATGGATGACATCCGCGCGCTGGACGCCGAAGTTGGCCTGATTCCGCGGGTACACGGCTCCGGCTTGTTCACACGCGGGCAGACTCAGTGCCTGAGCATTGCCACCCTTGGCCCGATGAGCGATTCCCAGAGAATCGACGGCATCGACGCCGAAACATCCAAGAGATACATGCATCAATACAACTTCCCATCCTACTCGGTGGGCGAAACAAGGCCGAACAGAGGCCCCGGCAGGCGTGAAGTTGGCCACGGCACACTCGCTTCCAAAGCGCTTGAGCCGGTGTTGCCCAGCCCGGAGCAGTTCCCCTACGCCATCCGCCTGGTCTCCGAGATTTTGAGCTCCAACGGCTCAACCTCCCAGGCCGCCATATGCGGTTCCTGCCTGGCCCTGATGGACGCCGGCGTACCCATAAGCGCGCCTGTGGCCGGAATCTCCTGCGGCCTCATCACCGAAGGGGACAAGTGGGATACCATGGTGGATATCCAGGGTGTGGAAGACTTTTTCGGAGACATGGACTTCAAAGTGGGCGGCAGCCACAACGGTATCACCGCCATTCAGATGGATATAAAAATCGAGGGCCTCACCTTTGAGATCATTGAGAATGCGCTTGAAAAATGCCGCAAGGCCAGGATTGATATCCTCGATCAGGTCATGCTCAAGGCCATACCCGCGCCGAGGGAGGAGCTTTCCGAGTACGCGCCCAAGATGCTGACCATCACCATCCACCCAGACAAAATCCGGGAGGTAATCGGCTCCGGCGGCAAGGTTATCCAAAAGATTTGCGCCGAGTGCGAAGTGAAGATAGACATCGAGGACGACGGCAAAGTGTTTGTTCTGGGTACCAACATCGAAAACGCGCGCAGGGCCATTTCAGTCATCAAAACAATCGCGATGGATCCCGAAATTGGGGCGTTTTACAAGGGCAAGGTTACCCGCCTGATGAACTTCGGTGCCTTTGTTGAGATCGCGCCCGGCAAAGAGGGTCTCGTCCACATTTCCAAGCTGGACAAAAACCGGGTGGAAAAAGTGGAGGACGTTGTCTCCGTCGGAAGCGAGGTTCTGGTAAAAGTCGTTGAGGTGGATTCTCAGGGACGCATCAACCTCAGCCGCAAGGACGCACTTATCGCCATGGAAAAGAAGGCCGAGAAAGAAAAGGCCGAGAGCGAGTAAGTCCGCGTTAAAGATCAAAAAAGGGAAGGCGCTTAGCCTTCCCTTTTTGTGTTTCTATAACCCGGCGACTTCCTTTGTGTCCCGTGCGATTACAAGTTCTTCGTTTGTGGGCACTACCCATACCTTGACCAAGCTGCCCGGCTTGGATATCTCGGCTTCCTTGCCGCGCAGGCCGTTGTTTGCGTCGGCATCCAGCTCCACGCCCATGAACTCAAGGCCCTTGCAGGCGCCCGCCCGGATACCGAAATCATTCTCGCCAATGCCACCGGTGAACACAATCGCGTCCACCCCGCTCATAGCCGCCGCGTAGGAGCCAATATATTTGCACAGCTGATACTGCAAAAGTTCCAAAACAAGTGTGGCGCGATTGTTGCCGCCTTGTGATGCTTTGTTGAGGTCGCGCATATCGCTGGTAATGCCGGAAATGCCAAGGTAACCGGATTTTTTGTTGAGCAGATCGCTCACTCCCTGGGTATCGAGGCCCTCTTTTTCCATCAGGAATGTAACGATGGAGGGATCAATCGAGCCGCAGCGGGTTCCCATCGCAAGGCCCTCCAAGGGAGTGAGTCCCATAGTCGTGTCAACCGATTTGCCCCCGTCTATAGCGGCTATAGACGAGCCGTTGCCCAAATGGCAGGTAATCACCTTCAGCTCGGAGATAGGCTTACCCAAAAGCTCGGCCATCCGCGCGCTCACATAACGGTGGCTGGTGCCGTGGAAGCCGTATCGGCGGATTCGGTACTTTTCGTACATCTCGTAGGGGATGGGGTAGATATATGCCTTTTCGGGGATGGTCTGGTGGAAGGCGGTGTCAAACACGGCCACCTGGGGGACGTCCCCTGAGAAAACCTGCACACACGCCCGGATGGCCATGATGTTGGCGGGGTTGTGCAGGGGGGCCAAATCGCTCAGAGATTCCACGGTGCGCAGCATATCCTCGGTTATGAGCGCGGAAGCGGAAAATTGATCGCCGCCCTGAACTATCCGGTGTCCCACCGCCGCGATTTCGTCCATGCTTGAAATAACCGCCAGCTCTCCAGCAGAAAGCGCCTTTACAAGCTCCTCAAAGGCCTGATGATGGGTGGGGAAATCCGCCTTGTACTCGGCGGCGCCCTTGACGGTTTTATGGACGATGTTGCCATCGATCCCGATGCGCTCGCAGACGCCCTTTGCCAGAACGGCCTCGCTGCGCATGTCTATAAGCTGATATTTGAGCGATGAGCTGCCCGCGTTAATAACGAGAATCTTCATAAGTTTTGTCCTTTCGTGTTCGATTTTCCTCAGCGCTTGCGCCGCCGTGTTTGTTGACAGTGGCCACTGTTTACTATATTATTACATTATTGAAAAAACTGCAAGCGGGCAGACGGGGAAATCGCTAACCCAGCTTTAGTTTAGAAGTAACGTTGAGGAGATGTGTTCGTGAAAATAGGCGGCGTTATCGCGGAGTTTAACCCATTTCACATCGGCCACGCGGCCTTGTGCGCACGCGCCCGGCGGGCGGGTGTTACTCACCTTGTCGCGGTTATGAGCGGCAATTTTGTGCAGCGCGGCGATTTCGCCATAACCGATAAACGGGTACGCGCCGCCTGCGCGCTATCCTCGGGCGTTGACCTTGTGATTGAGCTGCCCCTGCCCTGGGCGATGGCAACCGCCCAAACTTTCGCGCGGGGCGCGGTGGGTGCGCTTGCCGCCTGCGGATGTGTACAAATGCTGACTTTTGGAAGCGAGTGCGGGCAAAAAGAGGTTTTGTCCAACCTGGCCGTGGCCATCGATAGCCCGGGTGTAGAAAGCCGTCTGCGTGATATATTGCCACGCGGGCTTACATACGCAAAAGCAAGGCAGCAGGCCGCGCGCGAAGTGCTTGGCAACACGCTGGCGGATCACCTGTCATCTCCCAACGATTTGCTTGGGATCGAATACCTGCGTCAAGCCAAGGCTCTTGGGTGGGACCCCGAAATCCTCCTTACCAAACGCCGGGGCGTTTCCCACGACGCCCAGCGCCCCGCGGACGGTTACGCAAGCGCATCCTGGCTGCGGTCCAGGGCCGGGAACCTCGACGATTTAGCTTCGTATATGCCCTCCCCTGCCTTGACCTGCTAAGGGCCGCCAAAGAAGACGGCCTCTTCCCGGCGGCCAAATCCAACATGGAAGAGGCAATCCTCTCACATCTGCGAAGGCTTGGCCGGGAAGAGCTCTCCCGCCTGCCGGACATATCCGAAGGGCTGGAAAACCGCCTGCACAGCGCCATCCGTTCGGCCTGCACTACCTCTGAGCTGGAAAGCGCAGTCAAAACTAAGCGCTACACTTTGGCACGGGTGCGCAGGCTGATTCTCAGCGCGTTTATAGGCGTCCAAAAAGAGGATAGCCTCGGCCTTCCCCCATATCTGCGGGTGCTGGGTTTTGGCGATAAAGGCAGGGAAGTCCTCAACCTGATGAAGCACACCGCCATACTTCCGGTGCACTCGTCGCTCGCCCGGCTTTCCGACCGGCCGGGGCGCTGCAAGCGAATCGCTACGCTGGAAGAACACGCCACCGACCTTTATAGCCTCGCCCTGCCAAACCCCTTGCCCTGCGGCTATGAAAAATCGGCTAAGATAGTGGTTCGGAATTTGTAGATGGGATTCCGGCAAGCAATTGCAAAGCGGATACTTCACACATGAAGTATCCGCTTTTATTTGGGCGTTGTCTGAGCATACTAACACCGAAAACTATCAAGATCATGCGAGGCGCCGTATGAACACACAAACGAAAAAAAGATGGCTGATCTGGCCGCTGGGGCTGGCCGCCGGGCTGCTCAACGGCTTTTTTGGCGCGGGCGGCGGCATGGTGGGCGTGCCGATGCTCCGCGCGCTGGGGCTGGAAACAAAGCAGTGCCACGCCACCTGCATCGCCATCATCGCGCCGCTTACGCTGGCCTCGGCCTACTTTTACCTGAAAGACGGCGTTTTTGCCCTAAGCGATGCTTACATCTATCTTCCCGCCGGGCTTCTGGGGGCCATTTTAGGCGGATGGCTCTTACCCAAACTCAGCTCAATTTGGATACGGCGGATATTTGGCGCGCTCATCGTATTCGCTGCCGTAAGGATGCTCACCCGATGACCGCCGATACCTTATGGGCGCTTGCCGCCGCATTTTTGGCCGCAGTTATCGGCGCGCTGGGCATGGGCGGAGGCAGCGTGCTGATCATTTTCCTCACCGCGCACCTCGGTCTGGAGCAGCTCAATGCACAGGGGATCAACATGGTATTCTTCCTGCCGGTAGCGGTGGTGGCGCTCTTTTTTCACCAGAAGAATCACCTTATCAAGTGGAAGGTCGCCTTGCCTTGCATCGTCCTCGGCCTGACCGGGGTGTACTTCGGCACGCGGCTGGCCATGTATCTGGGTTCCTCGCTGCTGGGCAAGTTGTTCGGCGGCTTTTTGCTGGTGATCGGCCTGCGGGAGATTTTTGCGAAGAAGCCGGAAAGCAACACAAAACCCCGGAGTGATTGAGCTTTCAATTTTTCCGGGAGTTTTGTCCCTGCCCCAACTTAAAGTACACGCATTATCATAGTCAGATCAGGTGACAAGCTGCGAGATAACTGCAACAATCCGGCTTGCTGTCCGGATGCGGGAATTGCGGGTAACGTGCAAAGTCCACCCGTCTATAGTTTCCCTGCGCAGCGGCTCTGACGGCACCGCGCCTTCGGGTAAGGCGTCGTGCTCCAATCTAGCACCTGTTGTAATGTCGAAGAGAAACTGTATATCATCAACGAGCAATATACCGAATTCACCTGTGCCTCTGATCCGAATTGTTATGGCCAATATATTGTATTGCGGAAAGAACTCTCGGGTCGAAGCCCACCAAGTAGTATCCGGCAACTCGGCCTGGAACTCCACCAAGTCGTGGATGTAGTATCTGCTCACCAGCTCCCCATATGAATAAAACCACACAACCGCGACAAAGGGTGGGGCGCTCGGATGGGCCAGGGCAAAATGCCGCATATCGTTTGATAAGAATATCTGATGGGGTTGTAGTGAGCAGTAGAGACCTTCAACAATATAAATCAGCTCCGGCGGCTGGCCTGCTCGATGCACGGCCGCTATTGCGGTACCTCTATGGAGCGGATGCGGATGGTGATTGAGTTGATGAAAGCGAAACACGTAGTTTTCATCAGCAGACCAAATAGAAAAGCTCATCCCCGGGCTGGGGCAAGCATAAGCCCGCACGCTGCCCACCAAAAACAGCACAGCCAAAAAGGCAGCTGTGAAAACACGTTTCTTCACGGCTAAACACTCCTTTCGCAAAACCACACAGGCCGCAGGCTACCCCAACTTAAACAACTCAGGCCGCAGCTCGCTCGCTAGGTAAAGCGATCCGCAAACCAGCAAAACGTCATCCGGCCCGCAGCGGGCAAAAGCCGAAGCCACGCCCTCACGCGGGCTGCTGGCCACATGAATTTCCCCGCAGAAGGGTTTGGCACGTTCGGCCAGCTCTTCGGCGGGCATTGCCAGCGGGTTATCGGAGATGCTGACGGTGGTCAATGTATTGCAGCGGGGCAGAATTTCGCGCAGTATCCCGGCGCCGTCCTTGTTGGATAGCATACCCATAACGGCGTGGATTTTTTTGCCGGCCAGCATATCGAGGGCTTTGCCCAACACCTCGGCCCCGTCCTGATTGTGCGCGCCGTCCAGCACAATCAGCGGTTCGCGGCTGATAACCTCCAGCCGCGCGGGGAAAGACGTCTGCGCGATCCCCTGCACGATATCCTCATCACTCACAGGAAAACCACGGTCTTTCAGGGCGCTCAGAGTGGCCAGCGCGGTACAGGCGTTCTTCACCTGATGCGCACCGATAAGCGGCACGGTGAGCTCCAGCCCGCCGTACTCCATGCGCGTACCCAGAAAATCCATGCCAAGAACGATTGGCTGTTTGGGCAGGAAAAGGGGGTTGTTCTCCTCGGAACAGCGCTTGCGGATGACCTCCATCGCCTCCGGTTCCTGCTCGGGATAGCATACAGTTACCCCTCCGGGCTTGATGATGCCGCATTTTTCAAAGGCAATGGCGCCGATTGTGTTGCCCAGATACTCCATGTGATCCATCCCCAGGCTGGTGATGACCGAAACCAGCGGCGTGTCTATAACGTTGGTGGCGTCCAGCCGACCGCCCATGCCAACCTCTAGGACGACGACGTCCACCTTCATGCGCAGGAAGTAGTCGAAGGCGATGGCCACTAAAGTCTCGAATTCGGAGGGAGTGTCCCCCTGCTTGTCCAGAACATCCCAATGGCTTTTGACCAGAACGGTGCTTTTGACGAGTTCTTCGGGTTCGATCATCTCGTTGTTGATCTGGATGCGCTCTTTGAAATCCAGCACGAAAGGGGAAATGTAGAGCCCTGTTTTGTATCCGGCCTGGGCGAGAACCCGGCTGAGCATGGTGCAGGCCGAGCCTTTACCGTTCGTTCCGGCAACGTGGATGAACTTGAGTTTTTTCTGGGGGTTGCCTATACGCTCGCACAGAAGCTCAACCCGGCGCAAACCGGGCTTGGTGCCGAACCGGGCAATCCCGTGTATAAATTCCAGCGCTTGATCGTAAGTCAAAATAATCCTCCTCCGGGTCACAAAGTTTACTTTGTACAGTGTACAAGCGCGAGCCGCTACTGTCAATAGCATGTTTTACGGCGCGCGCGCATACATTGGTAATGATACTCATTCCACTTCAAAAGAAGGCCACTTTTGAAGACGCACCCTAAAGGGTGCTCCCCTGCGCTTCACACCGGGGGAAACCGTGTATACGCCATTTTTGCGGCTGCGCCGCAGCTCATGCCTGGCATGAGCCAACTTGAAAAGCGCTCTTCTTTTCAAGTTCAATGGCTATATCGGCTTGTCAGATTAAGTAAAATATTGTAGCGAGGTGTTCATATGGTTAAACGCGCTATCGCCCTTGTTCTTGCGCTGGCCCTTGTTTTGGGAACAAGCGTTGTTGTTTTCGCGCAGCAGATAGGCTTTCAGCCGGGCAAAGGGGATCCGGACGCCGCACTGGAGGCGTCTCTTCTTCTCCAGTACCTGGACGAGGAGTTGCCGAACGCCGTGCCCATCGCCGCGATTATAGAGCAGGACTTGCCCGCAGCATCCGCTATTTTGATGGATCAGCAGACCGGGCGCGTGCTGTTTGAGCAAAACGCCGACGAGCAGCTGGCTCCGGCCTCCATTACAAAGGTGATGACCCTGCTGCTCGTTATGGAAGCTATTGAGAGCGGCAAAATCTCCTTGCAGGACATGGTGACGACCTCGGAGGGCGCCGCGTCCATGGGGGGCAGCCAGATCTGGCTACAGGTGGGAGAACAGATGACGGTGGATGAACTGCTGCGCGCGGTGACAA
>Ga0123355_10007819_pt1 | contig 16096 bp, 10 predicted proteins | sample TergutEmb28metaG_3_FD_89872 | JGI IMG/M metagenome (GOLD analysis project Ga0123355, IMG submission 89872) | Embiratermes neotenicus P1 segment gut microbial communities from Petit-Saut dam, French Guiana - Emb289 P1 | ecosystem: Host-associated > Arthropoda: Insects > Digestive system > Gut ...
GATATATTAATGTCCGAAATATGTTGAGCACATAAGAAGTGAAATAAAATAGCAAGTGACATCAAGTTGGTCTTTTATTCTTCAACTATCACAATGATGCACGGTCCAATAAACATAAGATAGCCAAATCAAGTTTGCTGCTAAGAAACGACATCCTTCCCTGCAAAACTCATTTAGGTTCAGAGAGGCAGCCTGCACCTATGTGCTGTGAGGTAAACCACTGTTCACTTACCCTAAGAGTATCGGGAACGTGAGGAAACACGAAGTCAGAAGGTGTGAGAAGAATTTTGTATGGTCCTTTAGACATTCTCTTCTTCAGGAGCTGCTTCCTGCAACAAATCGATTACAGCGTGTGGATCAGGACTAGCAGTGCTCAGTTTTTCCAGAGTAACAGTATGTCGGCTACAACGACGTAACTTTCAGCTACTCTTAATAATTGACAAACTTAATGCACAAATTTTTGTTTTATAATAAGTTTATAATATCCCTCTACATACGTCGAGCATTATTGTGCTCGACGTATGTAGAGGGATATTATAAACTTATTATAAAACAAGAATTTGTGCATTAAGTTGTTCAGTTACTAAGATTATACTGAGATGCACGGTTAGAAAACATCAAAATTTCAGCTACTCATTTCTGTGGTTTTCCTATTTGTTCTGTATGATAATCCTGTATTCCAGCTGGTTTCCTACGCCAGCAGGAAGCAAACAGCCGGCTTCCACTTATTGAAGTTGAGGCAGAAACCTAATGAACTCAGTTCTACACGATATTGTGGAAATAAGATGTTATCCAGCGGGATTTAGGAGTGGGCCTATGAGTTTCGGAACACACACGTACAAGCCCGAAAACAGACTTCGTTTATATGTTTACTTCCACTACAAAAATTTAAAAAAAAAATATTTTTTTGTGTGGGGGTGGGGGTGGGGGTGGTGATACTTCACACAAACTGAAAACGATGCACCCATAAGAGGAAGGATGTGTTCTGGTCTGTGTATCTATATACATATATGTACGTTTCCTTTAGCAACAGGAATTTCACGCCATAAACTGTGGATATTTTTAACGTGGGTGGTTACCAGGAAATTGTAACTCCTCTGAAGTTAAAACTGAAACTCGTCAGATTTCTGTAAAACGGATGTTCATTCAAAATACATGCGTATATTTATGTGGGTGTAAGTCTTTAAGGATGATTGATAAAGTTTCAAAAGCATATATTATCTTAAGATTTCGTGCAAGGCATCTCAGAATATAACACAATGCACACAAGGGTTTATACATTTTTTTTGGGCATAGGTGTTCCTAAAGTGGGAACTCCAGCCCCTGCACTTCCTTGCAGTCATTGCTGGTTCCATATTTCTGCGGAAAGTCTTAACCAGTGCCGTATCCAATAGAGCACTAGCCCCAGTCAGTGACGGTACAAGTGACACGGCACAAATTTTTTCAGCATGTTCTCACATTTTTTAGTTCAATAATACTATCAAACCGCTTAATATAACAGTTCTGAGGTGCTGGGCCATGGTCACTTCCTTTCTCTGCTTCAATCCCCGAGATTACATAATGTGACACTTTCACTTTCCATCTGTTGCAGTATCCCTAATACTCGTATATTTGAAGATTTAAGCCGTTATTTGTACGACTGATGGTAAACTGTCAGCTGCAGTATCTAAGTTACAAAGATTTATAGAGTTTAAAGGCTCCAGCACTAAAAAATATTTTAGCTTAAAAGATTATCTAAGATATTCCACGGATTTTTTTACTTTTTTCCTGTATTTTACTATGAGTATTTTTATAAATATACAAATTTAAGGCTGTCTTCTTTATTTCTGAAAATGTAAAAATCCCACTTACAACTGTTTCGGCTGCATCGGAATTACTGGTTCCGAATTCTAAACTTGAAACAAAGGATGAGCTAAAAGTTCGTAGAAATATTACAACGACACGTTAACAGATCTGTCAACTCTTCGTAAAGGTACCCCCACTGAAACTGCAGCAGGACTGCGATAGAGCGAGTTGTGATGACGCTTCAGGGCATATCACATATGATGAGCCATGTACCTCCATATTTGTTCTGTTTCTCTTCGCCTTATTTTATGGTATTATTTTATACAGTTGTGTGACAGTAAAGCATTTCACAATGTTGCTTGTACCGTGCGTATATATCAAGCTATTTATCTCAAAATATTTCCAGCAGTATGAATATACTGTATAACGGTTTGGTTCGTAGAAGTGGACTTCCCTGATGATGATGGTGGTGGTCGCCGCCGAAGCATGTTGGAAAGTAGTTTGGATTTATAAGAATTTTTAAAACCGTACTATGTATATATTGTTAATAAAAATCCAACCAGATGCAACAGTAAGCAGATATTTATTTACTGCAAAGCTACTCTACATGTTTCGGATATCACAGCACCCTTCATCAGGAGTACTAAAAACTGTAACCGCAGCCTCCGGTACAGGTCATAACATCGGCACACCTACTTCCCTGCAACGTGGCCTGATCAGGTCACGTTGGAGGGAAGTAGGTGTACCAGTAGTATGACCTGTACCGGAGGCTGCGGTTACAGTTTTTAGTACTCCTGATGAAGGATGCTGTGACACCCGAAACATGTAGAGTGACTTTGCAGGAAATAAATATCTGCATACTGTTGCAACTGGTTGAATTTTTATTAACATTGAATTTAGATGCACGGAACCATGAGCTTAAAACTTATGTATATATTATTGGAACAAATTTAGATACGTAAAACATTTATTTGTAGCAGATCATAGGAAGATATATAGAGTAATAAATAAACTTACGGGAGAACTCTAACTGAAATGATAGTTGTTTCGCTGAGCATTTCAAGATAGAGTTAAAACACAAGAAGTCAGCCGAAGTTACATGGCCAGCGGCGCTTTATACGGCCCACTGAGAGTGGCGTATTTGCTACGAGAACGCCGTAATGGAAGAAATTTTAATGCTAATGAGCTGATTGGTACTGTCCGTATACTTTGCACTGCTGATACTAATGGAATTAAGGACAAATTATTTTAACCCTCGAGCAATTTGTGTTAGTCGTACGGCGAAGGTGTGATACTTAAAAAAGTTAATAGTAATATTGGCAAAAGATATTAGTGATAGACACGTAAGGAAACACGGAAGAGGGTGAATGAGAATAATAAATAAAATGTTAATAGAAAGGAAGTACAGAAAAACGGAAATGAAAATGAAATTTTTCTAATTTTTCACCTACGCGTGTAGAATTTTGAAATTCATTTCAATTTTTAACTTTCGTAGGACTTTAGAATTGGGAGCGACCCGTAACAAAGCCTTCAAAGCCTCTACTTACTCAAAATAACAAGAGGTATTCATAAAAACGCGGGCATACATTCGAAACTGTGGTAATTTTCAGCTTGTATATATCAGAGGATCGTTCGAGTGGCTAAACCTTAAACCTTAATTCTACAGCAATAAACTGTAGTGTCCCCTTTATTTTCACCTGAAACTTCGACGACGTTTGCTCAGCACGACAGTTCCACTTTCATGTCTCAGACAAAAGCGGAGCAACTGTTTAAACCGCTGTTTTTACGTTACTGTGCACACATCGTTTGTGAAATGCGTCGAGGTAGAGAATTCGGATTCAGCAGCACTAGTTAGCTCGTTTTCCTTTCTGTACAAGCACACGAACATTGCACAGTCAATATAAGCTATGCAGTACGTTTAAAGGGGAAAATGAAATTAGCGAGTCGAAAATAGAAATGTAGGCTAAAGCCAGTTTGCCAACTAGTGCGGTTGTTTAGTAAGGCACAGTACTTATCGAACTATTCAACTACATGGCGGAAACTGATAGTTACTCAGCTGGTCACGAAATTCCTTCCCTCTTAGCAGAAAATTGGAAAAAATTCATTTCACCCTTCACAAAAACCCGTCAACAGACCCACAAGAAGCCAGCTGATTCCAGTCTATACTGTTGCATCTTTCACAACACACCCCCCCCACCCCAAGAAAAAAAGCTTTAATTTCATGATTTATGTTGTAACTAGCATGATACACTTTTATCTGAAGTACGCTGCCATTCGAAACACTGAGAATTTTCAAGAGTTAAACTGAAGCTGGTGGAAGAGGAAGAAGAAATAAGGAAATCGTTTTGATAGAAACCCATTATCAAAAAATTTAGATCTCGTCTGGCGTCTGTCTCTACAAATCCAATCGTGATGTTACATTGATATACGTCATGGCACCGAATTATTTGTCACTTTCGACGGGCGTCACTCATTCACTTGTCAGCAAGCACAGCAAATCCTCGCTAGCTGCTAGGGTACCTTCCTGAGCAACACTGGCAGTAATAAAACCAAGGTCGTTTTAGAAGCTGGGACGAAGTCAAACAAACTTTTTTTCCAGCAACTGTGGACCTGCTGCTGAAATTACCAACTTTGTCACGTGTACCAACATTAAAAAACCCAGATACACAAAACAAATGCTGCGGTTGGTAGAACTGACCACAAATGAAGAATGTTTGTCGGCAATTCGCTTCTAAAAAACAAAGTGTTGCCAGTGATAATTTCCGCTGCCAGGCAACATAATGCCTGTTGTAGCCAAAAATTATTCTAACCTGAGTGTTCTTCTTTTTCTTTTCTTCTTCTTCTTAATCCTTCCCCTCCTCCCCTTACTCTTCCTACTGACGTGCATTATTCTGCTGTTCTTGTCTGTCACTTACACAGTCCACATAATCCATCCATTTCATACTTTTTAAACTTCCACTGGGAAAAGTCCGAGTTTGGAAACAACGAATCTTTGGGACGGTCATTATGCCACTGAAGCCGGGGGCCGTCATATTCCTGCACGGCCGTTCAAAATAAATTAAAAATTATAACGGCATGTATTTCTACATATCCTGCAGACAAATGCATTGGAAGTACCGTAATTAGATACTGTATTACAAGAAGGCACAGAATTCAAATGATACTGTATAGAGCAATTCACTTGAACGTTCGACATACTTATTTCGTCGCCCGTCTTCGCTTCCTGTGACATGCACTGTAAATTTAACGGCTTATAGAACTTCCTTCAGCCCATCCTACTTCTAAACTAATGAACGCGTTCCCAGTCGAAAGACCTAATCAATTGTGAATACTTTGACTGAAATTATCCCTTCATAGCCATGGAAAAACTTCATTATCTCACTCAGTGTAGTCAGCAGGGCAATGTTCACGTCTGTGTAGTTTCTTTCAGACGACACGAAAGGGCTTTGCTTCCAAGAGTACCTGTGGGTTGAATTACGTTGTTATAAAGAAGTGTAAGTTAAGAAGTAATGAAAATCTAGGTTACCTAGCAACGGCTCCTGCGCCGACGAGGACGGCAGCGCAAATAGCTGAACAAATGACAATGGCTGCAATGTGTGCTCCCTTCATTATCAGCTCGGAGCCACCTGCAATGTGACACATCCCAAATGCAATATCCGTACGAAAATCTAACTAAAATTTACATAAATGATTGTCATTAATATGCATAATAAATAACCCTCCTTCCAGGTTATACCTGAACAGATCGCTGTTCTTCTAAGCCACAAGTGTAGGGTATAATAATATAAGAAGCGTAGAACGGTGCGTTCCAAACTGGAGTAGATCCACATATCTTTGAAATGCCTAGCTTGAAATTTTAAGATTTGAAGGATTGGTGAAACAAACCTATCACTGCAGATATAAATCTGTTTCCCGCACAAACACACACACACACCACACACACCACACACATACACACACACAAACACACACACACACACACACACACGCGCGCGGCATATCTCGATATTAACTGAGCTGAATTAGCTAGTGAAAAACGCCCTTTATGTTGCAACTCGCAAAGACAACAGAAATAAATTTGTATTCATCGTGTTATCAGTTGTTAATATCGCGTCTGACCCTTCAGAACTAACCCCTCCACACTTCCATACTAACTGTTCCGATCCCACAGCACTAAAACAAAAGGAATTCGACTTTATAAATCACTATATCCTCTATCCTCTCTTATGTTCATGTACATTTTAATGGAATTCGAAACAACATCCTTCATCCTAACATATATTAGCACATAGAAGATTATAAGTCGCAAAAGAACTGTCATTCCAACAGTCAAATCACAAGGATTTTTTTTTGTAATAAATGCTGTGATCTCTCTACCAGTTGGATTCTCCTTTTTAATACTGGCAGTGCTATCCTGCTTTTGGCCAAGGGTTAGACGGAGTTCAGCTGTGAGTAGGTATTGGTCAGTCACAGCAAAGCAACCCCAGCCTCAAGCTCTTACCTCTCTGACCAGAATCCACACAAACTTCATTCTCCCCCAGGTCACATGTAACGCCATCTTTGATTCTGGGCCAGTTTTTCAGTGAAGGAACCAGCGGCACTAGAAGAAAATGAGACTCGACTGTGGTCCTGTTGGTTTTACGTCTATTACTTGCTTCAATCCGAAGCAGCGGTCGCCACTTCGACATAACCGTGTTGCTTGTTGCTGTTGTGTTTATCAGCTCCTCGAACCAATCCAGCAATACAAATTGGTAAACACATGTGTCTTCAGCACAGCTGTTATTCTGTGGTAACGCAGAATTCTCTTGATGTCTCCTGATCCTTGAATTCAACAGTATCTTCAAGCCTTCCTTCACGTGTTGCCAAAGTTCCCATTCCTCCTGTAAAGAAAACACGAAATCCGGCATACGAAAATGACAAACTCGGTACCAGACCGTACTTAAAAGAAGTACCCTGAAGGAAAAAAAATTCTGCCATTATACGGCCCAAAATTGCATTACTGTGTTTATAACAACTCGCCAGTGTAGCCCATCACGACCAAAGTTAATCCAGTGTCCACCTAACTAGTCACTTAGAACGTTCAGAAATTCCCTGACTCTTATGGATCCTGATGGTCCATACTATCTTCATAATTATCAGCTACTGGACTTCAATCTGAGGCGAAACAATCCATCCACACCACTACACTTTATTTTTTAAAGGTTGGCTTTAATTTTGTTCTCTCACACGTTCCTAGGTCTTCCACTTCGTATACTGCCTTCAGGGTACTCGAGTAAACTTTCTTATGTAGAACAACTTATCATGAGCTCCATGCATGTCATTTGTCTAGCTCATCTCATGTTCTTTTATTTAATCTCCTAAATTGTGCGTGTATTTTGTGACAAATACAGGTTACAAAGCTCAATCTGTACATAGTACTTGGCTAATAAATATGTGTTTTATCACTGGCATAGGGACACGCGGTGGCGCAGTTGGTTGAGACACTGCGCTACAAGCCGGGAGTTCGCGGGTTAGATTCCGATGGTGTCACTGGAATTTTTCATTGACATAATCCTTCCGGCCGCACTATGACCCTGGGGTTGACTCAGCCTCTAACAGAAATGAATACCAGGAATATTTCCTGGGGGTAAAGGCGGCCGGTGCGTAGGGTTGAAAACCTTACCACCTTCATGTGTTGATTGTCTTGAAATCTGGGAACTTCAGTCTCCTGTAGCATTCAGGGTCTGTCCAGGCCTGTAATTGGATTGCTTTACCTTTACCTTATCACTGGCATAATTTTTCTGTTCTTGGATCACTTAACGACGCTCTAGTCAGTTCATAATGCATAGTATCTAATGATGGGATAATTAGTTTATAAATTGTAAATAACGTGGAAGGTAGCGTTTGTGGCCTAGTTTTGGCTGCTACCCGGTGGGCTCTTTGCTTGGAAATACCGAGGAAAACCACAAAATCTCTCAGTCGATAATCTATCACCAAAGGAAATTTTGATTTCGGAACATCTAGAATCCGAAGAACGAGTGCCGAACGCTAGACTACGATGTTAGGTCTATCCTCCTTTACGTAAATTAGTGCTATTAGTATTGTTTCTGTTAGAATTATGTGATGTGAAATAGAATGAAAAATTCATCTGTTTGGCTGGCGCACTCACCTCAAGGTACCGGCTCAAATTGCCTGCGGCAGGAACCTGAACACCGTGGTTGAACATCTCCTCTATACTGACACTTCTCTCCGTCACAGTGAACACCAGCATGGCCCTCTTGGTCGCCTGACTCATATTTTCCGGTGGCGAATATTTCTTCCACCTGCTGCCTGAATACATAGAAGATTCCAGGATGTTCGCCGTATCTACGTCAGCTGGCGAACTTGATAGTCTGCGTGTTTGTGTTGCTCTGGAGGCGCTGTCGGTTCTGGGATTGGTGCCAGTGTATTCTGAGGTTGAGAGGAAATGTGAAGGAGTTAAAGTTCCGTGGGATGGTTGAGATACTTTAGGTATTTGCGTGGAAGGGTGTTTAGGAGAACGCCTTGTGTTGGATCGGGAGTTTTGGAAGTATGTGTAACCTTCAGGACTTGCAGGATGGGTAGGAGGTGCGGTTGTAGTTGGCTCGGGGGTAGAAAAAATGTGACTGTTTGCTGGAGGAACAGGAAGAAATGGGGTAACCGATGTCAAGTGAACGGCAATTAAAGTGGTGTTCGGCAGTTGAGCCAGCTTCAGAGAATTTATGGCGGAGAGAAGATTGTCTGTTAGCGTCGAACCGAGCAGTGGAAGACAGAGAATAATTACTGGAAGAGACACAACAATACAATCGTTAACTCGAAAACCAAGAAGAGAAAAACGTACTTTGAGGTGTCAATAGAAAGTTGCTTTCCACTTGTGCACATCTTTCCTTTCTTTCTTTCAAATTTCTGCCGCGATTTGAAAGATCTCTGACCACGCCTCGTGTGAAGTAACAAAGGACAGCCAGGGCGGAAGGGACTTGGCAGATCATTTCAGCTTCCTACCACGAAGCATGAGGTCGTATTCTTGCACAGAGAAAAGCAATTACCATTAGCCTAGCCGGCAGAAAGGATCGCCAAAGGATTCGTAAAATGGACGACGAGCATGACAACACGTCATTATATGTCAATGCTGTTTTGGAACAGCCAGCTTCGAGGGCAGATATGAGGAATCAAATATTGGCGCCTGGACAGTACGTGTGTGTAACTTAAACGTAAATCAATCAGTTATCCACCTGATTGTATGGGGAAAACGGAATGTTGTATACGGGGTGTTCCTTAAAAAAGTAAATATTCCTGTCATTACAACAACGTTTCCTACATTAGTGAGTTTTGTGCTAAAGTTGAGACAAAACACGCGTAGTTTATGGATAATTTTTTGTGGTATTGAAGACATTTGTACATGTGAATATGCTTGGAGATATTCCCCGGAGTTCATTTGGACACGTATGTAATGTGGGCCTTGAAATGAAATAAAGTTATTGTACCTTCCTCACACACTGCGGGCTACAATTGATGTAACAGAAATTCCGTACGTAGAATTTCAACAGCACCTCTTAAGGAACTCAAGAACAAAGTGTGAAAACTCAATTACATTCCTACATCTTCCCTAAAATAAACTTAACTAAATAACCAACTCCATGGAGCAGAGTCCTTCTTGGGAAACTGACAGGTTCGCAGTCCAGAAATTTCCCGCATTTTATGGAAATAGAAGGTTCGTTACTTCACAAGAGCCCACCATCTGTCCCTATTCTAAGCCATATCAATTCAGTCCATCGTATTTCCTGAAGATCCATTTTAAAATTATCCTTCCATATACGCTTGTACTTCCAAGCGGTTAATTTCCCTTAAAAAATAAACCTAAACAAAATTAAATTAGTTTAGTTCTATCATGCCGAATTTTAAATTCGGTGTGGTACGGACGTCAGGCAGCCTGTATTATTACAATTTTATTCCTTTTATTTTCACAGACGCCTTTCCAGCCCTCGCAGCCATTAGTGCTCCTACAATTGAAGTCATGGTTACTCAACCTCCTAAAGAGCTTATCTACTATCTTGTGCACAGAACATTTCGTTTCAGTATTAATTCCGTTAACTTCCCTCCACTTAAGTTCTTTCTAAACAAACTTGTTTTTCCTCACAATGCACTGTCGTCGTCTCATATATCGAATGCCCGTTGTGATAACCCGTTTGTTTATGCAGTGTGCTGATGCTCTGTTTTCTTGCTTTGTTTCATTTCCTCGGTAGGTGGTTTTCATATTGTACTTGGATTACTCTGTGCAAAATGTTACCAAAATGTGCACTATTAGAACTATTATGGCGCTAATTCCAAGAACTGGGATTGCTCAAATTCGGTTTACACACAATTGTGAGGAAAAAAATCTTACGCTTTCCGCAGACTTAACCCGAACCTCTCCATTAGTATCCTCCTTCATAGGCTGGTGCAATCTTTTACAAGAGTACTGTCTCTCTCTCTGTCTCTCTGTCCCAATTTGAAGAGTTGCTATGCTGTTGCCTTCTTTGGAAGTTTGTGGAATAAATTCAATATTATCTTTGGGGCATTATTCTACGTGCGAATCTCCAGCTTGACGTTCTAGGAAATTCAATTGTTTGCTGTGTTGCCATGGTTACTGGATATTCTTCCGGAATCCACAACGAGATCAAACGAGACATAACAGGTGAATTCATAAACAACTACATCACTGTTTTGTTACTGAGACGCTTTATCTTCGCAAAAATATCAATGATTTACAATCTGCATTAGCGTGTTAAGGAAGCTAATTATACTTTCCTTATATTATATATTACACCTGTCCTCTAGTATATGACACTCACTGAATGACAAAGCTATCAGGATTTTCTCAATGATAAATACACTATTATAGTAGTCACCTTATACAAAACAGTCAAATGCCACAGGGAACACAGAATCAAAGAAAATTACCATGGGCGGGGCAGGGACATGTGAAGATAAAACGACAACTGTGTACAGAATATTAGAAAAGTTGAAGAAAATGCATTTGAAAGACCTTGACGTAGATAGGGCAATAAAATTGATACTGGCCATAAAAACGTAGGCCGAACAATGAGGGAATATTGAACAGCTGAGCGACTATTAGTTTATGGAAACAGTTCCATGGAGTTACGTAATTGGACGTAAATAACATATTCCCAAGTTTTGTGTTCGAAGGCAGCATAGAACTGCATTTTGGAAAGTAAGATGTGAATTACCAATGCGCACGTTTACTTTAGGTCTATCCTTTTGAGCTCTCTAGTATACACGCATGAAAGAGACAGCCGTTTCACGTTCGATGATTTCACAAAGAAACACGTCACGGATAAACTGTTACATCAACACACACAGAAGCAAAGGCTTTATCAAATTTGCAGCAGCATTTGACGTCATATTGGTCAGTATCGGTTATTACTGCAGAATTCATTCGTGCGCAGTCTTCACAGGAAGTTTCGTATTACTGCTGCAAATTACTTCCGGGTGACAGCACAACCTTGCTTGCTGCGTCCTGTGCAATGATGGGAGGCATATGACATAATAGCAGTAGTTATGTGCATTCATACGAGAAAGTGCTCCACAGTTTAGGCAGATTTCTCGGCGGATTCAGAACTGCTGGCCCTAGGCGATTATACGAGCTTGTTACATACCGGATGCCAGATTGAGGCACTTTAAGGCAGAATGTGTTTGTCAAAGTTTCATCCTAAAGCGACCCAACAGATTTTGATAAATCTTGGTGTCGGGAACGTAAAAAACCAAAGAGGATACCTTAAAAAATTACATATTTTTCTGAAAACCAATTCATCATTCACCCTTTAAAACTTGTACAGAACTTAAAATTTGGACCTCAACAATATCCACAACATACATTCGAAACATATGTCTTAAAGTTGTGTATACCATGCATCACGTTCGCACCACCTTTTATTGACCAGCACTTACGAACCATCCTATGTATACTGGATCACGTATTAATTATGGCTCCAATGCACTTCTGTGTCAATGGTGTCAATGAAAGCCGAAACGCTCTGGAGCTATGATTAATGAGTCATCTAGTAAAAATAGGATGGTGCTTAAATGCTGGTCAGTAAAAGGCGATCGAAATATCTGCGTTCCGCAAAAATGACACCATCAAAAGCAATAAAACCCTAAACGGCTCTCAGTTTAATGCAGAACAAAATGTAAAGTTGGCTACCTTCGTAAGTCGGCACCCTGCCACAGCTGGACACGCTCTTTCAGAAACGAAAAATTCCTACGATATTGTACATGGACATTGCCCCATAATTCTTATAATAAAACCAACAAGATGCACTAATATCTCAAATTATTTTTGGAATAAAACTCTACATGTTTCGGACAGTTCCTCTGTCCATCACCAGGAGACTAGCACTGTACACACAGCAGTAGGTACATGCTGTATGCTGACTGATTGCTAGCAGGATCAGGATGAAACTGCAGTTCCATCCTGATCCTGCTAGCAATCAGTCAGCATAACCTGTATGACATATACCTATTGCTGTGTGTACAGTGCTAGACTCCTGGTGATGGACAGAGGAACTGTCCGAAACATATTGAGTTTTATTCCAAAAATAATTTGAGATATTAGTGCATCTTGTTGGTTTTGTTATAAGAATATATGACGAAGCACGGTGCTCTGAATGTCAAATTACCCAATAACTTGACCACAGTTCCACATTTAATGCTATGCTTTCTATATGAGTTAAAACTCCCTACGTTGACGGACCTGAAGTTGTACAGGTTGTGTATCATGCTGTACACAGGCAGAAATATTCATTCATTAACAGAATTACCTGTTGTTCACCTTACCTCTATTCTTTCTCCACAAGTACGAAAAATATACTGGAATTTTGTAGTGTCAAATGGTTTCTATTCAATGAGAGGTTTACGTACTTGCTGTCTTAGTTTATCACCTGTCTACGCAATCTGAACTGTGCATCTGCACTGGTGATAGTGCACAGTTAAATTTTCAGTGTCACGTGGTTTCTAAAATTTGGCCACCATTATTAGTTGGGCGAATTTGAATGAAACCAAAGGTGATCAATAGAGACGTGGTTCATTGCACATATACACCTGTGATAAGTTAGAAGGAACAAGAGGATATGAATTTAAATTAATATGGGAATCCAAAACAATTTAAGTAATATCAACATGCATGGGTTCTCATATTCAGAAAAAAACGTGCATGATGTATTTTTAAATAAGGGAGCTGCGAATGTTTTCCATTCAATGGCCAAATTACGTTGATTTATATGTGCGTATGTTACATATTTTTCTACGCAGACTTTATTGGATGATAGCATAATAGGAACATAATGTCCTTCTGTCTGCCCGCAAGTATCATTTCTAAAACTACTGAAAGAATTTGCATTAAATGTTTGTGAGAAGGGCGCAACAGTAAGGCATGTTGATAGAAAACTTTAATTTTGGTTTGAAATGCCTTCATTGTAACACCTACTGCATATAAAACTGTAACTGGATTTTACACAGCTTCAAAAACACACGATAATGTAAAACGTTGATTTCCTTAAACCCTACGCGTAGTAGTGGAAATTTTTCGACACAGAAAATAACATAAGGCAGTGTAATTTCTGACCGTGCAATGTGATATATGTAGTATGAATGTATGCGTTACAAATAAGCTCCTATCTGCAGTAGGTCGGTGAAAATAAAGGACAATCATATATGAAAATAAGTAAATAAAAAGTGTTTGGACGTGCGAAATTCATGAAGCACGCACCTTGGTTCTGAAGACACAGGTTGGTGGTTACAACTGTCTCACGTCTCTATTTCATATTTAAAATTTAACGATGCGCAGTAAGATATAATTCGTGGCCGTACGCAGTGAAATGTCTCGGGGTTTTTTAATTATATTTTTTGACAAGACATCTCGTTTTGTACGATTATTATATATATATATGTATATAAGTATGTATGTATATATGCAGAAATACTGTCTAAACACAACTTTATCTAATATGTAAAACAGCTACATGTTTCGGCTATATACGTATAGCAATCATCAGGCTGAAAACAGAATCATAAATAAGAAAAACATTTAATACAATGAATAAATTTTTTGTGACGAGATCTCGTCCTACATCAATGTATAGTCATGTTAAATTTTATAATAAAGCAAAAGTGACGATTGCCAGGGGATTGTGTAAAATTATATGGATTATAAATGCATTATAGTAAGGATTTTCTCATTTACGGTTCTTTGTGCAGCCTAATGATGGCTATATATAGCCGAAATGTGAAGTTGTTTTACTTATCAGTTAAAGTTCTGTTGAGGCTGTGATTCTGTAGTCTTCTTTTCTTACACACACACACACACAAACACACACACGCGCGCGCGCGTGTGTGTAAGAAAAGAAGACTGCAGAATCACATCCTCAGCACAACTTTATGTGATAAGTATATATATATATATATATATGTATATATATATATTTGTCTAGTGGGTTGCTTAGCAACTGTTGATTTGTAATTACAAATTTGAACACGTTGTTTCTTATTTGTTTAAGGACTCTGTCAGTGGCTCAGACTAAGATACTGCATCGAAAGATGAGATGATCAGATTACAGTGAACTGAAAAGTGTAGAAAAGAAGCTTGTGATCCCCTCTGATGTGATTTCTCGGCTTTTGCATGCAGGGACTAAAGAAGCTCATAAAAATACTGACCACTATTTTTTGTACACTTAATACGTCCATAAGGGAAAGGACGTAGGCTATTTAAAATCTGAAATACAGAATTTCTCAAATGCACAGGCTTTTTTTGGATTTCACATATCGCATTCCCTTTAACGCTATTTTATTTTATAATTTTGTACTTCTGTTTTACCAGCTTTATCTGTTTCTCCTACCTACTGTAGCTTTCCATGTGGTCATAGTTCTTATATTTACTTGCATAAGGCAATATACAGTATGTCCTCCGCTGAGTTGGTCTTCGGCAAGCTGATCGTCATTACAGTCCATCACTGGTCCCCATTCTGAACCAAGCAAATCAATCCGCTACCTAGTGGGAGACCCACAGAAATTTGACAGGGCATAGTTTTTCTATCTTCAGGGCCTTTTACTCTATTTCAGTCCTGTAATAACTTTCTCCTTTAAAAGAATGACTCAAGTTACACATTTGTCCTTCAGATGGCACAGTTTCGAGAACGAGACTGCCACTTGCAAATTACGACCTCGTGAGAATGACGGAATACATAGCAGGACACATTAACAGTCATCAGCCACCTCCTATTAGCATATTTATATCACCGTTCCATTTAAGAATGTACCTAACACAGAATTGCAGACATTTTTGTAAGAAGTTCTTATTCATCTCTTGATGAAGTCATTCTAACAACATCAGCTAAAGAGCCACGAATTGTAAAACTCCTCTTTATGTAGCCTTGTCCGTCCTCATCTGACATGAAATATTTAAATCCCTCTTCAACACATTTCACTGTAGCAGCTTGGAACAGTTCCTGCATCTTGTGTAAGAGTGTTCTTGCCTTTTCTATTATTTTCAGTGGTCGGCGATTCTTTGTTGCTAGCGTTCTAAATGTCCATGCCATAGAATACGGTGACCACGTCATAAGGGGAAGCGAGTCTCCACAGAGAGAACAAATTTTCCAGGTCATCTGACCTACAGTTCCCTCCCCGACCAGACTCGCTGCAACTCCTATTACTGGCCACGGACATGTATAACAATATTTAAGGCATCGCAACTAGAAAATACTTTGTGCAACAACCTAAAAGATGTAAGAAGTAATATGATTTATCGTTGCGGTAATGAAGCAGAAATTATCATAAAATAAACAATTGGCTTGAGGATCATTTTAAGCAGTGGCGTAGATGGGTTTTTCGCGCCAGGGCGAGTAAGCACATACACCGTCCTCAACAGAAATCAGGAATCACAGTACGTTATTGAATATCATTTCACTCGGCTCAAGTACTTAAAATTTGTTAGGCGCAGACTTTTTTTTTCGTTTAAATTATTCGTTGCCCGCCCATGTTACTGCTCCTTGCATTCTGCCGCCCTGGGTTGTGGCACCACTCGCCCTGCTCCAGCCACGCCACTGTTTGGTGTTTAATTTTATGAAATCTCAAATTACCAACACATATTTATGTAAATAATTCCTTCCCCCCTACCCCCCCCCCCCCCTCCGCCAAAAAAAAAAGGCAGACACAAAAGTCTAAATCGAATGAAGTTTATTCCCTTTTCTGAGACCAAAAAATTAATAGGCCTACTTTACTCGACTCAAAACATTTTCTCAATGTTTCTTCCTATAATCCGAAA
>Ga0123355_10007820_pt1 | contig 16095 bp, 10 predicted proteins | sample TergutEmb28metaG_3_FD_89872 | JGI IMG/M metagenome (GOLD analysis project Ga0123355, IMG submission 89872) | Embiratermes neotenicus P1 segment gut microbial communities from Petit-Saut dam, French Guiana - Emb289 P1 | ecosystem: Host-associated > Arthropoda: Insects > Digestive system > Gut ...
TCCTTTCCCGCCGAACTTTTCGAACCCCGAGAGACCGACGAGTCGGGGCGGCAGGTTGCCCGCTTGCAGCACTACACGGAGATGGTTTATGCCTGAGACGCAGGAAATGCTGCATTTGAAAGATCTATGGGACGAACAAAAAGCCCGAGCGTGGGACAACCATCCATTGGCTCTGCTGCGGTATCGCTCGAACCTGCTTGGCGCGGATTTGCGAATCACCAACTTCGGCGGCGGCAATACAAGTTCGAAATTCGAATTGCCGGATCCATTCAGGGGAGAGCCGGTGCGCGTGCTGGCGGTAAAAGGCAGCGGAGGCGATATCGGATCGATCACCGAGTCAGGATTCGCCATCCTGTATCTGGACCGACTGGAGAAATTGAAGCAACTCTACCGCGGGGAGCAGCGCGAAGATGAGATGGTCCGGTATTATCCGCTTTCGGCTTTCGGCGAGAACCGGGTCGCGGCCTCCATCGATACTGCCCTGCACGCTTTCCTGCCATTCGACCATGTAGACCATCTACATCCCGACTGGGCCATCGCACTGGCCGCGAGTGCTAATGGACGACAGAAACTTCAGGAGTTCAATCAGGCATTCGGCCGAAACATTGGCTGGCTTCCCTGGCAACGCCCGGGGTTCGAACTTGCCCTGATGTTGGAGCGCGCGGTCGCGCAAAACCCCGGGGCCGAAGGCCTGATCCTCGGGGGGCACGGCCTTTTTACCTGGGGCCGAACTCATCGCGAATGTTATTTGAACAGCATTCGCACCATTGACGAAATGGGAGAGTTTGTCCTTGAGCATCAAAGAAAGAAGGGAGCGATCTTCGGGGGGGGTTCAGTTCCGGCTGCACTTGATCGTTTGCAAATTGCCGCTACCATTTTGCCCTGCCTGCGGGGTGTCGTCTCTTCCAACAAACGAGTCATCGGCCACTATGCCGATCACGAAGACGCACTCACGTTCGCCAATTCAAAGTGGGCCCGCGAGCTAAGTGCTTTAGGAACAAGCTGCCCCGATCATTTCCTGCGTACGCGCGTATGCCCAATGTTTATTCCCTGGGATACACAAACCGAAGATGCTCAGACGCTCAAAGCAAGGATCCAGGAGGAAGCGGTTCAGTACCGACAGCAATATAAAAACTACTACGAACGATATGCAACTGCAGACTCGCCAACCTTGCGCGATACCAATCCCTCGGTCGTCATTATCCCCGGCCTTGGTTTGTTTGGCTTCGGAAAGAACAAAAAAGAAGCGCGAATCACTAGTGAATTTTTCATCAACGCCATTCACGTTATGGCAGGAGCCAATGCCCTCGAAGACGGCGCCCCGCCCGATCCGTTGCCGCAGGCAAAGGCCAGGGAGCAATCAAAAGAGTTCTCGCAATTTCACAACTACGTAGCCCTGCCGCGCTCAGAGGCTTTTCGCATCGAGTACTGGGCGCTCGAAGAAGCGAAGCTCCAACGTATGCCGCCGGAGGCAGAGTTCAGCCGCAAGATCGTGCTGGTAATTGGGGGTGCAAGCGGAATCGGGAAACAGGTCAGCCTGCTCTTGGCGCGTAAAGGCGCGCATGTCGCGGTCGCCGACTTCGACCAGGCCGGCGCTGCCAGGGTAGCTGGGGAAGCGGCGGCGAGTTCATCCTCTGAACAGGTACTACATGCAAAGGTCAATATTGCTTCGGTGGAGAGCCTGGCCGAAGCAGTGAAAATCACGGTCGGTCAGTTCGGAGGCATTGACTGCATCGTAAATACTGCCGCTGTTTATCCCGTGCCCGGTCCGGACGGCGAACTCTCCGATTCTCAATGGGCGAATACGTTCCTGGTTAACATAACTGGAAATTATTTACTCGCTCGGGCATCGGCATGGGTCTTTGAGGACCAGAAGTTACCTTGCTCTACCGTGCTGAGCGGCTCCGCCAATGCGATAGTCAGCAAGAAAGGCAGCGAAGCGTACGACACGAGCAAAGCGGCGCTCAACCATCTCGTCCGTGAACTGGCGGTTAGACTCGCACCTCACGTTCGCGTCAATGCCATCGCTCCAGCTACGGTGGTTGCGGGCTCCACCATGTTTCCTCGCGATCGGGTTATTCAGTCGCTTCAGAAATACAAGATCAGCTTTGCCGAGACTGAAACCACCGACGAACTTCGGAACAAGCTTGCCAATTTTTATGCCCAGCGAACTCTTACCAAACGGCCTATACTGCCGCAGGATTGCGCAAACGCGATTACCTGGCTGTTAAGCGACCAGAGCGCGAAAACCACCGGCCATATCCTGCCCGTCGATGGCGGATTGCCCGATGCATTCCTGCGTTGAGAAGACCGTCTTTGCGTTCGAACGCAACAAGAACGGCAACTGTGAGTACATAGGATGTTGAAAGCCCACCTTCGGGGAGAGGAAAGGCCATGCATCGGATTTGTTTTGCTCTTCAGGTAAAGCCTGAGCGGCTGGAGGAATACAAACGCCGGCATCGCGAAGTGTGGCCGGAGATGGTGACTGCGTTACGCGAAACCGGATGGAGCAACTACTCCCTGTTTTTGCGCGACGATGGCATGCTCGTGGGCTACCTGGAGACTCCAGATTTTGAGCGCGCTCGCTCTGGTATGGCAAAGCGCGAAGTGAACGCACGTTGGCAACGCGAAATGGCCGATTTCTTCGTGCAGCCCGATGGAGTGCTTCCGGATCGCGCCATGCAGCCGCTTGAAGAAGTATTTCACTTGGACTAGGGAACCGAGATCACAGTGGCCGCCAATCCGGCGGTTGGAGGCGGTGGGCTTGGGAAACGTATTGGCTGGCAGGCGGTTTTCTGGATTCTGGCGCCAGTGATGACCAGAGATCTGCTTCCGGTTCTTCATGAGGCGCCGGGAACCATGGGAAGTGTTTCCAGTTTTTCTTTTACCCCATGGGTAAAACCCCAAACCGCGCGATCCTAGGCCTCTTTCGCAAGATGTAGTCTGGATAGGATCGTGGTCTAGGGCTTGTAAACCACGGGCAATAAGCTCCGCTCGACGACCATGAACTACTACTAATATGATCGCAACCAAAATGTCAGAGCAAATGCCAGGCCGAACAGCGTTAGTACCGCCGCGATCAGTACGATGGCTTGCATCACAGTTGCCGATGTCTTCTTGGCCTTTCGTCTCTTTAAAGCCTCCGGGGATCTCGGTCTCCAGCGAGAAATGACGATTCGTGCCCATTGCGCTGCGGTCATGGAACAGCTAGAGACCTTTCGTCTCGAAGGTCAGGGTAGCCAAAGATGAACGGTAGTCGTACCCGGCCTGCACATAGCTGATCTGTGCCTGGGTTTGCTGCAGCTGCGCCTGGCTGAGCTCGACAATGGAGCTCAGGCCCATGTTGTACCGCGTTTGCGCCAAGGTGAGTGCGAGGTTTGCTTGCTGCAATAGCTCTTGGGTTACTGACAAACGCTGATAGGCCGCATTGGCATTAAGCCAGCTTGTCCTCACATCGCGCGAAATCTGATCGCGCATATCCCGAAGCCGTTCATTGGTTGCTTCTTCCCTCAGACGTGCTTCGCGGGCCCTCGCGGTGTACAGGAAGCCGTTGAAGACAGGAATTTCCATATTCGCTCCTACGGCTCCATACCAGCTATTGGCGACCACGGGATTGCCGAACGGCGTGTCACCGACCGTCCCCATTGCGCGAATGTCTGGGAACAACAGATCACGTTCAGCCAGGCGAAACTTGGTTGCGGACTGCACCTGGAATTGCAGTGCAAGGATTTCGGGGCGCGTGGCGAAGGCAGTTGCAATCAGGTCGTCGATATTGACGGGCGGGGCTGCACTTGGCGTGGTATCTTCGACAAGGTTGTAATTCTGCAAATTCGCGAACCCAAGCACCATGGAAAGCTGAGCCAGCGTGGCGTTATTTGTGTTTTGTGCGTCGAGCAGAAGCAATTGGGCCTGCGCCAGATTGACATTTGCGAAACTAAGGTCCAACTGTGACTTCAATTTGTTCTTGAATAACTCGTTGACCTGGTTGGCCACGGTTTGGCGTTCCTTCACAGTTTGCTGCGCAACCGTCACCACGGCTTGGGTTTGCAGGGCGTTATAAAAGGCCTGGTCAACCGCAAGTAGTATTTGCTCCCGAGTTGCCGCCGCATTCTGGTTTTCGGCCTTCTCGGCAAAGTTAGCGCTGGCCACCAGATTCGTCGTCCGCCCGAAGTCATAAATCAATTGTGTGACGGATGTTCCAAAGGCTGCACGTTCATAAATAATCGGATTATTCAGCACGCCGGCAGTGATCCTGCTTCCCGATTCTGCATCGACACCGGTAATGTTGACCGATGCGGTTGGCCATAAGTTCGAACGGACCTCGCGTGTTTGCTGATGCGATGCCAGCGCAATAAGCCGGGCGACCGAGATTTGCGGATTGTTCTTGAGCGCCAGGGCCTGCGCCTGCTGCAATGTCAGCGTCTGGGCTGTGCCGGGAGTCGCTTGAGAGGGATTGCTGGGTGGCAGCTGCGTTGAAGGCATCTGCCAACCGGGCGTTGCCGTTCCGGACGCGCCTGGCACCTGTGGCGCCCATGCCGCTAGATTCGGGCTTGGAGCCGAAGGCAGGTTCTGTGATTCGCCGAGCTGTGTTGGTTTCTGTGTCGAAGCAGAAACACGCGAGATCAACAGGAGTAAAGCCAAACCGCGAGCCGCCTGCCTTCCCATCCGGCAAAAACTCTCCGCCCACCGCGCTGCCAGCCGATGTTCTGTCCCGATCATGCAGCCTCCGGAGTTGCGCCCGTTTCCTCTTTGTGCCGGCCATAGACGAGCAAATACGCGGCAGGCACGATGAAGACCGTGAGTACGACCGAAACGGTCAATCCTCCAATAATCGCGCGGGCGAGCGGCGCATACTGTTCGCTGCCCGTCCCGAGTTTCAGTGCCATGGGAAGCATGCCGAAGATGGTCGCCAGCGAGGTCATCAGAATCGGGCGCAGTCGTACACGACATGAGGTGATGATCGCGTCTCCGACTGATCGGCCCTGTTCTTCAAGCCGGTGCGCAAATTCGACGATCAGAATGCTGTTTGAAGCGGAGATACCGACCAGCATGAGGACTCCCATGAGCGACATCACGTTTAAGGTCGTACCGGTAAGTGGCAGGATGATCAGCACCCCAATGAAACCCATCGGAATCGCCAGCATGATGAGGAAGGGATCGATAAAAGACCGAAACTGCGCAACCAGAATGAGGTAAAGCAGAACCACTGACAACGAAAGCCCGATGGCAAAACTGCGGAAGGAGGCAAACATGCCCTCAACCATTCCCCGCAGGTTGACGCGCACGTTCTCGGGTAATTTGGCGTCAGTAATTGTGTTTTGGACTTCCGTCGCCACCTTACCGAGATCTTCGCCCCTGGGCGTTATGTACAAGTCAGTGACTCGCTGAATTTGGTAGTGGTCGATTTCCGTTGGTGTCTGGATATTTTGCAGTCGCACAACCGTATCGAGCGTAGTGGTCGGTTGTTTGAGCTTGGGTGCACGAATCGGGATATTGGTCAGGTCATCGAGATCGTGAATCGCGGCGCTCCCATTCTCGTAGTACTGAACGGTAAGGAAGTAGTCATTTCCGGTTTTGTGGTCGACCCAATAGTTGGGTGCGATCATGGTGTTTGAGTTCAGTGCGGTAATGACGTTATCCACAATTTCTTTCTGGGTTAATCCCAGTTCGGCAGCATGGACGCGATTGATATTCAACCGCACGCCTGGATAATTCGTATCCTGCGGAATGTAGACTTCTCCTATGCCCGGAAGCGAACGGATTCGGCTTGCGAGGTCCTGGGCGATGTCGTAGGTCTGGTTGATGCTGCTTCCGCTGACTTGGACATCGATCGGGGCTGGCATACCCATGTTCAGAATCGCGTCTACCATCGATCCGCTGGAGAAAAAAGTTCGAATTTCCGGAAAGTCCCTCTCCATGTCCCGCCGAACACGCGCCATATAGTCAAAACTACTGAGCTTGTGATCATCGTTGAGTTGCACCTGCACCGTTGCCGTATAGGCACCCGCATTGGTTGTGTAGAGGGCAGAAAAGTCCGGCACCACGCCGATATTGGAAACCACCATTTTCAGGTCTTCTCTGCCGACCACATTACGAATCAGGTTTTCGACCTTGGAGACGTATTGCTCGGTCATTTCGATCCGGGTGCCAGTAGGAACCTTCAAATTGATCGTGAATTGTCCAGCATCTGTACGTGGGAAGAACGCGAGACCCACCAACGGATAAATCGCCAGGCTAAGCACAAAAACTCCCGCCAGAACGGCCACCGTGAGTCCGGGACGAACGAGTGCGCGCCTCACCCAATACTCGTAATAATCGAGCAGACGATTGAACTGACGGTTAAACCCGGCGGTGAATCTCTCCCACCAGGACCGGTGCGTAGTTGCAGTCGGCTCAACCTCATACTCCTGGTGTTCATGCGCGGGTGTATGAGGCACGGCTTTCAGCAAACGTGAGCAGAACAACGGGATGACGGTCATCGCAACCACATACGACGCAAAGAGTGAAATCGCAACCGCGAGTGCCAAGGCGGAGAAGAGGAACTTGCTCACCCCGTAAAGAAAGGTAACTGGAAAAAATACAACTACGGTGGTAAGGGTTGCCGCGAGCACGGCCATATTCACTTCTGTGCCCCCGCGCTCGGCCGCAGCCATGGGGGAAGCGCCGCCTTCAAGATGGCGATAGATGTTTTCCAGGGAAATGACCGAGTTATCGATGATTCGCGAAAATGCGAGCGCCAGGCCTCCCAGGATCATCGTGTTCAGCGTACTGCCCATGTTATAGAGCACCACGAAGGTTGCCAGCGCGGACAGTGGAATCGACAGGAACACTGCCGAAGTCGCACGAAAGCTCCCGAGGAAGATCAGAATCATGATGCTCGTAAGCAAGAGGCCAAGTGCGCCTTCGTGAAGCAGGGTTTTAATGGCTTCTTTGACAAACACGGATTGATCGAACACCACGTTTGTGACCAGCTGCTTGGGAATATCAAACAACTTGGGCAGCATGTCACGGATTCCCTGCACGACCTGGATGGTGTTGGTATCTCCGCCTTGCTTCATGATGGGCAGGTACACGGAACGTTGCCCGTCCACACGGACCAGGTTGTACTGGATCTGGTTCGCATCTTTTGCTTCGCCAACGTCATCAACCGTCACCCACGAAGTGCCATCCGTCTTGATAGGAACCTTCGCGAGCTGGTCCATGTTGTCCACCAGGCTGTTCGAATAAACGTAGTAATCAAATGGCCCCATCTTCACATCGCCGGCGGGCAAAATGAGATTGGAGTTGTTCACCGCATCCACTACATCCATCGGGCTTAGTTGACGCGAAGCCAGCTTGTACGGGTCGACGTACACCATAATCTGGCGGTACTTTCCCCCAAACGGGGGAGGAATTTCCGCGCCTTTCACGACTGCAATTTGATTGCGAATCGCGAACTGTCCAATGTCGTGCAACTGTGTTTGGTTCAGATCTTCGCCTTTAAGGGTGACCAGGCACACAGGCAAACTCGACGCATCGAATTTCAGAACCACCGGTGGCAGAGTTCCAGGTGGCAGGCGTTTCAGATCGGCGAGGGCAAGATTTGAAAGTTCGGTAACGTCCGCGTCGGCATTGGTTCCCGGCTGGAAATAAACGCGAATGATGCTCACGCCAAGAAGGGAGCGCGATTCCATGTGGTCAATGCCGCTGGCCAGTGTGAAAAAGCGTTCCAGCGGATCGGTGATGTCTGTTTCAATGTCGCCCGGCGGCATTCCCGAGTAGAACGTCGCGACCACAACCTCGGGGATATTGACTTGGGGAAACAGGTCGACTGGCATACGCGCCAGACTGGTGATTCCGATAACCACCAGCACTAGGCAGACAACAATAATCAAGTATGGATTGCGAATTGAAAATCCTGGCATCTTATATTCACCTTGAAACGGCTGCTTTAGAACTCTCGCCGATGAGCCATTACGTTGTTTCCTGAAACTGCGTCAGCTGAACTTCTTGCGGGCGAACCATGCGGCCCGGCTTAAGGCCGCTTCGGTCGCTAACCACCACTTGCTCGCCCTCTTTCAGGCCAGAAAGCACCTCAGCGTTATTGGCGGTTTCGAGCCCGAGTGTGACGGGACGGTCTTCAATTTTTCCCGAGCTGTCCACGACATAAACTGTGGTCTTGTCACCTTCGTGATTGAGTGCCTGCAGGGGCACCGTCGGGACGTCATTCTTCTGCTCAAGGACCAGGTCCGCTTCCGCGAAAATGCCCGGTACAAGCAGGCGCTTGGGGTTGGGGACATCCACTTCCGTGTGCATGGTACGCGTCGACTCTTTTACATCGACGGAAAAACGCGTGACCTTCCCGAGCAGGGTCCGGTTCAGCGACGGTACCCGCACGTTAACCGGTTCGCCAATCCGGATATAGCGAACATATGACTCGGGAACTGGGATAACTAAACGAAACAGATCGTCTTGTGAAAGCCGCACGATGGGCAGGGCCTGCGTGCTCGAAGACGTGCCGGCCTGTACCAAGGTTCCGAGATTCGCATAACGCTCAGTCACGACCCCGGAAAATGGCGCCGTGATCCGCGAATAATCAAACAGCGTTTGGTCGTGCAACAACCTGGCCTTCGCGGCATTTAACGAGCTCTGCGCGGCTTGCAAGGCCGCCGCGCCGGCATCGACTTGAGAGGCTGCCGCCAAGTCCTTTCCCTGCGCGTCATCGACTTCCTGCTGGGCCACAATTCCCGGCTGTGACTGAAACACTCCGTTCAAGCGTGTGTATTCAAGGTGGTAAACCTTATATTGGGCCTGATAGCGTTTCAATTCATGTTGCGCGCGGGTAATAACGTCCGAGGCGTTCTTGATGTCAGCCTGGTCTTCTTGCAGCAGAGCTTCTAACTCTGGGATCTCTAGGGTCGCCATCACCTGGCCGGCTTTCACTCGTGAACCATAGTCCACGTAGAGTTTTTTGACATACCCAGCTTCTTTCGCGAAGACGTCGATCTCCTCGAATGGTACGAGTTCGGAAGAGAGCGTCAATTCGCGACGCAAACTTCTGCGCATAACATTCGTGACCCCCACTGTGACGTCGGGTTGTGTGCTGGCTTCGACTCCATGGTCGTGATGCCCACTGCACGACGCGAGCAGGAAGGCAAGCGCCACAATGGACACACTGCCAGCAGCCAAACCAAGGTTGCGACCGAACCGAGCCGCAACTTTGTGATTGCGTGGTTGAAAACAATTCACTCTGGTTCCATTCATGGGGCCTCCAACGTTTGCTCGATTGAATCTCTCTTCATTCTAAAACTGTGATGAACGTTCATAGCCTTTGGCCGATGGAATCGGACCTGCCCAGCATAGAGATACACGCTTGCTTCCCTTCCCGATAAGGGCCGCGGCGACGGCTGGAATTTGTGAGACGATGTGCCACACCGGTCGCCATGCAGCGAATCTCCCAGGGTGCACTTCCAAGCCGCCCGATTTTCACGGTCGAGCCGAAGTGAAGGACGGGTACGGAGACGGCAACATGTCCTGGAAAAGTAGTGAAATCCTGTCTCTAGAACTCGGGTCAGTCCACGGACGGGGTTATTGCTGATCACTCCAGTAGCGCCTAGCGCTTGCCGGATCGCCGCATTCCCATCTCGTTTGAAGGCGCCGCGGTTTGGTGGCTCGTCCATGTCTTCAGCCACCGCGAGTCGGGGGGCGGGAACCGCCAATATCCTCTCCCTCCATTCGGAGCGATCGTGCCCAGTCTTTTTATCAACTGGAGGTTCTTGGCTGCGGGCTCGGGCAGTCATAGCGGACCCAACCATCGGGGATAAATCTTCGACAAGTCCACGTACCCTGGAGTTGGCGAAAGCGGTGTTTCGGAGCCCTGGTTTGAAGGTCCGGATTGAATTCGAAACCGTACCCGTGTCCAGCTCTCGAAGAGCATTGAATTCACTCTGACTCAGCCGAGATTCAGGCATTTTGCGGCCTTTCGTAAATTTTGAAGTCACAGGACTGACTCTAATGGACTGCGATACCTACGAAGTCACGAATAGAACCAGGAACATAGGAAGAAGAAAGCCAATTCGCAAACGTTCGGGCTTTCAGACAGCCGACAAGAAAGGGGATTCGAGAGAAGGGGGCGGACGGTTATATACATTTTCGCCGCGCACACTGAAAACGGCAGGTGGATCAAAAAACGCGGTGTGGAAGCTGCGACGAGGTGGTTCAACTCTGGAGAAATCGGTAAAGGAAAAGCTCCAGGTGAAACTGCTCTTCTCTATATGGCTGCGCTTGGTTCCTTCATCATGTTGCGCAATGGTGGTGGAGTGGCCGGTGCTTACACGCACATAATCCGTATAGCGCGTCGCAACCGCGACGGCTAATGCACAACTGAGAATTCCCGCACAAACAACCCGCCACGAGCATCGCCGGTGAGAAACAGACACCAGACGAAACCACACTTTCATCTGCTCGCCAAAAGTTTTGATTCTTGAATGGTTCATTTACCAAGGCAGCGTGCAGGGAAACCCTGACAGCTTCACACATTATATGCGATTCTCTGCCGGGTCGCTGAGGTTGCCTCTGCGAGTGAATGCACGCTGTAGGAGCCACACCCTAACGGGGGTATTCCGCAAAAGGAATTGGAGCGGGGTCCCAGGATGGTTTCATGCCGTGTCGGCCACTCAGGCGGTGGGCTTCAAGACCCGCCTGGCGGGGAGGTTTGCACCCACCGCACCGGACACTCCGAGGGCCGTCGAGTCAGCCAAAGCCTCCTACCTGAACCCGCTCAAAGTGTCCGGGAGTACTACGATCCAACGCTGCTGAACCGGGAAAGACAGATTTCGGTACGCAATATCGCGCTGGACGATTTCTATTCCCCACCCGAGCAGGAGTCGGTGCGCGGCTCGAACGAACGAAGGGGAGCAATCAGGCAGGTTTCAGCCAGCCGATAATCGGCACAGATCGTTCCTGAGCTCCGAAATACGCTCGCCCATTCCTGCGCCGCTCTGACATTTGGTCGGGCATTCAGTGCAATGCGAACACAAACAGCTTACCCGCGGTCCCGACGTACACCTTGCCGTTGACGACGGTAGGAACCACGAACTCGGCACCCGTTCCGAGACCAGGGCTGCGATAAAGCTCCTTCGAAATATTCGCCGGTGACGCGCGCCTGGAAGGAGCGACTGGAGCGATCGTGGCGTCATATGCGTGCAGGGCAACGACCGAGGAGGAGTGATCGACTACCCAAACAATACCGTTATTGGCTCCATTGGCCGAAACCACCGGCTGCGCGCCAGGAAACACAAATTCGAAGCTGCCTTTCGATGTGGGTTGAGACGACGCCTTGCCCGCGGAGGCATTTAAACTAAAGGCTCTTAAAATGTCATTTCTCCCAGCAAAGTAGAGGGTTTGTTGCCAGAACACCGGGGTCGTAGAACAATGATCAGGTGCTGGAAAGCCGCCACTCCCCCCCGATTGATCGTCGACTTCCCGGATAACATGGCTGTTCGAGCCGGACTGGAGCTCGCCTATATTATCCTCGGGAGCGTGGAGCGCCGGACTTTCCCCGCAACCGATCGCTTTGTGCTGGGAGGTGCCCGCCTGATCCGGGACCAGCAGCAGCCCTCCCCAGCCGACATCCGCGTCCTCGGCCGACAGTGCCGACCCGTTAAAAGGAGTGTAGTAGTCGAGCCGGGTAAGGTTGGGACTTAACTTGACGTAGCTTGGGGAAAAGTTGGAGGTACCATCCCAACTTCCGTTCCCCGATATGGCGTAGACATTCCCGCTGGAATCGGCGGCAAGACCGGATCCCGACATCCAGACCCCACCCTCGGCTCCGTTAAGGGTGGAGGTCCAGGCTCCCACCGGGGCCAAAGAAGTGGCGTCGAAGGAGAGGATCCACCCATGGTACGGCTGATGGTCTCTCTGCGAACCGAAAGCAACATAAACGTTCCCGTTCGCCAGCAGCAAACCTGGCCGTTGTAATTGCTCTTTGGGTTGAAAACCGGATGGGCTGATCACCACCGGACTTCCCCCTTCTTCTTGCCCGGTTGCCACTTTCAAGGCATGCAGACGGAAAACAACCTTGCCACTCTCCAGGGTCTCGCTGACCACGTACAATGTTCCGGTGGAAGCGTTAATTACTGGCGTACCGGTTATGCCATTTTCTGGAAAGATAGCGCCATGCACCAGGGATCGGGGGACAGTACGTGCGCCGGGCGGGATGAGATTTCTATGCCATAGTGGAACGGCCCTCTTGTCGGCGTCCAAGGCATACAGTGAGTCGTGTTCAGTCGCCACAAAAACTACATTATGCGTTCCACCCGCAATGGAAAGGTGGGATAGATAAAGAGGCTGGGCAAAGACATATCCGTCAACCGGCTGGTTGAACAGAACTCCAAAGTGGACGGGGTCTACATTTCCGGGCGTGAGAATCGTCTCGTGCAGTTGCTGCCCGGTTCGCAAATTGTCATTCTTCCAGGTCGTGTAATTTAGGGCGGACTTGGTTCCCTGTCCTGCCAATGCGGCCGCGAAAGCAATCAAGCAGGCGAAGCTCCACCCGGCGGCGATTATGGCCTTCTTCAGAAACACCGCGGCGAGTTGTAGTCGGATGGAATGGTTACGAGTGGAGGCAATCGGCGAGCCACCTGATTTCATGTTGCGTACTCTCTTTCAGCGGGAAGATGAGATGCTGCGGGCTCTGGACTGGTGTTTGTTCCAAGCGGAGACAGTGTGAAAAGTTCCCGTGAAGTTACATCCCCGATTGCGACGCCTTGAGTAACCGTAGCCAAGCATTGCTGCGCGATGCCGACACCGATCGCGTCACCCGCGAGACTGGCTGTGGGAGAGAGCATGTTCCGGGGATGAGCGTGTCTCGTTCTATGGACTATTGTGTCCATCATCGGCGGCAACCTTTTGATGGGCTGGCGAAAATCGAGTGAGTTTTCCCTGGAGTTTCGCGTGCTTGGTTCTAGCTTTGCTACCTAAACTTGCGCTTCGAGATCAGCCGAACACATGGGACGATTTCGACGAACCCGCTCAGCAGAGAGAGCCATGACTTACTGCCCTCCCAAACGGGAGTAGGGGACCAATGTCCCACGAAGCGCGTCGAATGTCCATACAGTAGTTGTAGTACTCACAGGATTAGCGCCGAGGCTCACCGCGCCGTCACGTATTCGTTCTTGCCCTCGGCGTAACGGGACGATCGCAAATTTGCCGAACAATGCCGCTGACGGATCTGACCCTGAAACCTGCCCAGGCCCCTGGGGCACTTTCAGACTTTTACTCCCACCTTCGGCTCGAAAGACTGCTAGAAACCGGCGCAGCCAAACAGCGACAATCACTTTCGGGGTAAATCGTAGGCTGAGGTTTAGCCGGACGTTTCCGAGATTAAAACTGTAGAGGACAGCTACGTTGCTCGTCGGATCCTTGATGGGCCTCAACCGTCCATGGTCCCGAACCCGGTCGAGCAGTAGCGCACCGAATGGCCTCACCTCGTTCACTCGATATCGCCGTGCGCATCAGGTTTATGTGGCCGTCCAGCCGCCATCAATGAGCAGGGTTTGGCCCGTGATCAAGGATGCGGCCGGAGAGGCAAGAAAGGTCACGGCACCTGCCACGTCCATTGGCTCACCAATGCGGTGTAACGCCGCGATGCGCTCGATTACATTGCTTCGGAATGCAGGGTTCGCGAGCACCGATTCCGTACCGGGCGTACGAATGAATGTGGGCGCAACGGCGTTGACTCTGATGTTGTACTTACCCCACTCCACCGCCAGGCATTTGGTCAAGTGCGCAATGGCGGCCTTGGTCATGCAATAAACTGATTCCGTCGGCAGCGCTACAAAACCCGCCTGCGAACTCATGTTTATGATACATCCGCGCTTTTGGCGAATCATCACACGTCCAGCCGCCTGACTCCCGAAAAATGTCCCCTTAAGATTCACCTTCAGAGTCAAATCAAAATCTTCCTCAGGTACATTTTCCGCAAGGTTTTCCGGAGACAACCCGGCATTGTTTACCAGGATGTCGAGCCGGCCGAAATCCGCGGCCGTGTCGTCAACCGCGCGAGAGATTTGATCGAGTCGGGTCATGTCCATCTGCAACGGCAATACCCGCCGGCCGATGGCCTCAATCTCTCTTGCCAGCGCACCGCCGGTTTTCACATCCCGCAGACCGAGAGCCACATCTGCGCCAGCGTAAGCAAGAGCCAGAGAAATGGCGCGCCCCAGGCCACGACCAGCGCCAGTCACCAACGCCACATCACCGGTCAGATCAAAGCGAGGAAAGTCATTGGTCACTCGAAGCATCTCCACCGAGCCGGTGTTCAGCGCCGGTGACTTTAATATACGCTCGGCATCGAGGGCAAACTCGCTGGATGGTTCTGTCACCAGCATCCAGCGATGGGGCACTCCTCAAGCCCTGGGTCACGCAGGCTCACAGTACTGCCCCTAGCCGTCGAATTCCCTCCCGGATCTGTGGCTCGCGCATCCGCGAGTAGCCCAGCAGAATTCCGGGTCGCTTGGCCGGTTTCAAGTAATAGGGAGAGATTCCATACACTCCGACTCCCAGAGAAGCCGCCTTCTCGACAATGGCCTGTTCCGAAATCCGGCGCCGCGGCCAGAGCACGATGTGGGCACCCGCGCCATCGCCGGTCATATCGACACGACCACCCAGATACTTGGCCAATGAGTCCAGCAGTACCTCGCGTCGAGCAGCAGTTCTGCGCCGGAGGCGACGTAAGTGGCGCTCGTACAGTCCGCCCGAGATAAACTGCCAAAGCGTTTCCTGCTCCAATGCCGCGGTGTGGCGGTCACATAGCCACTTCGCGGCTGCGAATGCTGGAACCAGCCCCTTCGGGACAATCAGATATCCAATACGCAGGGCAGAAAAGATGGTCCGCGAAAATGTTCCGATGTAGACGACCCGCCCTTCCCGGTCCAAACCTTGTAGCGATTCCAGCGGCTGCCCTCCGTACCGAAACTCCCCATCGTAGTCGTCTTCGATAATTACCGCGTTGGCCCGTCTGGCCCATTCGAGCAATGACATGCGGCGCGTAATCGGCAGAATGGTTCCGGTCGGAAATTGATGCGATGGAGTCACAAATGCCAACCGTGCCGTGGTTGGGAGCTTTTTCGCGTTTAAGCCCTCGCGATCGACCGGCACCGGACACAACCGGGCCCCAGCCAGCCTTAGGACCTCTCTCGTACCCTGATAACTCGGATCCTCGATAGCCACGGGATCGCCGTCTTCGATCAGAACTCGGGCAATCAGGTCCAGCGCCTGCTGCGAGCCATTCACCACGATTACCTGGGACGGGTCGGAGACCACCGAGCGCGAGCGTGTGAGGTGGCGACTGATAGCCTCTCGTAACCGCAGATTCCCGCTCGCCGGTCCGTAGTCTAGCTCGGACACCGATGCTTTCCTGGCCGATCGCAACAGCATGCGTCTCCACATCTCAAACGGAAACGTCTCAACATCACTTCGACCGTACGCGAAATCGTAGGGAAGCAAACGCGCGCGACGGAGTGGAACATTGACGAGCGGCCAGGCCTCGGCTGCACAGGCTCCGAATTCGGATAGCCGTATCCTCAACTTAGACTCAGACCGAATCGCTCGGACGCCAACACCGCTGGCCACATACGTTCCCGAGCCAGTGCGCCCCTCCGCATATCCCTCGGCCAGCAGCTGGTCGTAAGCCGCCAGCGCGACCGTTCTTGAGACACCAAATTGCTCCGCCAGATCCCGCGTGGACGGAAGCTTGTCGCCGGCGCGGTAGGCGCCGCAAAGAATCGCGTCGCGCAATCTCAGATAAATCTGCCGAAAAAGCGGACCCCGGGCTCGCGAAAGTGGTATTGTCAACCGCACTGAAAGTGGATCTTTAAAACTACCACAAGATTTGCCATTCTGGTTGGATAGGGCGCGCATTGCATGCCAGCGGCTCTCATACCCGTGACCAACCGCGGACTTTCAAATGAACCGAGTAATCGCCAGCATGCTGTGCGTGGCCGCAACTATCTCAATCGTATCTTCAATGTCTGCCTCCGATCTCGCACTTTGCCCAAGCGAACTCTGCCATGCCACTCAGTAGCACGATTCCAGGAGCAGTTGCGGTTGCGGCAA
>Ga0123355_10007821_pt1 | contig 16095 bp, 3 predicted proteins | sample TergutEmb28metaG_3_FD_89872 | JGI IMG/M metagenome (GOLD analysis project Ga0123355, IMG submission 89872) | Embiratermes neotenicus P1 segment gut microbial communities from Petit-Saut dam, French Guiana - Emb289 P1 | ecosystem: Host-associated > Arthropoda: Insects > Digestive system > Gut ...
GCCATACCACAACGTAACACCAACACACATCGAACCAGATCAATACAACCCATGAAATAACTCAGCACACAAGTCGCAAGCTCCTGAGGATGGATGTATTAACATCCGAAACATGTTGAGCATTAAATAAAGTAACAATAGAGCAAGTGATATCAAGTTGGTCTCTCTTTACTCAACTATCAAGAATCTTGGAACTATGACCACTCACTTCCATCTAGCGTCGATTTTCAGAATGAGTCGGACTATACTTCCATTCCTCTTGCGAAACGACAGAATTGAGTGTAACACGAAAGGAACACAATTGATAACCTTAGTGTAACACATGCAGTTTTGATCTAAGAATATTGGGACTCATCCGTAGTTGTAATTAGTTTTTCTGTGTGCCCCTGTCTCCGATAAGGTCTAAAATAAATATTCGTGGCATACGTTTTCAAATTATGCATTATGTGTTTTATCGTATGGAAAATAACCTTTCTTACTGGTTTCTGTTTTTTATGTTCACACATTTAATTTCATCTACATATATTTCCAGGCAGACGTCTTTGCTGTTGTGTAGAGGAATTTCTGCGAGTGGAGTAACCTCAGCTCGGGTAAGTGAACAAACCAATCACAATGACGATTAGCGAATTAAGTGGATACTTGCAGCGTGACATCACAATCTGTACACTGTCGACGAGCGGTAAGGTAACAGAACTGCGGACAGAGTCACATTCTACTGCTCTCTTAAGGGACGCCACTTGAACTGTATAGTAGCAATGTTGTAGGTAGCCATGTTGGGAATCGTATACTGTCACAAAGGAAGACTAATTAGAGTCTTCATTAATCCGAACAGGAGTGATACAGGCCTGGAGAGGTAATTCACTGATGTTGTGTGATGCGCATGTATAAACCGAGGGAGAACATCTGAATATCAAAGCTGCTATGAGAGGTATTTACATACACGCCGATGCGCAGGGGTACGATCGGACACATCCATGAGGAGCAATCAGCTAAAATTGGGGAAATTACAGCAGATTTTTTTCGTTTATATGTGTAGTTTTTCTCTCTTTTGTACTGTCACTAAAGCGGAGTTCACATTGAAGAGCGCGAAAGAAAGTGTTCCAAAACGACATGGACTTCAAGGAAAGCGGTGACGTTACAATTTATACAATACAGTGTTATGCACTTGTAATTATAAAACTACCCATAGAATTTGCGCGTAATTACTACGTTCCTTCCTTGTTTTTTCGTAGAACCGAAATGAAATTTTCAGTAGCAAGTTAGAAATTCTGTGGTCTTAGAATTTACTTCCACTTTATTTCTTCCGGAGGTCTTTTGATGATAGGTTTAGGAAACAATAAGCTATTAAGAAATTCCGGGGTCTTAGACTTTACCCACGCCTTTTTTCTGAAGGCTTTTTCATAATAGAGTTAAAAAATTACAGAATATTAAGAAATTCCATAGTGTTAGGAATTTACGCGCAATTCTCTTCTTCTGAAGGTCTTTGGATTAAAGAATTATGAAATTACAGGCTATTAAATATTAGTTGATTTTGTGAAATATGTCCACAATTTGTTTCGTAATGAATTTCTAGAACACAAATAGGTAAATCCCATATTTCAGCTTTCAGAAATAACATTTATTTTGGACGTTAAACGCTGTTCGTATAAGAGTTTTGACAGTTACGAAAATGTCATAGCTGCAAATTTTTAAACTTCCCGCTTCAGTAACAACAAATCGTTTTACTAAACATTAAATTAATAGGCTTCAAGCACAAATATTTTTATTGTGTACGAGGCTACATGTTTCGATCTTTATAAGCCGTCATCATCAGGCCTTCTAACAGATCGAGTCAACAGACGCTGTGTACATGTTGTGATTCCAATATGTTTACTTTCATAAAATACATAAAATCTAATATGTTAGTTATATAAGAAGGAGTGAAATGTGTATTGCACATCTGTATGTGGTAAAATATTTAAAATTGTGATTGAGCGTTGCAACTATAACATCAGATCCAGTCTGTAGAAACGCTATAAACAATATAAAAATTGTGTAACTTTATATTCCACAGTAATTGAGGTTGAATTTGTTGTGCAACATTCTGTCTATACCGCACTGGCTTCATACGTGTTATGTGCTCCGAGTTTATGATAATAGTCGTGACTAATATGTAAAGATTGCCGCAGGTTTATGTCACCAGTTGTGATTTTATACGTTATGTGCTGCAGACTTTGAGATAAAAATTATAACATCATACTCGCATAAAATTTTGCTACAAGCTTTAGGGCTACAACATGTCTTATTGAAAAGAAACTATTTTTTTCCTATGTTAATGCTAATTATAAATGTAACATGAATACCTTGAAGCATGACGTTGATGTAATTTAATGGATTTCAACATGCCTCGCAATGTGAGAAGTTACTTTACACTTCGCTGGAAACAATTCGAATCTCCATTTCAAAGACCGGCTTGTTTCTGCAGTGTAAGGGAACTCTGTATTTCCTAAGGATAATAAAAATTCATAAATATATTCTGTTAACAAATTCACTTTTATAAATAGCAAAGCAGGTAGTACAGAGATACCACTCGGCTTTGGAGAGTTAAAATCGTTGGGTTTATAAGAGGTAAAGTTTCTTACGTCAATTATCAGTCCACTAATGAATATTAAATTTTACCTTCGCCCTACACTCCCTTTCAGAGAATTCTTGAGACCGGATAGCAAGATATTTCCAGGAACAGACGTGTAAGAATTTATTATATGTTATTGTACAAGGCATATATATATATATATATCGTATCGTGATATAACTAAGAGAAAAATGTAAAGTTCTAGTGACTGTTGAAGAATAAAAGACCAACTTGATGTCACTTGCTTTTTTATTTCACTTCTTAAATGCTCAACATGTTTCGGACATAAGACGTGAAATAAAATAGCAAGTGACATTAAGTTGGTCTTTTATTCTTCAGCTGTCACAATGATGCACGGTCCAATGAACATAAGATTCTAGTGACTGTTCCAATTCTAATGCAAGTAACAATAAAGATTTTTATTTTCATTGTAATTCAACATTAAATAACGTCTAATAATGGTGCAGGGTAATTACATGTCCTGTGAATGATATAACCTCTTGCAATACTTGAACAAAAATAAACACCCCTTCTCCTTTTTTCAGTGTGAGTGAAGGATACGTGATGTGAATATAGTTGGGATGACACACGACAGGGTGACAATATCGTTGCTCATTTAGTGTCACGTAGTGAACATCGGCCAGGAACGGCTGTCTCGTAGGAACGCCATTAGTAGTTAGTACCCTTCAATGGGTACATTCGATGCGCAGGAAAAGAGCGTGATAGAAATTTCTGCTTTTAGGGATGCGTCCCGACTGAGATTCAAAAGCACAGCAGGCCTGTACTGCTGTTAACGTATCAGCAGTGCCTGATTTATAGTGACGGTGATTCTGTAAATCACTGACACTTTTATCTAACGTATTAAATAATATAAATATGAAGATCATTAACTAGAAATGTATAAATGAAGCATTGCCATTATCATCACCATAAACATCAAGGATTGGGCCCTTTGATCCGTTTCTTCTCCAGAGTTACAACTGCTCGCGCCAACGCTTCTTCGGTCTTCCAATTGTTCTATTTCCATGTGGTCTGTAGTGGTATGATTTCAAAGGGATTCGGTTTTGTGGCATTCTTTGCAAACATGGAAGCCAGTTCCGTCTGTATTCATCTATCTTGTCTAGTATGCCTGTATTCCGTAGCTCGCGGCGTATGTAGCCATTTGTTTTGTGGTCATAAAGGGTGTAGCCTGCCAGAGGTCTCAGTAACTTCATTCCTACCGCTTCAATTCTTCGTCTTTGTAAGGCTGTTGGAGTTCAATTTTCGGACCCATATAAAAATGTAGGTAAAACTAGTGTGTTGTATATTTTCAAAATAGTTTCCGTTTTCACTTTCTTAAAAATAGTTCTCTTAATAATACCTATTAATTGTAAAATCTTTGCTATTATAAATTCTACATCATTGGAAAATTGGTAAGATATACTGCAACCTAGATAGCCGTTATATGCAATGATATTCTTGAAATGAGAGACGCCGTGTTTGATAACAAAATAATCATCATATTATCTGTCAAAAATTGGTAGGAGATTTCAAACATTCAGCAGCCAACGTTAGACATACTGTAAGACCGTTCCAGCAAATTTCCATCCCCACAGCCTTGTATCCTAAACCAAGCCTCTTCTTTAATCTTCCAATTGATCCTATCCCAAGACGTTTTCGCACCAAAATCCATACACTACAATTAGCTGTCCAAACTAACCCCACCAATTTATATAGACACTGTGTAATGAAATAAACTTTTTTCGGTTATGCAACCCGTTGAGGGTAATGAGCTACTTTTATCGTGTCATTTAAATACAATTAAATCTTTTAGTTATGAAAAGGGCACTTTTAAAAATGGAACATCTGTTGCTAGCTGCTAAACGGATTTAATTTCTGCGATACTGTCCTTGATTCAACTATACCCATATTTGTCATGTAATTTTACTCCAGACATAATCCCCTTTTTTCGTTTTTTTTATAGTAAGAAAATGTAGTTGTACACAATGGACTTATGGTGGTCACATTTAACAGGCAAAGGGTACCGTAGGTCTTTCGTGGCGATTTAAACAAAGTTCCATTTTCTGGTCACAAAGTTTATTTCTACTTATAATAGCCTTTTTAATGAACTGCCTAATTTGACGCATCTTGCCATAAATATTTATTAATAAAGAGTGCTTCTGTTTTCTGACCACTGCAGATGATACAAAATATTCCAGGTTTGCATGAGATTAAACTTGGATGACGATAGAAGAGTGGACAAGCATATTCAGAATTTTATTCTTTATCATGTTACATAGTTGCCAATAAAGAATTTTGATACTGAATATACAGCCATCACATTAGCCTTAATTTATGTTCTTCTTCTACGATTCCATTTGTGTGCATGGGGCCTTTCTTGTACACTTATAGCAACGTTTCGATTCACATGATCCACCGCACTTTGGATCTTGATTTACTAAACTGGCCTGTAAAAAACGCAGCATGAAGGAAAAATAAAGTAAGATAAGAAAAGAGAGGAAGAAAGAAACAAAGGAAATAAATAAACATAAATAACAGTAAGAACGAAAGAATTGTCTCTACCTGCTGAACCCTCCGTAAACAGTATCAATTAACTTTGCTGTTCAACTGACAAGCAATGACAGCGCCTACGCTGCACGCAACCCGTCCAACAAATGACCATCCCTGTGCCACTTGCAGTTAAAAGGCAACAATACACGTTTGAATGATTTGTTTCAAACATATCTGTGCTTTCATTTTGTTTCACGTAAAGAGAGACGTGTGTTGGCGGTTGCTTAATATTGGTTCTTGAATTTCATATTCACGTTCTCTCTTCAATCTTTCGTTATTATTCTATTTCTGAAGAGAATATGTGTTACTTCTTCCATCACAAATTTATCCGTTTTGCGCCTTCAATATTGCACAAGCTCTGATATATATGTAAAATATCCTGTTCTCCAGGGTTTTCTGTAATATTCCATTCCCATTCCTTACGAGTATACTGACAAGCCGCATTACAACTATGTATCTTACGGATATATCAATTTCTTATATGCTCTGCCTTGATATCACAGAACATCACATGCTGTGTCAGAGATATATTTATTCCTCTTAATATTTAATACCCACATCTCTCAACTCTTGTTATATAAACGTGATCTGTTTCTCTGGACTGCCGTCTGTTCAGCATTTCCGGGAAGACGCTTTGTCTGGGAAGAACCAATTTCAAATTATTCACCGCGTGTAACGCATCCAACTTCTGCTGAGAGGCTAAGTAAATAACTGTGTCAAATTAATAGTTACGCAATATTTCACATGAGCGCTACAAAATTAATTATATTGCAGACGCTACTAGGGTATGAATGTGCTAGGCAAACGAGTACATTCGTACTTCTCGAAGAGACAACAATTGAAAACAAGGAGATCAGAACTGAACTCGCAAAATATTCTTCCCTGTTAAGTAGATTTCCAATTCTGAAGACGTATTAGTGTTATTATTAATTTATTGTTTTATTTTACTGTTTATTCCTCTGAATGCGTCCAATGTGTCAGACGTAACCTGAAAAATAAAGATTGTAGCAAATATTTTAAATTTTTTATTTTACAATTCTTATGTTTCATGCTTTATCTGTAACTATGTAAGACATTTCATCACTAAGTTCCCAGTTTCGATCCCCAGTGTGTAGTTAGTTATCCCTAACAAAATATAAACAAAATATGCATTAACATCATGTTTTTCTTCACGTTCTGTAAAAGCATTACCTTGGTAAAATGCAAGTGCAAGCAGTGTATCTCATTCTCAAGAAATCCCACTTTTACTCTGACTTTATTACTTACTGTCTGTAGACAATTTACGAGGTTTGTCTGACCTTAAATGACAAAACACTTGAAAAAAAAAATTGTATAAACTGATAAAATTATTCAAAACTTAATCCGGCAGATACAGATACACAGAAATACGCCCGCCGTCGCCCCATCCGCACGCAAGCACACACAACATGATGATCTCGTAGGCTTAATTTTTTTTCCTTTTTGGAAGGAAGGAAGGGTTAAATAACACTATTTCTAATAAATCTTATCGTCGCACCGTGCATTTCGTAAAATGCGTCGTATGACGCACACCTAGCCAACTACACTCTCTACAGCAGATTCCTAAACAAAATGATATGCTGCCACAACACCTTGTTTACAACAACGAACTAAATCGTGAATATATAATAACTTTAGCAAGGAAGAACGAAACTCCCTGATGATGATCTGAAAAGATCGAAACATGTCTTAGTGTTTTTAAGTGTTTTAGAGTGTTTTAAGTGAAAGTTATATAGGTGCATTTGTTGGTTAATAGTTGAAGTGAAGCACTATTTCTTGTAACGTTTTGTTTTCAATTCTACAGCTTACTGCTTCACGAAGCACCCTGACGTTCGTAGGCACATAATTATGTCTTGATACTTATGTTTCCCCTCTAATGTTGGTACTCTTATGTTTGAATCCTTTATGTAGCTTTGTCTGTCGTGTTTGAAACTCTAAAAGGTTAGGTAGTGAAATTTGCAGTTATAGAACTCTGCAATATTTTAGGTGGTAAACAATATTTCCCAGGAACGTGTTGCTTCCATCTTCAGAATAGTTTGTGTCAGTTTTTACTGTGAAAGTTTTGGGATAAAGAATTATGAGGGTGCGTAAGAGGGAAAACTGACCAGTCATAATCATGTTTGGTGAGAAAATAATGTAGCTTGGCATGGTCAGTGTGAATGTAGTATAGGAACGTCCTTGACAAAGGAAGGAGTATACTCTGCTCTGAAGGAGGAAGCGATATGTTCCTCCACCAAGTTAATAATAACCTACATTGGTGGGATAGCCCTTAGGCTGAAATCTTACTTACTTATTGTGTGCAAACTTCATTTCGTATCATTTTGTCTGTTGTTTGTATGAGAATGAAACATGGTCCCCTATCGTAGAGACAAGAATATGAGAAGTGGAACATTGAGGAATTGTATAAATTAGCTGTAAGCTCTCCGAAATATCTATATGATGATAAAAATGATGTTCTGGGTTCTCAGCATTCACGGCATAGAGAGTGAGGAGAGATGCGTAACTATTAGGTGAACTATATGTAGACGGGAGGGCAATATTAAAAGGTATCATGTGTAGTGGTTGGCTATGGACTGGTGTAAGTTACCTCAGAGTGAAGTGTGATGTATGGACCTTTTTAACACGCTATTGAACCTCAGGTTTCACAAAAAGCATTGAAAGTCTGACAAAGAATGTGTCATCGTCTCCAAAATTATTTTCTCCAGTACGTTGGTACCGCCTAAGTTTCGTGTGTAATGTATTGTGAAATATTTGTCGGCCTGGCTGGTTAATGTTTAACCAGTAGTAGTCATGTCAGACTTCTGGTGTCGAAGTGGTACTGGATACAGCATGCTTATACTGGTGATATTACATATAACATTGTAGTCCCTCTAATTGCAGAACTCTTGTGAAGTTGTTGACTTGTGAAACTAAAAAACACGACATTCGCGCTAAATCTGGAGTTGTTTTTACTTGTTTGGTTATAGATGATGTGCCAAAGTAGGAAGCTGGAAAAACTTTATATTTGATGGAGAAAACTAAAAAAAAAAAATATGTGAAAATTTTCCGTTCCGTTTTCGATATTTTGTACGTTGTACACTCACACCTTTGGAGGTTTTACGCTAGCACTCCATGAACGTTGGAAGATGTTAGCTTATATTGGTACGGTCTGTGTAAGTAAAAATGTAACGTTTGAAGACACGTCAAATCTACAAGTTCCGTGTAGTCCTTGTCGTCGTTGAAATCTTCAAGCTAATTGCTTCATATCAGATGTTGCATAAAGGTTTGTTTCCAAGAAGTACCATTTAGTTATCCAGATTAATGTCACGTTAAGCAGTTTTACTTAAATTATTGGCCTGAAATTTGTAGTTAATACTGTGAAAGTTAAGAAGGCGCATTTTTCGGACTAAGAACCGATCTCAGAGACTGCTAGTGAAGAGAAATCGAAAGTCATGCATACCTAGCCTGTGCGCCAAGTGGAGATGAGGGACACGTAGATGCTCCAGTCGCTTTACCCTCTCAAACGAGTTCCTTTGCCCATTACATAGCCAGCAGTCTGGACTCGTCCCTAAGGCTGTCTTGACGCTGTGGCGAGTGGAGCCTCGATTCTCCATTCTCTAGGTCCGGTTTTACACAGATTAAAGAATTAATGTTCTCGGTTACTCTCCTAGTTTATATTCCGGATAGTCTTAAAATCATTATGGCTACAATAACTCGTATGGTTGGTGTGCTTTATTCATAATGGTAAGTTGTGCGATACATCAAAACTAAACCCCTGATTACATCGACTGTAGTCGCCATTTAAACTAGTCTTAATTATTTTGTTTCATAATGGCCATTATACTAGAATTCTTTTGTGATTTGAAAGCAAATTAGTCTTTAAGTGGAGTACCGTCTAATCTGACCCTAGAGTTTAGCAGAATTATCACATTTCTTTTTTTTTAACTTGAATTGGGCCAGTATGAATTGAATTGGAAGCTATAAAGAGAACAATTAGCAAATTGACGCTATATATCCGGATCCGGAAACCGAAAATGAATTGGACACGTGCACCATAAACACCTACAATTATTACTGGACATAAACTACGAAATTATTACTTTTCTTGGAGGGTCCCTTTCCAAAGGAAGAATCGTTAAAACGAGTAAGAAATAGTAAGTAGTTACTGGATGAATTAGGGACAAGAGAAGATAATGGAATTTGAGAACAGGATGAACCAGATTCCGCTCTGTTGGTTATTGGCTTTGGAGAAAGCTATGGACCTGTTGTAGTACAGACTACGTGACTAAGAAGGGAAGGAAGAGAGAAAAACGGAAATTAAAAACAAATAAAAAACGAAAGGAAGAAGGAAGGACGAAAGAATTAACGAATGAGTGGATGATTGAAAGAATGAAGGGATGTAGAATGTGTAATAACACAAAAGCTTCAGTAATCCGTTTATTTCGAGAATATTTTTAGAATTTGCTTAAAGATTAAAGCATTGAAAATGTGGTTGGCGATAAAGATTATCTATTAAAACCGTGATGTTAAATATAGAAACATTGCTAATAGAACCATGATTCTAAATTGCATTGTTATATGGTGAAGATATAGAGTTATAGAGTTATAGAGTACTGACTGAAGTTATGAAAAAGAAGAACAGACATATTTCATTGAAGAACAATGGAAGAAAAATATCGTCACTTTTATCCACCATTTCGACCATATTCCATCATCGCCACTTTTATCCACCATTTCGACCATATTTCATCAAATATTCTCATGTATTTTGTATTATTTGTAAATAGCTTGTGTTGCACACAAATTTACGAGGAAATCCATCATGTTGCCTCATTGCGCGTGACAGTGTGCCTGAAGACTACAGATGCGACTGAGAATAATACTGTGGTATGTTATACCTCTTTTATTGTTAATAGCTAACACGCACAACGGCAGTACTTAACGAGGTAGTGCGTACCTGTTTAACAGTGCGTCTAAAAATGTGTAATTATAACTGATGCCAAATCAATCTTCAGCGACAAATAACACGAAACTTGACTAGTGCACAGTACTGCACTGCTCCCACTCTTGTATCATCAATTTCCTCCGTAGTCAAGCCTGCTCTTCTTCACTGTGCAGTCGACATTACTTAGCAGAGCATATGCTCTGAAAATTCTTTTCTTACTTGCATGCTGATGTGGCAGCGCTGCTCTGAAATAGTGCATTGTGACATCCAAAGCCCCACAGTGCTGCAAACTCCATAGAAACTCAGAGCTAGTTGAATTTGTAGTACGTACGTTGAAATGACCTTATCAGTTCCGAGATTCGAGACAGGGTATATGGCAAAGTGGTGGCTGTGTTTCTGTCTTCGAACACCAACGCTACCTATAATGTTACACACGCACTGCGATCCTAGCTCTCAGTCATGTTGGCACACATAAATATTGTATTTGACGTGTTTTATGGTGGCTGGTAACTTATTTTACTACTATGCCTTCTGCTTAAGCTTCAGGCTTCTTTTGCGCGTAGTGGGGCAGATTTATCTGGCTCGGTCTATACAGCAATCTTTTATTGTCTGACATTTACGGCTTTACTTATAAAAAGTACAGCCACTAAAAAAGCCAAGTTCTTCATTAATAACACCCATAGAAGGGTCTGAGATGTGTGAATTTTAACCGGATAACATGGCTGTAGCCTTTAAGGCGCTCCTGATGTAAGGTCGGTTGGGCGGCAATTTCGAACACTTTCGATGATCCAGACGTCTGCGTAATCGTATCCTACCACGTTTCGTATACATGAGACCCACAGCTCAGAATACTATAACTGAAAATGTTATATTATATCCCCGACGAATCGTTGTGAAAGAGTATGGTGAACTACATTATTAGTTACATGTACTGGAAAACCACGCAGCTTAACCTTTTGGAGCCGGAATTATTTTTTTAAATTTTAGCTCATCCTCTATATAAAATGTGAATAATACAGGAACCAAATACGTTAGATTTATGAAACAAACTGCATTTTGAAAAGGAAAAACCGGAGAGTATATACCATGTTTAAAATATGCAGTACCTATATGTGTTGAATAAATATATAAAATGGAACGTTTAGAGGTTAGCGGTGCAGTACGACTACTATAGTCGTCGTTAAGCGTCAAAGGGTTAAATGCAGAACGATGTATGGTGTACATACAGGTATCCCTTTTATCGTGTCCCTGATCGTGGTAACTGACAAGGGATATCTCAGTGGATGCAGGGTTTCTGTCCGATAAAGCTACCGTACACTGGAGCATTACAAAAGCGATTACCTGTAGTTACTTTAACAACGAATTATAGAACTGAAGTACTGTAGAAAATTATATAACTCGAGTGCTTTGTCAAATCTCGCACCTTGCACACATAGGACGACATGATTAGGTACTTCTGTTCGGTGTGCTGTCATGTAGGATGGTGGAGAAACGGGCACCGTACCCAGCGGATCAAGACTTTGATTCGGTATTCCGTGTGGTTTGTATTTACAACACAGTCTACAATTAAAAATTTAAGCCATTTTTCATTTTTTTCTGCATCTGCTACAGGCGCGTTTCGTTTTTCTAGAAATTCAGCATCATTGCCAATAATACCACACCTTTGAATATTGATCTTGTCCTTTGAACATATTACAAATGTGTCTATATCAAGTACTCAAATTTATTTAATGTACATTATTTTCCATGTGCCCACTTTGACCCAAACAAATGTCATGTTTTTTTTAAACTATTACGAAACGTACATTGTTGTCACTTTATTTTAACAAATAAAACTATTAAAATAATTCGTTGCCAACTGTACCATGTTGACACTAATTTGTTGTTATGGTGCTGTATGTAGGGGTAGTGATTGTTTATCTTCTGTTGTATGCAGGTGTGTTCGTGTCTGATATTGTTACCGTGAACTTGTATTTAGTCATTGCAAGTTTATTAACCTCAGGTCATGGTTTTTAATTTAAATGTTTTATTCGTTGGTTATTTATTTTGTACAAACGTTTTTAAAGATTACTATTATATGCACTTCATGTATTATCTGCTGAGTAACACTGGTACACGAAGATTTTGCAGTGTTTTCTGTTTATGTTTATGTAAGTACTGAATAAGCATAATTGCACGTGCACTACAGCAGTCGTCCAATACAACATTATTCACTAGGTCCTGTGCCGATATCCGACATAAGTGAAGATTCAGCTCGATGTTTCGTGAACACATTCACCTTCAACATTTAGAACCACGCGTAACTGTGACCACGTACTGCGGACATTAGAAGTGTAGGTTTTTTATTTACAAAACCAACATATTCCCACACAGTAAACAGCAGTACATTTTCTAGTTCTAGTTGTAAAATTTAATGTAATCACCGAATCATAGAGAAGAGATAGAATTCGTACAGTTGTGTATATTCTCTGTGCATATGCTAGTTTTGTAAATAAAATACATTATGTATTCTTGTTGCAGGGAATTAACAGCTTTAAGGTTAGAGGTCTGTGATTTCCTTCAATATTTAATTTCATGTTTGTTAAAAGTAACGTGTATTGACCCTTTTAAACAGTATATTTTCCCAACTTTTACCGATAAAACATCACGTTAGAAAGATGGGTCATTAATCATTGTCAGGAACATAGCAATAAATCTACTATGAAATGAAATTAATCTTACTATTAATCTTATTACATAACAGTATCTATAAACAGCGCATAATTGAGGTGTTGACATGTCATATGTTTACTGATTTAGTGCTTCATTCTGTACTGTGGTGGCTGTTGCTCAGAATTCAGTCCCCGAAGATGGTTTCTGTGATATTCCCATTGTCTGAACTGAGTTACTAATATTACTTCACCTGTATGTATATATATAGTCTTAGCTATTACAGTAATGCAGAGCCCCGAATATTCTCTGTGTGATTTGATATGCGAGGTGATGCGTTGTCCTATTGGATTTCTGAATTCTCACCCCACCACATGTATTGGTTGAGGTAAGCTAATCAAATGATCTCCGAGATGCTTGTTTAACGAAGCTGCTGCAGGTGAAAGGGAAAGGGAAACTAATTCCACAGATATGCAGTTAATTACGTGAACTTCCTGCGCCTTAATGTATCGTACTTCTAAAGTTAACTTGCTCACTTAATGTGGCCAAATACTGATATCTATACAGACCGCAGTTTGGTCTACTCTTCAGTGAGGTTTATAGTCAAGATACAGAAATGACAAAATGCAGCAACAGATGTGTGGAATCGCTCTGTTTTTCTTAGAATCACGGGACATTTAGCGAAAAAACCGTAAAAGGGGGACCCGTCATTAGTGCGAATCTATGACATTTTGATGTTTATTACTCTTCACAACAAACATTACCCTGTTTTGTTTGTGTATTTTGAGAACAAAAATTTACTAGGAAGCAGTCTAACTGAGATTCGCATAAAATCTACGTGTTTATGTTTCGTTTCTCTAAACACTCCGACAACGTAAGCGCCATGGAAATGCTTCTGGACGACATTTTCAATTAAGCCTACTGATATAGAAAAACAACGGATTATTCTAGCCTTTTAAAACGACGGTGTTTACGGTATGTACCATTTACTTTACTATTAAGAATTTTGGAATATTTTAAAGAAAGATGCATGTGGTTGCAAAATGATTTCGGGAATAAATAGAGATTATTTCTGTAAACGTCTTGAAATGAAAGACTTTTGTAGTGTAGATGCATTTTATTGCCCATGAAATAACAAATGTAAATTTATAATCAGTTTCATGCTTTAAGGAGGTCTAAGGCTTTTCGCGTTCTTTTCTCTCAATACGAAATACCTGATTTTCCTTTCGTATTCCATTTGTTTCCTCCTACAATCCATATCCCTCACTCCCACAGCGTATTATAACCAGCACGTCTCACCGATACCATCGGGAAGGCTCGAAACGTAATGGTGGAATAGAGGCCACTATCGCTTTTTCCCTTAGCCTTCATGCTTAGCTCTCACAGTCATTTGATATACATAATTAACGCAGTAATAAAGCCTCCATAAAACACAATAATCAGTTTCCCAGTCTCTCAAGTCACCGCAATTCGTTCAACGATACGTCATCACGAGTGTTTGTACAGAAATATATTTGACAATATTCACAGGAATATTTCAGTCGTTAATCAGTTACTCTGATTTAATTGCGTTCTCTACTTCAGCTCCGATCACGTGGAATCATATGTAACTGATGTTACAACGAAACCTCCTAACCATTCGTGAACTGGTTTTGAGAACATGTAGACCTACAGCGAGGTTTGAAATTATAAACACTTTATTCTGTTCATGCTATATTTATGCTTTCGTAAACTTCTTACAGACAACAGAGATCGTATCTCTTTACAGCACTAGTAGTCATATTATCTTATTAAAGATGGTAGTATTCTCTTGAGGTAAAATCTGAAATTTTCTATTACAAATTATATTCATTATAGTCTTCAAAATATTAAAACATGTTTTTCGCTAACTCGGGAACCTGAGGCTAGCAAGATGTTTGTAAATGTAGCTTTATATATAGAAGTTCTTTTGTTTTTTCGTTTTGTATGAATAGTTTGAATCAATATCTTGCGGTGAATACGCTATAATATTTTAGTTTATTATGGTGCATTGTAATCTGAAAAAGTTGCAAAATTATCCGTTTTCAGTCCGTCACAGTTGGTTTTAAAAGAACGGTTTACGTCTGTTATCATGAGAAGTATGTTTGCAGCACACATTTCTTCTTAAGAGAAAATATAAAACGTCCTCTGCTGTCCTTTTGTTTCAGTGATATCAATAAAATGATGAAAGTGTTTTGGTTTATAACTAGTGGTTAATTTCTTGAGCGGAGGTTCTTCGGAAATTTGTGCCGAAGGTATAAGTTGATACGCAAATAAGAGTAGAGCAGTACCAAAGAGCTTCAAGGCAGGATAGGTTTAAAGGGCGAGTTTTGTGACAGAAAGTACAAGGAAAAGAAAGTATGCCAATTTGTGTGGAAACGCACAAAGAGTAAATCATTTTTTAACTGATATTCGTCTGCTTCTTAACTCAGGCACTTTGTTAAGATTTCTACTTTTAATGAGCGATGAAGCGGCCATTGAACAGAAGTTTTAATGTATTTTGGAACATAAGTCTTAGTATATATATTGGTATATACTGTTACGTAACTTTCCTACTTTAGTGTGTTAAGAACCAGAGGAACTAAATTAAATGAAAATATATGTACAGTGTCATTGCAAAGTTAATGGACACAGAAAGCAATTACCTTACCAAAAGAATATACAAAGCTTTAGTAATGAACAACTGCTGTCTTATCTCTGTATAAAAGTAACCTTAATGACTTTACAGGACAGGAATAAATGATATCAGAAATGTAGTCTGCTTCTTTATTTTGTCTATCTCAATTAAAAATTTGTAATGTAACGAGTCCAAAGGGAAATGTAATTATTGCCATCGTTCCCTTTTCACGGTTTTCTTAGAGTTGCTGTGTAAATATTTCCTACAGAATGAAATATTAGTAACAAAAATATATGAAGTACCTAGCCGCTCCGGGAACTGTTGTTTAACCCAGATTACTAGGAACTTGTTTCTAGTTAACTTTTTAACCTTATACACACACACACACATACTCACGCACGCGCACAAAAACACATATATATGTATATATGTGTATATATATGTATATATACAAGGTGTCCCAGGAGGAATGTGCTAGACTTCGGGAGAGTGTTCCTTATGTTAAAGTATACCGATATAACCCAAAATACCTATATACAACTTGGAACGGTTACGGAGATAATGGACAGGGAAATTTGAAACTTTGACAGCTGTTACACACTTATTGATTACCAAATACATATTAAAACTGGCAGGAATATATTATTTCTGTAATGTTAATATCTGTACTTAACATGTAATTAACTTATGAGTGACATAAAGACATTA
>Ga0123355_10007822_pt1 | contig 16094 bp, 7 predicted proteins | sample TergutEmb28metaG_3_FD_89872 | JGI IMG/M metagenome (GOLD analysis project Ga0123355, IMG submission 89872) | Embiratermes neotenicus P1 segment gut microbial communities from Petit-Saut dam, French Guiana - Emb289 P1 | ecosystem: Host-associated > Arthropoda: Insects > Digestive system > Gut ...
CAACAAATAAGTCGCAAGCTCCTGAGGATGGATGTATTAACATCCGAAACACGTTGAGCATTAAATAATGAAATAATAAAGCAAGTGACATCAAGTTGGTCTCTCTTTATTCAACTACCAGGATGATGCACGGTCCAATAAACATAAGATACTGGAGAAACTTGAAACTCACTACGGGTTAAACCATCATCCTTCTGCAAGTAACAGTGCACGTAACCTAGTGCTGATATCTGATCTGTGCCCTATTGCCACGTGTTCTTGAGAATACCTTTCCCAAGTCTGACGGTGCAGTCGCGCAACCGGTGATAGTTTGCAGAAGTGATTAATTTGTTTCTGTCTTATAATAGCAACAGGGCTCAGCCGAAATGTGAGAATCTTCCGTTCTCATCATGCGCTCGAATTATGCCTAGAGTACGCATATCGATACATCGATGTCATGTTTCTTACGACAACACACATTCTTCTTACCACATACGTAGTTTACATAGCGCCTAAACTCCCTGACCTATCTCTACAAATAAAAGTGAAACACCACGCTGCTCTGTAGTTGCAACATCACTGCTTTCTACAGCATGGAAAATACTCAGTTATGAAAGTAGCACTTTAAAAGCTTGAATAGGCCTGAACTATATTTAAATATTCTAAACGTACCGCGCAGTAAACACACTCCTCGCTTATGAAGAAACACCAAGTAGATGCGATATATGGGAATAATTCCCCTTTATCCTGAGATCCACATAAAGGATATCGATAAATACTGACGGTAGATCGCAGAATTGTTCGATGTCGAAACTGGTGGTGCACGTAATCAACGTTAGGCCTTAAAAATTAATAAATTATTTTCCTTATATTAATGCGACTGGCGTTTAATATCAAGGAAAAACTTTCGAATTTCTTCTGTGTCTTTGTTATGGTCTCCCCCATCCCCAGGGCTTCAGTAAATTTTCTAGCTTCCATGCCTGAGTGAATATCACGAACAGGGAAAAAGCACATGCAAATTCACGGGAAATGGGTAGAAAATTAAGCAAATTGGACTAGATCATCGCATTAAACAATACTAACAATAGAATCGTAGTCAACATAATCATCATCACCAATAACAATAGCACAACAATAATAATAATAACCAAGCAATTAGTACAATCTATTTTAAGAATAAAATTTTGAGGGAAGAAATTGAGAGTAAATGCCGGTTATGTAAACAACATGACGAAACTATTGACCTCTTAACCTCTGGGTGCCCCATTTTGGCGAAGAATGAATATTTAGTGATACAAGATAAAGTCTCTACACATTTGCGCTATTCAATATGCAAAGCCTTAGGCGTTGAAACCACAGATAAATGGTACACACACATGCTTAAGCCAGTGTATGAAGAGGGAGATGTCACAGTGTTGTGGAATCATGCAGTACACACAGACAGAGAAATTATAGCAAATAGGCCAGATATAATAATTAAAAACAAAAAAGAGAAAACATACGCACTGATAGATGTGGCAATACCCACAGACAGAAATGTTGTGCAAAAGAAAGCGGAAAAAAGTTAAAATACAGGAGTTTATGTATAGAGATAAAACGAATGTGGAACCTGAAATGTGAGATTATAGCAGTAATAATTGGAGCCACTGGAATAATAACGAGAAGCTTAAGGAAAAATTTGGAAGCTGTACCAGGAAAACGTTTGATAGATTCACTACAAAAGACAGCTATACTTGGAACGTCACACGTAATTCGGAAAGTACTGCAGTGTGAAACTTGAAGCCTGAGCGGTGGGGATCACCGCTGGTTCAAGAGAAGTACCAGGAAGAAAAGGCCTGTGACAAGAGATATCCATATTATATAATAATAATAATAATAATAATAATAATAATAAATACATGGGCAGTACAATAGAAATATAGATAGACAGCGTATTAGTGAAGAAGGCACGTTCCTCCGGCTGTCGAAGGGAGACCTAAAAGCAGAAACTGAACGTGAAATAGTGGCAGCACAAGACCAGGCGTTACAAACAAAATATTTTGCGACAAAATATTGAACACAGAGACAGGTAGCAAGTGCAGACTTCGCCAAGAATTTGATGAGACAATAGACCACACAATATCAGCATGCCCAATACTGGCTAAAGAACAGTACATAAAAAGACATAATAGAGTGTGGTCACAACTAGACTTCAACATATGCAAGAAAACAGGGGTACAATTGGACACAAAACGCTGGTATGAACATGTGCCAAAATCAGTAGAACAAGTCAAGGAGGCAAGGTAACCATATTGTGGAATCAACAAGTACAAACTGACAGAATTATCCCCAACAATAAACCAGACATTATAATCCGTGATAATGAAAAGGGAACATGTATGTTAATAGATTTTTCAATCTCAGGAGACAGAAATGTAATAAAAAAGAAGCCGAGAAGATTCTAAAATATAAAGACCTTACAATATAAATACAGCACATGTGGAATGTAAAAGCTTAGGTGATACCAGTAATAATAGGGGCGACTGGGACTATTTCAAAGTCATTCAGAAAATACGTGAGCAACATACCAGGAAAACATGAAGTTAAGGAACTACAGATAGATTCAACACTGAAACTAACGATATAAGCACCATGAATAGTAACAACAGAATAGCTGCAACGCCGTATTCCCTAGGGATATAGTTTGTCTCAGGAATATAAGTACAAATACCCTGCATAAAGGAGATGATGATGATAATTATGATGATAATAATAATAATAATCACTATGATTATTGTCAAATGCTCATGCTGGATATTCCAATTTTCTTTAAACATCACAGTTAGGCCAGGCGACGTAATCGATCGAATCCGGTTTTATCCTAAGGCTGCTCGTGTTAGCACCCTAAACGAATCGATTCGAAACAAGGCAGATCTAGTCCAGCCAGGTCGAAACGAGTCCAAGCAATTAAGATGCTACAAAGAGAAGCCCTTCTGATTTGCACAGATCCCTGTCTCTGCAAAAAATGTTAACTTATGCCACATAAGCAGTATCATGAGATTTAGCATGTTCTTCTAATAGGTCTAAGGAAACAGATATTAAATTGACAATCTCTATGATAAATCTTATTGTAGCACCGTGCATTTTCGTAGAATCATTTCAATTTATCAACCAACGAATGCACATAAAATTTCACATAAAACACTTTTAAAACACTTTAAAACACTCCGACAAATTTCGACCTTGTCAGATCATCATCAGGGAGCTTTGTTCCTGGCTAAAGTTATATTACAGTATTCAAACTTCGATTCTTATCGACGCACACCTAGCCACTGCTCCACAACACATTCCCACACAACATGGTAAGTAAACTGCCGCACTATCCATTCAGCCTAACTATTTGTATATACCAAAAACTATCATTATGCATTTACTCACATAGCTGTTTTGACAATATACTAATAGTATAATTATTTACAGATATGCTGCCACAACACTTCATTTGCAAATACGAATTGAAGTGTGAATATTCTAATATAACTTTAGCAAGGAATCTGACAAGGTCGAAACATGTCGGAGTGTTTACAGTGTTTTAAAGTGTTTTATGTGAAATATTATGCGCATTCGTTGGTTGATAAACTCTATGATGTTAAACCATTTATATCAAAGACATAGGTTACGTGATGAGAAAGTTGTAGAATTTCTTACTTAAAATAATGTAGACCTATATTATTTTACAAAAATCACTGTGTAACATAACCTGTTGCTACTTGCTAAGCGTCCACAACAGATTAAATATTGTTTATTAAGATTTCCGAGGACTCGGGGTTCGATTATTGACAGAGCCAAGAAATTTCCCTCTTCCCCCAAAATGTCCATACCGGCTCTGGACTGGTTACAATTTTTTTTCGCATTCTAAAAAACCGAACACAGTACCAGGATCAACTGGCAACGCCACCAAACGTTTGAAGAATTTTAAGTTCAACATTAATTGTAACAGATTCAGGGTTATATAATTTGCCGCTTAACTATGAACTTAATAAAATTTACTGTCGCCTTTCTAATTTCAACGTCACCATCATTTTAGCCCCGCTGCTCTCAAGTTTCTAATAAGTGTCACCAGAAACGAAACCTTTTGATTTTGTAATGTAAAATCACCGAACGCATTTCATTATTCATTCGTTACTCTGTGCAATTCATTGAAACTTGTTTAGGCCTTTTTTTTACAGAGTATATGTAACCTGTTTTTTCCCCCTATGCATTAAGAGAGATCCCCCCAAGGGTACGTACAATGTAAATCAATTTTCCTTCAGCGTCAACATCACCACTCTGACATTATCAGAGCATTATAGATTAGGCCGCTCTGGTGCATGGTACGCTGTGAGTGAGAGCGATGCACGTTTTACCTAATCAAACACAGACACCAAAAAACTATTATGTTAATCCGCTTTAAAGTCAATACATAACTCCACTGACAGTACCGCCATTCTCTGTATGAACAATTTAATTTTTAATGTTATTTTCCAGATACAATCTACTTCCAATTAATTGTTACCATACTTTTAAGTTATTCACAACCAAACGCAAGTAAACAACACATCTTTTCTTTACACAAATTTCCTGTCTGGTTATAGCAGCCCAGTTCTCTGTCATTGAATCTGTAGGTGCTTCGTCGCCTGCATTATCTTCTCCCGCTACAGACCTTCGTCACTTTGTACGAGCTCAATATTACACATAAATATCGCCATACAGGGGAACAGACCGGTCAATACATGTATCTATATACACAGGTGAGTCAACACATCAGTGCAAACACACCGCATCATACAAGTACGGTAGTACATTACATAGACGCTAAAACTTTGACATTATACAAAATTTCAAAGAATAACGGAATAGATACTTCGATTAGATCGGACTTGGATGTAGGCTATACACAGCATATGGGTAACAGATGGTGTATATAAGGCATCCCGGCGTAGGGAAATCGGTGTCAAATGTTTGTTGCCAAGACGTGACAGCTTGTTTACGTCGACGTCGACGTCTACAGCATATTGCTTACCAGCCAGGTGCTTCTTTAGCTGCAAGATCGAGACTGCAGCGAGGGTGGTCAGCACCGTCACAAGTCGCGAGTCCAGTTGGCAGTGTGGGAGCCTGGGAGTTTCTTGAAAACGATGGAAACAGTTTACCGAAATACATGGCATCAGATTTTAGGAGGCCGTCATCCACGTCACGGCAGTAAGCATCTAAACCCACACAATATTAATAAGGAAAACAAAATCTTCTAGCATATCGCTGAGAAACAACTGCTAAAGTTCCCTTATGTTACTATAAAATTCACGATTTTGTATTTGGAAATGGGAAAGACATAGCAAGCGAGTATATCGGTACATTTTTTAAACGTCACTTTAAAGTGTGAATATAGTCCACTTTTCCACCAATCTGTTGAACTGTATAGAGTCGTGTATTCAACAGAAGATGCAAGAAATGTCTTTGTGTAAATGTGATGGTCAGCGAGATATTTCTGACCGTGGTGTGATGATATTGTTGTTGGATGCTGCTTGTCATATTTTAACTCTCGACATAACAGTAAAACATTTTATATCAACTCAATTATATCACTATAAAATTGGAATAAATTAACTCGGATAGAGGAACCTTAGGTTTACATTAATTGTTTTTTTTTTGGGATTCTTATTTGATTGTACTGTATCGTCATAGAACCTTGAAAATTAAACTTTAATCAGAGGAACAAATTTATTTCCTTTTATATCGTAAATCTGAAACTACGAAATAAAAAAGCTTCAAGCTTTTAATCTTTACTAGATACTGTGATAAAATAAATAAGAATGAATGCGGCGCGGATTCATACTCAGAATTATATCGAGATATATTAAATTCCTCACTGCACTCGTTAATTTGGAACTTCGGATGTTGGATTCATTTTCCTTTCGGCCGTATGTCACTGTATCATGGCCTACATAACTTCAACTGTCGCGAAGAATGTAAGAATTCCATGGAACAAAGTAAAGTAGTGCTGTATTGAAATCAAAATATATTAACAGAAGGAAAGGAAGATTTCCTTAACAAATAAAAATAACTTTAATAATAAAGGTCGGTGAACCTTGTGCTTTAAAGATGGTGTAAAAAACAACAAGTTTTAAAATAGTTTACTTTAACACCGCGCTAATTTTAAAGACAACAGAATATTTTTGAGCCATTCAAAATACACGAATTGCCGATTTATGGTGACTATATTTACATTAAAATCTGTCTTACGTTTCAATCGTTACGGCCATTCTTAGGGCAGCTTCTGAATGGTAAAAAAAGGTGAAAAAAATGTAAGGATTTAGGGGATTAACGTTCTAACATATAATATCCTAATGGTATTAAATATTTTTAAAACCAAAGATGTCATTTGGTATCGTATCATATTACAGGATCAATATGAATTATAAACTAATAACAATCTTAAATTATTTCGTGGAATCTTGATAGAACAAGAAAACAGAATAATAGGATTTTCAAGCAACAATTTAACATCAGTTCCATTAGTAAGAGGGTGGCAGTAAAGTCGTGCTCAGGAATTGTAGAAAGGAAATCCCCACGATTCCAAAGAACCTTTAATCCAATCATAATGCAAATAAAGAAAGTTTATTTTAAAAATCGGGTGATGCATGTAAAACAGACTGGACTGTCCACAGTCAAAATTAAATTACAGCGGCAGTCACTAATTTTTAATTTCAGCAAAACTGTTGGAGCTCTGTAAAAATGGACACAAGAATAAAAGACGTTAGGGTGTTTCCGGATCGCTCGAAATAGTCTTTTTGTACATCCCAGTAGCGCGAACAAGTGAAGCCTTGGACTCAGAGGGCTCGTCACATGGACAGTACTAAAGACGCGCCAAGGATGAACACAGCTGAGAATCTCAAGACAGTGGAGAGGCAACACCCCGAGTATCAACAGCAAAATTACGATTATAACAGCACGAGCAGTCTGTAAGTGCCTTGCAGGAGCAGGCTTCTGGGGGCGCACGTAATACAAAATGTGCCTTTAGTTACGTTACGCGTGAGGTCAGGAGATCCTTTAACAGTTTTAGGCGTTTTGCAAAGCAGTGGAGTAGAACTACTATCAGCCTTCTCATGTCATATCATCGGTTTGTTGGCCCGCTTGGTACAGTGCGATCCCACACTCTAAGGTTTATCGCAGTGTTTCAAATTTGGGATTCTTATTTCCATTTGTGTCGAAACATTCAAATATTACGTAGTTAAAATAGGACAAAGGAACCCACACTTCACATGGAAACCTACTTGGAGTACAATCTGAGACCGTGGTAAAATGGCAATCTAAGTATCTTTACCTTCTCTGAACCACGGACCGTGCTACACATATGTGAGAAAGACCAACACGATGCACACATTTTCTCGATAATTTAATTCATAAAGAAGCAAGGTAAAATACTGTAAGTTGCTTGTACAGACCTCCTGATGGTGAACAATTATTTGTTCGAAACATGTCGAGGACAATTTAAATGATATAAATTATTAAGATAAAGTGTCCATCTTGCTGGTCGTTCACACACACACACACACACACACACACACACACATATATATATATATATATATATATATATATATATATAAAACCGTTAGCATAATCGTTGAAGACGTAAGCACAAGGAATAAAACATCCGGATGATTAGGAGTAATTTTTGTTTAATCTCGTGTCATTTAATGATTCTGTCAGTTAGTGAGGTTACATGGTATCGATGGTAAGTAATAATCTATACACGCTCTTCATGCAATAACACTGACAGAGGAATTCCGAAGTAATGGGAGAGAAAAATGTTCCAGTGTCGCTTTGTCCACCACAAATTCCACACGGAGTGGCTTGAGTCTGAGTCCGAGCATCAGAAGAAACAGGCCGATAACTAATGACCTAGACATGGCAAGGCTCTCTACGATATACCAATTACGAACTATCGAAAATCTGGTATCAAGGAACGGAGAACACTTGTAGTGTGGACTCTGTACAAGGCGCGAAAGCATTTCCGGAAATCTCGAATTTAAAATGTTTCCAAATTAAAAATCTATGGACTTTGTCCATAGATTTTTAATTTGGAACGCAACACAATTATTGCCTTTTGCCGAAGTTCCACCTTGTCTTGATATTATACGTAACCACTTAATTAACAAAGAGACTATGGAGCCTCTGTTTACAGAAAAGGCAGAAAGTTTGTTAATGACGCCGGCCAAAAACTTGATCCTTTGTCACATGACGCTCTTCTTCGAGGTATTTCTTTCATGTTACTGTCAATTCCCTTTCACGACATCGTAAGGTCTGTAAAACTCCGTATATTACTAGCATTAATCTCGTATCCTTTTTAGCACAAACGCATTCTAGTTTCTCTGACTATGAAAAAGAGCCTAGTGCCTTCGTCTTCAGGGTAAAGCAGTCCAGATGACTCAGGCCTTCTGGGATGTGGCGACATGTCACTGTTTTAGCGTTTCTTCACGTTTGAAGTAAAGGCAGTCCGTCTGAACGCCGGGAAACACTAACGCAGCACAACAGCCTAACCTCCCAGACCCGAATCAAGAAACCCGCCGTATAAATATCAAAGCCCACACGGTCCAAGAAGAGCCTCACCTTGGATTGCTTGACCTGAAAGATGTAGGGACTATGACCCTTCGGAACATCCGTAACTATTACCAACCGAACCACATATCGTTGACATCAAAGAAGACTTGAGCCTTCGACGTACTAGGAAAAAAGCCGTTAATGATTCTCGTCGTGTCATGTGTAGCGTGAAGTTTCACTGCAAGTTTCCACAACCGGCTACTAGCCTCCTACCCTGAGCAACATAAACTAAACACATTCTCACAAGCCATTGCAGTACGTTGAGGCATATTTTAATTTCGGTCTACCAAGTGACGTCGCCCTTCCTTTCACATTATCCCACTAAATTTTTGTATGCACATCAAATCCTATACACTCTGTGATGACGCTAATAGTATAATATCTGGTGGAAAGCAGTAAAGTATGAAGATGCTAATTATGGGATGATTGAAATAAAGAAGGGGAAGGCAGAAGAGTATGAATTACACCGAACCCTGACCGTATCAAACAGTTTCACTTTAGTCTTGGATGTAATTAGGTTTTTATTAGACTCACTCTCAAAGTTTCGAAAAGCGACGAATGCTCCGCCATATCCGTCTGTGTGTCCGTCTGTTTGTTCGTCAGCAAGGAACAACTCAGCTTCCATTGGGCAGATTTTCATGAAATCGGAAATTTTAATATTTTCAAAAATCCCGAGAATATTAAAGTTTTATTAAAATCTGACAAGAAACCTTACATACAGTTATGATACTATTTTGCTCAGCTCTTCTTAGAATGAGCCATGTTTCAGGCAGAAGGTGTAGAGAAAATCAGAACTCTTATGTTACGTGCAATGCACATTTTCTCAAAAATGGCGCTGTTTAAGAGATAATGAGGAAACATATGTAGAGCCAGACAGAGCACGGACGACAATATGGTTCATGAGCATTGCATGCTGGATAACTAAGGATATAGACACACACACTCAGAATATGTAACACTTACTGCTTTCCTGCAGCAACAATGGTTGCAAGAAGGCGTCTCAGTGTTAGGTTTATATGTGCTTTGTCTGTTTTATATTCCTGTAACTCGCCTCTTCTACTCAAACCATTCTAAAATTCACTGGCGGTGAACACGTAGGGGTTATTAACTCATGTTTAGAACCAAACGCTTGTCCTCCACATTCTGTACTTGTTCTTCAGCGTAACGCACCATTTCATTTTGACACAGAACATCGGGTAGAATTAATTTGTTTACACGATAAATAAGTAATATTAATATATTGTAAGTTACGTGGCTTTTACGTGGTTCTGAATCAAACATGTTTCATTTATCAGGAGCACCATTTGGTCCAACGACGTGTCAATGCGTTTATTGTTTAATTATTATTGCCAGGATATGTGTAGTTTATTGAAAGCTGGAACATAGACATTATTAAATTTATGCACTTTGGTGAAATGATAAAAACATGGAAGGACCATCATTCATCTTCATTCATCACAGCTCTCAATCAGCCCAGCGATGGTGTCATGGGCATCAGTGCCCCATCAGACCATAACCATTTGCAATAAACACTTCTGACGTAATTGATACAAAAAGTAGCGACAGTAATATTGGATTTGGCCACTAAAACGAACCTGTTGACGCAGGGTATGATAGTCTCACAGTCAACTATAATAGTACACGAAATACACATACATAAAAGTATTAAAGTATGTGTATATAGGTAAGTGTAAAGCAAATTGCCTGAAATATTTGGTAAAGCACTGAACGACAAGAAATATAACAGGCAATCAAATAAATTTTAATGATTTCCTCCAAAATGTACTGAAGTATTACTAATATACGACTTCTAGTGAATCGATACACTCCAACTATTCACAATAACTTTTTCAAGAGTCAAAATTACGTACACTATTCACTACATTAATCAACAATGCCCTCAGTAAAATTTATTGAGTGCATTATTTGGTCGATATGTTGAATGTAAGAATATGCACGGTATGACAATCATAAAAATATGTACAGTATGTATGAAAGCCTATTTATACCTCAGATAAAGCTCTATATCCATCGCAAAGACATCACCTAATCCCACTGAACACAGAAACACACCTTCTGTGAAAAATGTCGAGTATTTAAAAGCTAAACGTGATAGTATATACAGATATAACTGAAATTTGAGAAGTAGTTCTGGAACAATAGATCCTCGAAGAAAATGTGAATAAAATCCAACAGATGCAACAGTATGCAGATATTTATTCACTGCAAAACTACTCTACGTGTTTCGGGTGTTGTGACACACGAAACACGTAGAGTAGTTTTGCAGTGAATAAATATCTGCATACTGTTGCATCTGTTGGATTTTTATTCACATTGAATTACGATGCACGAAACCATGAGCTTAAAATCCTCGAAGACATTTTGCATAACTCATTAGCAGATCGTCATCCTTTCCACACACACACACACACACACACACACACACACACACACACGTCCCTTGTAAGGATCTAAACTACGACACCAATACTACGTTTAGAAAAAAGTCCAGTTTCTAAGGTTTCACTATTGCAAAGCAGTGGCTTTATTGCTGTTACAATTCTCGAAGCACATGAGCAAAGCCAATGTATGCACAAAATATTACGTGGAAGCTACATTGCACCTATATTTCAGTTCTTGCACAACAAGAATAATCACATGCATACCAGATCCACCCTTTCCCACAGGTTAAGGCAACAAAAAACAGTGAGAATTCATTTTACGTCATGTTTCAAATCAGGCAAATAGAGTTTTAATGTGAAGAGCGCTAAATTAAGTCTGAAATTATAAACCGCTGGGAAGAAAATGAGGTACGGACTCTAGGTTACTTCTGCTTAATAATTATACTGATCATTATAGTTCCTGAAGCGTGTTTGTGTGACATTTTGTCTATCCAATGAATCGCTCCATTCCTTGCTGTCGCCATTAGCTATGACACGTTATTTGAAATATTTAGGAGATACGAAGCTCACATTATGTCCACTAAATGAACCGAATTTATAATCTGATTGATAGGGAACTCCGTGAAATTAAAGTTAGTTATTTTCCGTTGTTCTAAGTGCCAGGGACCCGATTCCGCATACAAAATCGCTCCACGCTGTAAACATCTTACAGCGCTGAGACTCTAAACTTATTAAACAAGAGGTAGCCATTAAGAATTTGAAATGGATACCAGCCCGAGGAAAATAAATTATCAGGCTCTGCAGGGGAAAATGTGATAGAATGACACAAACTGAGACAGAAACTGACAAGGTAATTTTTATTACTTGTACAAGAAGTCCCGTATATGTGTGTGAGGATGGGAACGATAGGTTTTCACAGAACGTCGGTAACCTGTCAAACTGCGCTGCGTAACATCCCAGAAGAACGAAGATCTCATTTACACCGCGGCAGAAGCATGAAATTGCGCATAATAAAAAACAGATACAGAAAAATTGGTCATTCGTTAAACAACACGCGTCTTCGGGATGATATTAACCGAGAATTTAATTAAACTTCAGATGCATTTTCCATAAGGTTATTACGCGATGGTTCGTACGGATGAGGTTGTATCTCCTCTCATTGAGATGAATAATGTCAAATCTCTGGAGCATGTTTATAAATAATTCCTTAACTTTTTCTACAGTACTCACCTAGCTTTACTTAGCACCTCGAGCCCAATTGTTCCGACGTACCGTCAGATTCAACAATGACACTCTGCGTTTACTCTACAAGGTGATCATCCCTACAGTGCCTTCGCCGAGTAGTCTTTTTAGGTGAAGTACACTCTGTCGCTTGTGACACATAAATTTAAACTTTTTCAATGACGCAGAGAATTTCAGTCGTTCAGGGGTCAAGTACATTATGTCACATTTCACGAGAATACAGTGAAAATTCCGTTGAGTCCGTTAATGAACACTTGGATATTTGTCAGTCTGGTTGGCAAAAACTTTGAATCTGCAGAGGAAACGTTACAATTTAAATCAGGTTACATTTCCTATCTATACAGAGCCAAAGAAATTTTGACCTTGTGATAAAGAAGACCAGTATTAAGACTACTGCAATGTAGGTTACGTCAGTTTCCCTCCAAAATAAAAAAAAAATTCCGGGTAGCTTGCATTACTGTTTTTCTCAATAACTGGAAGCATGTCTCGCATGAGATATGAACGGACACAATGTCACGGCATAATCCCATCAATCACCAGAAATTCTCTCCATCTCTGTCTTTACACTCCGAGATAATGCCAGAATGGGTTTTTCAGAATTTTCCCTTTTATATATTCCTATTTACCTCGTGCGTGTGTACATGTAAGTCCACTGCAGACAGTACAGTACTTAACAAATTGGATGGATATTACACAGGGCACTAATCTTTAATTTTTAGTTTACACAGCGTGTTCTGACACCTGTAAGCTCCAGAACATTCACAACATATTAAAACCAGAACATAGGTTTATATTAGCTAGAACTTATTCTACAGAAAATACCCTACAATGATGAAGGCAACTTGTTGGCCACTTTGAGGCAGTTTTTACTGTCTCAAGGACTAAAATTTGTGTTATAAAAATTATTTCTGAACTACAAATATGATAATATAAACTTCTGTTGTGTTAGAAGGGGCTCTCAGACTAAGTTGGTACGATGTCAAAGACAAAAAGACATAATTATTTCTAATATTCCGGCGATGTTTCCAAAACGTGTGTCCCACATTTATAACAGATGTTATATTTCAAATTAAAAGAAACGTAACATGTATAACAATATACATTACCTTTATGAATTCAACATCAACTTGTAGCACAATAGTTTTGTTTGTTGATTAATGCTTCGACACGTTTCGACCTTCATTTCTCGCCATCTTCAGAAAGCTTTCTTTAGCATTTGCAGCCTATTTTTCAACTTACGTGTTAGAAATTCCACGTATGATTAACATTATTGTTGTGATGATAAAATATTACAAATCTTAAAATCAGTTTTATAATTACAATACAGTTAAAATACAAAATAAAAAGTATTTTTCTCTTGATACAATTATTGAATCCAAACATCTAAATTTCAATCCCTCTTACAATGAAATAAGTTCTGGAATCAGGTGTCCGGTGTCTTGTGTTCACGCTATGAATATACAGTCATATTCACTTTCATTACTTACACGAGCACTGCGGTTGGTGTGCATTACATTTCTTTTTAATTAAATGCATTATAATTGTTATGCTATAATCACTATTTACTGTTATTAATTTAACAGTGCTGCCAGCCACTCAGATTATACCTGTATAGAGATGAAAAATAGGATGTTTAATAAATGAACCGGAAAGGATAAGGTAGAAATTGGTCGTGTTCTTAGTAAAACCAATCACCTATAAAACCGCTGGGAGAGGACTTTCTTATGAAGTAGCTCTACAGTGAAAGAAGCACTGTATAGCAGACAAAATTTACTTGGAATCGGCTACCATTTCTTCTTGAATGAGTTAGGGGACAGGCTGAAGAAAACTGACAGGATCGTGTATTCGTGTTTTCGAAATGTCCTAATCAGCTGCCAATTGATTAAAGAAGTTTCTGTGTACCGTTCTTTTTTACATGTGTATTTCATTTATTTATCCTATTCTGATGGTCTGGAACACGCGTCTGCGAAACTGCTGCCGTTAACGGACTCAATTTCCAGTCCCATATGGGAGATGAATGAGTACGGATACGGATAGGGTAAACTGAAGCGCTGGGAGAAAAACTTGTTCCAATACCTCTCCTTCAGCGACGAATATCTGATGAACTTCTCTAGGTCTGAAAATCGACGGTGAGAAACATGCGACCATGTAACGGTCTTATATGGAAATCCATGCACTAGGGTTCCTTGCTTTGATGTCTTTTAGAAAATAAGTCATGTTATTATAAATATACGTCTTTCAACACTTAGTGTTTCAGATAATACTTAACGTTAAAAGGACGAAGATATCAAATAATCAGAAAATGGGCGCCTCTAGTTACACGTAAAGTAGGTGCACAAGAAGGTCGTCTGGGAAGTAATGTGCGGTCTGAGGGAAAGATTAAGATTCCAGATGATCGAGATATATTTACAGGACCCTCTGTTGGGACCTACTTCAAGTGCGATGAAACGTGACTTCCACGGTTATCTTAACGCAGCTACAATTACGACATATTAAATGGTTAGTATCCCTACAGGCCATAAGGCTATCTGCACACGCAGGCACGGTGGGTGCTTCACAACCTATTCACGGAGACAATCCTCCGGTCGCCGAAGAATATTAGCGCCTGGTTGACGTCGACGAAGATAACGTAGCCGGATAATCGCCCACCTGTACCAGCTAGACTGCTTCAGGCATAGAGGATGAACAGCATTTCGCCGTATTCGTCGTGTGTATCCCATGATCACTCTATTACAGCTCAGCCCTGCTGCGCAGTGCGTGGCTAGAATACCAGTAAAACCATGTATTCTCGTAGTGTAAAATAACACTGGTGATAAATATTCTAGTCTATTTTATGGTGACGTATGGCTTGAAAAGAGATGAAGAGAAGAGAGGAAGAGATGAAATTATTTTTCCTTAAAACGAAGCACATAAACAAGATTTAAAATTCAAAACCAGGGCCAGAACACAATCATTCAAGACGCAGAACTTTGTTAAGGTATCAACAGTCAGCAGATTAGTCCGGCCTCCACAACGAAAAAAAGGAAATATTAAGAACGCGGTAAGAAAAAAAACGGCTTGCGTGCTTCGTGTCGCGTTTAGTTAATGGAAGCGAACAGGAGGGCGCAGATGGCAGAGGACGGGTGTACTTTTATAAAGTGTATTGTGTTTTCATTATTGTTCTTTGCGGCCTCACTAATGTGAAAATGTGCACCATAATATCATCGTTATGATCCAATTCATCACCGTAGCTAATCAATCATCCAGCCTTGACGCCACCTGTAAAGATTTTGAAAGATCAAAAGACCAAATCTTTTCAACAAAATATATTTCAATAACATTACACAGGAGATGTAAATCATTCATTAAAAATAATTTTAAAAGTTTGTCATAAATTAAGCCACTCTTCATATGAGCAGCAAAGCAAAATCCAAATAACATATAGGCTTAATGTGGCATATGTCGAATTGTGAACACTTCAAACACAAAAACATATCTGCTAGACCAAGACAGCACAAAATTAAATCCAGTTACATTCTTCTATGTGGCAATTACCACTGTTTCGGAGGAGCTTACTGTATCCATTTTCAAGGAGAGAGAATTATAAGTTTGCTTCTACCGTGGAGATGAAGAAGCTAGAATATCTTCGTCGCAAAGTGACTAGGCTAGGAATGGACGACCCACTTAACAAGTTTCAATTCTGGCTGGTCTTCCTTACGATACAGCGCACGGGTGACCTCCCAAGTCCCACACAATTACCTAACCAATTAGCACCGGAGTGTCTAATCTCAGGCAAAGTTGCCAGGGAGTGAAGCTGACTGTTCATCCCCGTGTAGTTCCGTGGTTAAAAATGCATGGACACATACGGGCAAC
>Ga0123355_10007823_pt1 | contig 16093 bp, 11 predicted proteins | sample TergutEmb28metaG_3_FD_89872 | JGI IMG/M metagenome (GOLD analysis project Ga0123355, IMG submission 89872) | Embiratermes neotenicus P1 segment gut microbial communities from Petit-Saut dam, French Guiana - Emb289 P1 | ecosystem: Host-associated > Arthropoda: Insects > Digestive system > Gut ...
AATGCAACAACGGCACATGAGGTGCAAGCATGGTTTCGTGGGCATTGGTCCATCTCGTATCGACAGGGTTTCGAAGAATTGATTTCCCGCCTAGATACGTGCATCAACAGAGAAGGTGACTACTTGAAAAAATCGTGAATGAAGTAAGTAATAATTGTAGAAAGAGGCATCTTATTATGTGAAGTATTTTGGTGGCAAAAAAATAGGGAACCTTACTTTCTGAAAACCCCTAGTACCACTGTTTAGTACACAAGCGAATTCCTTCACACGTAGCTTTGCATGTTTCTTCGCTAAGCATAGTTTTGATCTGGCTTCGAACCAGGATCACCGGTTACACAATACAGAGTGTCGCAATACAGAATGTCACAATACAGAGTGTCTCAATACAGGTGTCGCAATACAGAATGTCACAATACAGAGTGTCACATTAGAGGTGTCGCAATACAGAGTGTCACAATACAGGTGGTCACAATACAGGGTGTCACAATACAGAATATCACAATACAGGGTGTCACAATACAGAATATCACGATAAAGGTGTCACAGTACAGAATGTCACAATACAGAATGTCACAATACAGAGTGTCACAACACAGGTGTCACAATACACGATGTTGCAATACAGGTGTCACAATGCAGGGTCTCAATACAGAATGTCACAATACAGGTAGTCACAATACAGGGTGTCACAATACAGGATGTCACAATACAGAATATCACGGTACAGGGTGTCACAATGCAGAGTGTCACAATACAAGTGTCACAATACAGAGTGTCACAATACAGGTGTCGCAATAGAGAATTTCACAATACAGAGTGTCACAATAAAGGTGTCGCAATACGGAATGTCACAATACAGAGTGTCACAATACAGGTGTCGCAATACAGAATGTCACAAAACAGAGTGTCACAATACACGTTGTCACAATACAGAGTATCACAATACAGGTGGTCACAATACAGAATATCACAACAGAGGGTGTCGCAATACAGAATATCACGATACAGGGTGTCACAGTACAGAATGTCACAATACAGAATGTCACAATACAGGGTGTCACAATACACGATGTCGCAATGCAGGTGTCACAATGCACGGTGTCACAATACAGAATGTCACAATACAGGTGGTCACAATACAGGGTGTCACAATACAGAATATCACAATACAGAATGTCACAATACAGAATATCACGGTACAGGGTGTCACAATGCAGAGTGTCACAATACAGGTGTCACAATACAGAGTGTCACAATACAGAGTGTCACAATACACGATGTCGCAATACAGTTGTCACAATTCAGGGTGTCACAATACAGAATGTCACAATACAGGCGGTCACAATACAGGGTGTCACAATACAGAATATCACAATACAGGATGTCACAATACAGAATATCACGTTACAGGGTGCCACAATGCAGAGTGTCACAATACAGGTGTCACAATGCAGGGTGTCACAATACAGGTTGTCACAATACAGAATGCCACAATACAGGGTGTCTCAATACAGGGTGTCACAATACAGAGTGTCACAATACAGAATGTCACAATACAAGATGTCGCAATACAGGTGTCACAATGCAGGTTGTCACAATACAGGGTGTCACAATACAGGGTGTCACAGTACAGAATATAACAATACAGGGTGTCACAATACAGGATGTCACAGTACAGGGTGTCACAATACAGCTTGTCACAATACAGGTGTCACAATACACGATGTTACAATACAGAGTGTAACATTACAGTGTGTCACACGGTGTCACAATACAGCGTGTTAGAATATAGGCTGTTACAATAGAGTATGTCAAAATAGAGGTGTAACATTTTTAAGACAGTACGTTTTATACGGTAAGTGTCTACGAAAATTGAAAGCCGCAGATTTGTAGCACAAAGTAACTTAATTTTAACACAAAACATTATATTCGCATGAACGTCATGAGCATTTACAGAATGAAGTCAAACCTCTCAAATCGACCACGATTAGAATAAGACACTCCGCTACTGAAGTGACAGAGATGTTTGTTGAAGCAGGCTATGTTTCCCGTATTTCGTCATCCTTTAAACCACGCAATGGTTCAGAAAATTAGTAGCCGACATTTCCCCAAGGAGGACGCATTACGTCCCGGCAAACCCCATGTTTTATTTGTGGGTAAAAAGTGGCATTGGGACAGGTTTCCCGCCGAGGACTTCGATTTTTCCCTGTCGGCATTATCCCACCAAATCTCCATAATCATTAAGCCATGTGTCACCGATACCACATAATTGAGCATTTTACAACGCTGCTTATTAGCACACTTTATGTCACTCACATTAGGCAATTGTGACTTACAAATTTTCAGCAATTGTGTCCAGTCATTTCACTGTCATATTTTAATAGGTTTTAAGGCACCCTCGAAAGACTGGGAAAAGCGACTATTAGTTTCGTCATTTCTGTCTGTACGTCCGTCCTTCCGTCCTACCGTCTGTCCTCATGGAAAAACTCGGCTCCCAATAAACAGATTTACATGGAATTTGATATTTGGGTATTTTTCGAAAAACTGTAAGGAAAATTCAGATTTCTTTAAAATCCGACAAGAGTAACCGGTACTTTACATTAAGACCAGTATACATTTTTTATATCTCGCTCAATTCTTCTCACAATGGCAAATGTTTCAGACAAAAGTTGAAGAGAAAATCGAAACACAGTTTATGTTCAATAAATATTTCTCCCCCCAAATGTTGTTGTTTATGAGATAAAGTGGAAAAACAGGGTAGATCCAGACAGGCCACAGATGGCAATAAATTACTGCGCATACGTTTTTCATGCTGGGTAACTAAGATTACAGACACACAATCAGAATACGTTATACGTACTGCTGTTCCTCAGAGAAAGTGGTGTCGCGAACAAGCCTCAAATTTGCATTTGTACGTACATTGACTCTCTTTTATTTATTTATTTACTGGCATGAAACTAATTATTTCAATTGGCTATACAGTTTTGTTATGTCTGGGTCCACAAGCTGCATTTGCAACTAAATGTTACTTGTGCTGTCGGCAACCTCTTTTTCTACTGTCGACATTTCCTGTCTCCTGTAATGTGAAGCGGACAAAATCGCCTACCTCTTAGGAGCTTTCTCCATGGCCACGCCATTTTTATGCCACTTCACGACCTTACCCTGCAGAAAATATCAGCCCTGAGTACTCGAGCAAGAAGCTCGATCTCCCATCTGACATCCATTAGGTACACAATGCGACAGTAAGGAATATAATATGATATACCCTCAGTCAGTCAATAATTAATTTAGACTCTGCACCCATCCTGCAGACAAATTTGTTATGAAACTAAAATACACACACGCACCTTTAAATATACCCCCAAAACGCAACCATCTGAAGCAGGGTGGTCACTATAAATAACCGCCCTCTCCGCCTGGTGGTCGGTCAGCAATTTCATGCATATTCGTTATTATTATTATCAGTATAAAGAGCAACTGCGCCCATTTATTTCCTAAAACAACATTAGCTGAAGTTAATAAACTTTCCGATTCCTGTTCGGGTAGGGGTGGGGGGGTGGGGGGTGGGGGCAGGGTCAAATCTGGAAGAAAATGTAGAATTATTTTAAGAAAATTTCGCGATTCTTCTCCTTTCCTCCGGATAAGCACCTGGATTGTTTTATATATATCAGGTCTGATAATAAAGTAATGAGACTGTTTCCAAAAAAAAGTTTTATTTCATTTATTCATCAACTACAATGTGGTCACCTTCAAAGTACATCCCGTGTACCTGCACACACGTTTTCCAGCAGTGCTGCCATTGTTTGTAGCATTCCTGGAACGCAGTTTGTGGGATGCCCCTTAAGGCCTGCGTTACAGCCCACTGGATGTCTTCTGTTAACCCAAAATGGTGTCCTTTAACTGCCGATTTTACTTTTTGAAATAAAAAGAAGTTGCAAGGTGTGAACTCAGTTGAGTAAGGAGGCTGCAGCATCACCGTAATGCATTTGAATGTCAAGAACTGCGCTCAAACTTGCATCCCGCTGTTGCTCTGTGAGATTCCTGGGCACCATTTTGGCACAAATTTTTCTCATCCTCAATTCTTCAGTCAGTATCAAACGAACATTTTCCCGGTTCATGTTCACTTCATCAGCAATCACTCTGACTGTTAATCTTCGATCGGATCGAGCAAGTTCTCTTACGTGTGAAGTGTTGTCACCTGTCCGTGTTGCTGATGGTCGTCCGCTGCGCTGCTCATTTTCAACAAGGGCTGTGCCGTCAGAAAATATTTTGTGACAACAAAACGCTTGGCTCTTGACACTGCAACATTTCCAAAGGCCTGTTGTAGTTTTCCATGTGTTGTGATGGCACTGTCACCGAGTTTAACATAAAAAGATGGCATAATGCTGCGCGACGGTCGGTGCTTCCATTTTCATGACAAGGTTCACAAACACGTCCTGATATGTCACGCACCTACTCCACACTGGGGTATTGCAAAGTCATGCCAATACAATTGGGGATGGCGGAAGGACCAAGGTCAAAGACTGTATTAGCCAATTTCAATATTGCTAGTACAGCTAGGAGAAAAATAATGTCATTATTTTATTGTCAGACCTACATAAATTACACCACAGTCGTTTACTCTAAAATCTTTCCAATGGATTATTCATTATTTCGTCCACAACTCAGCTGTATATAGTATAGGGTGCAACACAGCACAAAAATACAAAACACAGTAAATACAAGTACACATATTACCATAACACCCACACAACTGTCAGAACAACCACGCATTACAAAACTCACAAATACTCACAGCCACTCATTGCAAAACAATTTAAAACAACCAAAGTACAAGCTACACACCCAATTAGAAAGTAACAATATAATCAAGTACCCTCCGTATAAGGTTACACCATTGTACATGACACTTTCGTCTCCAAGAATAGTTATACAATACAAACAAACAAAATACACAATTTTCTAAATTAATATTTAATTTCTGTTGTCTGCTACACGTTTCGAACCGACGCAGGTAAAACATACCTTACTGCATATACAACTGTCTCCCTGAGGATGAACCCACAAGGTTCGAAACATGTAGGAGACAAGAGAAATTAAATATCAACGTAGAAATTTGTGCATTTCTTTGGTTTGTGTTGTATAGGTACAAGTTTAGTCTTCTTAATACAAACACAAATATTTAAGTTTCAAATGAGGACAGAATTTTTGTTTTTATTCAGAAAACCTGCAGCATTCGGGGGGAGGGGGGAAGCCCCGAATGTGTTGCAGGAGCTAGATATCAGTGCCGAGTTTGGTCTTCAACTGGCTGAAAAGTATCACTGTAGACCAACGGTCTAAAGTCAAAGGATCACCATTTGTGATATGTAATCACCACTCCAGTTCCTTTCACTTCACCTCCTTCCCAAACACCGAAATTACACAAATGTTCGTTTTATGTTACATACCATAGGAGGTTCATAAGGCCCCAAGCTTGAAATTAGTAATTTGTAACTTAACAATCTACAGTTCATAACATACTCAACCAAATTTGCTTTTGGCCACAAGAGATTATTTGACTACAAACACACGCACACGCACACACACACGCACACACACACGCACATACACACACAAATATACACGCACGCACACGCATCTTAATGACAATAACAAACGATAGAACAAACTCTGTGGGTCTAGATTACGATCTGTGAATTCGTAGCAATATATTGAAATTAAGAGCTAAATATAGTGGATGCGCATGTCATACTAATGAAATAAATTGTTCGTAGGCTGTTATAATGGCCTTTCTTTACTTGCCGTCCTAACCTACAGGGTGTTCGGCAATAAATGCACAAAGCTAAGTGGCTGAATATCCGAAAAGTAATGTCATGTTACGAGTAATAAAAATATTGCGTCACGTTATAACCTACACACTGCAATTTGGCGTCAGACTTCAAAACACTAACCAGTTTTTGTACAGACATACGCAACCTGAAGGGCCTAGACTCAGTAGTCTTCTTTAAGTAGTCATGGTGATCCGCGGAAGAAATACTTCAAACTGGTTGTTACAATTTAGAAATTGTTCTTGGGTTTGTTCGGTGGATTATCTCTTTGCATACCTCTTGGAATAGCTGTATGGATAGGTCTTTGGACATTTCTTTGGATACTTATTTAGATACCTCTTTGGACACCTCTTTGGATACCTCTTTGAATATCTCTTTGGATACCTCTTAGGATATCTCTTTCGATAACTCTTTGGATACCTCCTTGAATACCTCTTTGATTACCTCTTTGGATAGCTCTTTGAATTACCTCTTTGGATACCTATTTGATTTACCTCTTTGGATACCTCTTTGGATATCCCTTTGAATGCATTTTTGGATACCTCTTTGGATACTTCCTTGGATTACCTCTTTGGATACTTCTTTGGATTACCTCTTTGGATACCTCCTTGAATACCTCTTTGGATACGTCTTTGGATACATCTTTGGATATCTCTTTGGATATCTCTTTCGATAAATCTTTGGATACCTCCTTGATTACCTCTTTGGATACCTGTTTGGATAGCTCTTTGAATTACCTCTTTGGATACCTCTTTCGATAACTCTTTGGATACCTCCTTGAATACCTCTTTGGATAACTGTTTGGATACCTTCTTGTATTACCCCTTTGGATATCTCTCTGAATACCTTTTTCGATACCTCTTTGGATACTTCCTTGGGATTACCTCTTTGGATACTTCATTGGATTACCTCCTTGGATACTTCTTTGGATACTTCCGTGGATTACCTCTTTGGATACTTCTTTGGATTACCTCTTTGGATACCTCTTTGGACGCCTCTTTGGTTATTCCTTTGGCCCACATCATCAAAATGAATCAAACGCAGTAAGGTCGGGAATTCGCAGACATCTTCACTTTGTGTTGCGACGCCAAATCCACCGACTGGAAAAACGGTTGTCAAAAGCTGCACGTATAGGAGGCCCGAAACCTGCTGCTGCTGCTGTGTACCAAATGAAGAGTTCTTCAGAGCTGCGTCACTGAGTAGCAACAGGCAGCTTGTAATTATGAGACATGTCTTGGCTTGTGGATCACCCGGTGTAGCAGCTAGAGTCTACAGAATTTGCCACGGTAATTGTACCTCTAGTTTCTTTTGTTTGTCTCTGTGGATTCTGGACGTGGAACGAAAGGGTTTGGACATCTTACAGCGTGACGTCACAGTAAATGTACCGGCGGCGCAGTTGACGTCACTAACACGGCATACCGTAACGAAAGGTAATAACGTTACTAAGGTGAGACTTCAAGAATTGTACAGAAGAATTTATGGGGACTGTTCATTGCTTTTTTGGTAAAATTTTGAAATAAAACCTGATTTTAATGCGACGTGTAGCGTCTTCTGGGAAAAGACGTTCGGTCGGTTTGTGGACACACGTTTATGCTTAAAAACTGTTATGACGCCGCCGGTCCCAGTGGCCGCGCGGTCTGAGGCCTCGGTCTGCGGCCGCTCGCCTGCTAAGATCATGGGTTCGAATCCCACCGGGAGCATGGATGTTTGTCTGTTGTGAATGTTGTGTGTTGTCAGGTAGAGGTCTCTGCGACGAGCTGATCACACGTCCAGAGGAGTCTACCGACTGTGGTGCGTCGTTGTGTGTGATCTAGTAACCTCAAGAATGAGGAGGCCATGGCCCGTGTTGGGCCGCAGCTCAAATAAAAACTTATGACACCGTCCGTGAGGGACAGAAATTCAATTAAGATCGTTAAGTGGTGTGAGCAGTACACGACGCATTTCATTTCAAAATAAACTGTGCACCGTGCGCACATACGAACCTACAGCCTGCTACAATTATTGTGTGCGTATTCGCCTCTGTATAACACACATTGATGATCGCAACACATTTTCGTATACTGGAGATGATAGTAGAATGTGGTGATCGCTTTTGCACAGCTTCACTCCCTGATGATGGACCATTGAGGGCCGAAACATGTAGCAGTATTGTAAATTAAAACATTAAAATTGTGCATTTTGTTTGGTCTAATTTGTAACACTGTTGTTTAACTTATAATGCAGGGGGGGGGACTATTCCGTGCCAGGCGGCTATTACGCTGGAAATAAGTGAAGTGTGTACTACGTAGCCAGTTTGCTCAGCCGACTTCTTGTTTTGCAGTCAATGTGGCCTCTTAGTTGTCAAATTGTAAACAATATTATTTAGAATTTTACCTTATTCACTCAGTGTCTTGTGATATAATTGTTACAAATTCTACCAACATCCTAGAGGCTGCTCCAGTTATTGTGGGTATATTCGTCTCTGTATAACATAGTCTGGTGATCTCCCCTCACTACATTTTCTTACATTGGTGATGAAAGTAAAGTCTGGTGACTGCTTTTGTACGACTACTTTCCCTGAAGATGGACCAGAGAGGCTCTAAAATCGCAGGGGTTTTGTAAATTAAAAAATTAGAAAGTGTGTACACATTCTGAAGGTCGCGGGGTCGATTCTTGATTGTATCATTGGAATTTTTAATTGAAATAATCCTTCCGGCCACACTATGGCCCTGGGGGTAACTCAGCCTCTAACAGAAATGAGTACCAGAAATATTTCCTGAGGGGTAAAGGCAGCCGGTGCATAGGGCTGACAATCTTACCACCTTCATGTGCCGATTGTCTTGAAATCTGGGAGCCTCAACCTCCTGGAACACTCAGGGCCTATCCAGGCCTGTAATGGGATTGCTTTACCTTTTTACCTTTTAAGTGTGTGCAATTGTTGGTGTGAATTTAACAATTAGGATCGCTCAATCATGCACCCTGAATTTCTAGGTAGCAGGGCCCTCCGAAATGTAACAGTTATATATGGCCGTATCACAGAAAACATCATTCTTATATTCACTAATGCTTTCAATGCAGCTGTTCATTTAATGTATACAAAGACCTCAAGATTGTCAGACAGTAGGGCAATATGTAACTTACAGGTAGAAATTCACTTGCATCCATCTGTAACGTGTTTCTATTATTGAGCCAGTTTCACGAAAATCACGCTTCCTGTAAGATTTTTACAAAACATGTTCTATTCCGAATTTCATGAAAATTTAAAAAACGGAGTTTAATGCCTGATATTGGGCAACAGAGAGCAGATCGAGGGGCAGACAGACGGAGGGCCTTGTAAAATCTCGCTTTTTTGCTTCCCAAAAACGAGTAAAAAATAGATGTTTTAAGGAAATCCCTCACAAGCCTGGACAGGTCCTGAGAGTTCCAGGAGGTTGAGGTTCCCAAATTTCAAGACAGTCGTCACATGAAGGTGGTAAAGTTGTCAGCGCTACGAACCGGCCGCCTTTACCCCTAGGAAATATTCCAGGTACACATTTTTGTTAGAAGCTGAATCGATCCCAGGGGCCACATTGTAGCCGAAGGGATTATGTCAAAGAATAATTCTAATGAAACCATCAAGAATCGAACACGCGATCTCCCGGACTGTAGCGCAGTGCCCCCGTAAATCTTATGTTCTTCATTTATTCATTTCCCTATTTATTTCTTCATTTAATTTATTAAGAAGAGAATTTTTAGTCTGACACACTTTATATAAACTCATGTGCAATTGCACGTGTACCGCTCAACATTTCCACACTGCATACTCCATTATTACGAATGATCACTCTTTCCCTTTCCACTTACTCTACCATAAATAACATAAAATAACATAAGTAACAAATCTGAAGACTGTAACAATAATTACGTCATCATCGCCATCATCATCATCTTCCTCCATGGTTTAGGTCGTTTGACCTGTTCCGGCATCGAAGCATTGCCATCGTTTCCTGGGGCGTCCACGATCTCTTCTTCCTCGAGGTTTGAAGTTGAGGGCGTGTTTCGGGAGTCTGGTGTTTTCCATTCTTTCGAGGTGGTTGATTCAGTTTTGTTTGTATTTGAGTCTCACGTCTTGTGTTCCAGGGGTCTCTAGTTCTTTCCTTATGACTTCGCTTCTTATTTTATCCAGTCTTGTGTATCCTGTAACACTTCTTAGAAAACGCACCTCTGCAGCTTCTAGGCGAGTCAAAATAATTACAACGTAAGCACAATTTCAGATCAACACCGTTGGTACATTATTTTAATATTTCGTAATATAATTGTGCATTTGTTGGTTGCAATAAAAAGTTAAAAAATAAACAAACCGTTGGTTACATTTTTGTTAAATAAACGTACAAGCATAAAGTTATGATATCAGAAGAAGAACTAAAGAAAAGTGGAAATTGGTGACATTTTCTTGATTCGTGATTATTTCACAGATCAATTTTATCAAGCAAAAAGTCAGGCAATGATAAATAATATCGAAGCGCCTTCGGTACAACCATTGTTGCGGTGAAAAATAATAATTACTACATATTCTGAGTGTGTGTCAGTAGCATTAGGTGTCCAGCGTGCAATGCGCATGCGCCATATTGTCATCTGTGGCCTACCCGCTTCTACAATAGTTTTCCACATTGTCTCATAAAAGGCACGATTTTCGAAAAGACGTTTTTAAACATAAACTGTGTTTTGATTTCTGTAAAATTCTGTCTGTAACATTTCCTATTCTATGAAGAATTGAACGAGATATGATTAAAAATGTATATCGGGCTGCATGTAAAGTGCCTGTTATTCTTGTCAGATTTTAGTGAAATTTGAATTTTCTCGACAGAATTAAAAAAAAATAGTTGAATATCAATTTTCATGAAAATCCGTCCTGCGGGAGCCGAGTTGTTCTATGCCGACAGAGAGACGGACAGACAGACATGGCGCAACTAATATTCGCTTTTCTCAGTTTTGCGCAAGAGCCCAAAAACCACATTGAATCTATCGAATCTAATCAGCTGAAATATTTTTTGGTAATTTGGAGTTTTGGAGACCTACGGAAGAGTATACAAAAATTACTGCCTATTTTGACCACAATTTATGCATAAACAAGCAAATTATCAGTATCGTTTTGTTCCTAAGAAGCATATATTTCAGCGGGAATCTCGGGGATGCAGGATTTTTGTGCGATAAAGCTACCGTGACAGGTGAGTTGACCAACACTGTTATCGAGAATGACATCTCGTTCACAGGAACCGACACTGGAAATGAGTTGTGTTGGACAGTTTTGAACCAAGGCAAGGAACCCTAATATTATAGGTCATAGAGAGGCGTGAACATTAAATAAACGTGGAAATCATACCTAAGGCACCGCGCCACAAGCCGGAAGGTAGCGGGTTCGATCTCCTATTATGTCAGTGGAAATTTTAATTTACATCATCCTTCCGGTCATACTATGGCCCTGAGTTCGAATCAACCTCTAACAGAAATGAATAACATCCGTTGGGAGGTAAGTGCCGATTGTCATGAGATCTGAGAGCCTCAAACACCTGGAACACTCAAGGCCTGTCCAGCGCAGTACAGGGATTGCTTTACCTTTACCTTTACCCAGGAATCACACCTGACGCACTTGTAAAATGCAAAAGCCTACTTTCAACCGTCGAATTCGTTCCAACTTACTTCTTACAGGTACGTTGTACAGTTTCCAATGATAGTAACATTAACAGTGGCCAAAAGTTAGGCGGGCAAACACTGGAACATGTTCTGATATAATCTTGACATGTTGCTTCTATTTAAATGTTGTTGGAGTTTTGCTTGTTGGGCACTAACTATTTTTGTCGTTTCACCTTACATTCTTTAGACTATCGTTAAACCATATTGCTGCATTCGTCTTTAATAACTTTAGCTTGGTGTTCTTGTAGTTGTTGTTGACTTTTGCTTGTTGGGCATTATTTTTACCGTTGCACTGTGCATTCTGTAGAATATTGTTCTGCTTCTACTCCGTACGCATATAATAAAATGGAAAAATTACGGATTTTGTGTTGCCATATCATATGCGAGAGAAGTAGTAACGGTACGGACAGAATATTCAGTGAGATACAAATGAAGGATTGTTTATTATAGATAGAAAAATTTTAACATTTTTAATGATTTTAAATCTTGACAACAAAACATATGTAAAGTTTTCAAATGTATCACTAATACTGCATTTACATACTTATGGAACTTAGCAGGTACTGACTACGTGCTCCCTGAAGATGATGCAATAGCGTCGAAAATGTAGGGTTGGTGTAATAAGGAGCACTATAATAAATTGAGGATCAATTGTGCATTTGTTGGTTCATTATACAAACATTATAGAAACAAAAATGTTGAAGTGTCGGTTTCAGGACAGAATACCCTTCAAAGGGCCCCATACACCCTGTGTTAAACTGTGCAGTTTAACTGTATAAAAAATTTGCACACAAAGCTGAAATGAATGTTCTCTGGCACAGCACAGGTTTGCAATCAGGTTTGTCAGTTCTGTGAATCTTCTTGTGCGTGTGACTATGGTGAATAAAAACAAGGCTATCGTTTGCTGTTTGCTAACCACATCGGTCATAATGTTATCCGAAAAAGAAGAAAAGAAAGCGTAAAATGTGCAGTAAGAAATGGTATTTGAAAAGGAATATATCATGCGATGCTCATCTGTTGCATGAATTGGTAGAAACGGATGTGCCTTGAGATGATGCCATCCTGGTGTCGGCAGGTAAACTGAGGAAACTGTGGAATTCCCTGAGTGAAATGCGCAGTTCTCTGTGTGAAAGATGATTGGAAAGGACAGTTCTGAGGCCTGCGTTATTGCCTGTCAAAACTACGCAGTTTACTCAGTTTTTCCGTCAGGTATGACGTCACACAATAAAATCACTCAGTTTAACTGAGAGTGTATAGGGCACTTAAGATGTAAGGTACACCCCATTCACCCCCCAAACCACACCCCCGGCACTCCGGCAACGATTTATTACAGGCACACAGCGGTGCTTCAATCAGGGCAACATGGAGACACAAAATGAACCGTTAGAGATTGGAAAAACAAATAAGTTTAATTTACTTTTTAATTTAAGTTTCAATCTTATTTATTATTTATTTATTTATTTACTTATTTATTTACTAATTTGTTACTTACTTATTTTTTACTTACTTATTTATTTACTTATTTTTTTAATTACTTACTTACAAACATACATAATTACATACATACATACATACCTACTTACTTACATACATACATACATACTTACTTACTTACTTATTTACTTATTTACTTACTTACTTAATTACTTAATTACTTGCTTACTTACTTACCAACTCCACGGAACAGAGTCCTTCTTGAGAAGGTAAACGGTTCTCAGTCAAGAAGCTCCCCGCATTTTATGGAAACCGAAGGTTCATTACCGCATTCACAAGTGCCCATTACACGTGGTTCCCTGTCACCACGGCGTGGCGGGTTCGCTGGTTTGCGGATGGAGTAACGGCCTCCAATACGGAGGGTAGCTGCAAATATTTAAAAAAAAAAAAAGTAATTGCCGACAGCCGGCAAGGGGTGGTCCTCCAGCTTTGTGGTGGGGCATGGTGTTAACAACTCCGTACTGTAAAAACATACATTGTTACAAAACAATTCTAACTTATTAACATCAAATTAACGCACTTAAATTCGCTACTGGAATACATCTTTTCAGGATTTACATACGCAGCTGAGGGCTTTCCATTTAACAAGCGCTCCAACGGGCTGCCAGAATAAGCAAGACGTCATCCAAAAGAGCGCATATCAAGCCGTGGGTCTAAAACATTGCCGATACTGCCTCGCCTTTCATTTATTTGAGACAACGTGCTTTATTTCAATTCACAGCAACAATCAGCCACCAAATGAATCAACTTCAAACTTTACAACCATTTATTCTTGAAGCCGTGTATAATTTTATACTTGTTTTCATATGTATATTACATCATTTTCTTGCTGTAAATTTCAGATCTCAAACCAGTAATTGCAGCTGTAAATATTCTTCTTTTTATTTTCTTTATACACAATCTGATGATGGCTGCCTGCGTAGCCGAAATGTTTTAATCTGTGAGAACAAAGCTACGTTACTGTAAACACAATAACCTCAAGATTACAGTCCGCTTTTATTTTCCCATTTATTTTATTGTCAGAACTCTATTTTTTGTCCCTTCTTTCCTTCTCTACGTTTCTCTCCTTTCTTATTCCTTATTCCTCTTTTCCGTCACTATCAGCTGTTCCCTCCGTTCAGCTTTGCCTTTTATTACGTAGCGCTAGGTTACTGCCATCACTGGGCTGCAGGCACTGGACCGTACACCTGCCGCTCATGTTACAACGTCCTCATGTCTCCGGGGAACACAGCGGTCTTCTCGCTATGATTTCGGAGTCTCCAAGAGTCAGAAATTGCTGCCACACCAAGTCGCAGTCGGTTACCGTCACAGCCCGCCCGCCCGGGAGGCAAGTTGGCTCGTGCACCTTTCACGAATTCCCCCTCGCCTCGACCTGTAGAGAGATTCCTGAGTCCTTCAGTTACTTCTATACGCTTCATCTCGTCCTAATTGTGTAAAATATTGGGCAACTTAAATATGTATGCCATGTTTTGGAAGGCTGGTTAAAATGCCTAATTTGTGAACTAACATATTTCTTTTCCTTGTTTTTTTATTTTTAAAAAATGAGAAAATTTTCATTAACCTTCCCCACCCCACCCCACCCCACCCCACCCCGCCGAAAAAAAAGGTTGTCTCATTATCTATCATCTAAAGGCCTTTTACCCCTGCTTCCACTTGTTCCCTGGGGCCTCGCCTATAATCCTAACTTTAAATATCCTTCTGCTTGTCGTCAAATTGAATCTATGGAATTCCTGGTCCCGGTACATAACCGGCCGCCACCACCTGCTGCACCAATTACTGATTATGGATTTGCCGAGCTTCTAACGATAATAATCGTGTGCGCTCTTAATTATGCGCTCTTGTGTGTTTTTTCAAAGAGTCTTAAGTTTGTTAGGCGCAGTAGAGAGCGCAGTGCGCTGCCGGCCTGTGTTGGTGATCTCTGGTAACCAGGATAAAACGATGGTTGGTAAGACGATGGTAACTGCTATAGCTGAACTGTGCAGTCGGTGAGTGAGTGAGTGTGTGCGTGAGTGCACGTCACTAATTACGTAGAGCCGAATACTTGTAACATGCCGCAGGTAAGCAGACGTCGCACCGGAACATTCCCTGGTGTCTGATAATAAGAGATAGGGCATTAATTATCGTCAAACAAACACAGCCTGTGCCTGTCACCTTACTAAGGCAACATTTTCGACTCAATATGGTCACCGTCGGGAACCGCTGTGGCACATTGGTTAAAGTGCTGTGCTACAAATCGGAAGGTCGCTGGTTCGATTCCAGATGGTGTCATTGGAATTTTTCATTGACATAATCCTTCCGATCGCACTATGGCCATGGGGTCGACTCAGCCTCCAATAGAAATGAGTACCAGGGATATTTCTTGGGGGTAAAAAGCGGCCGGTGCTTAAGGCTGACAACCGTACCATCATCACGTACTGTTGTCATGAAATCCGGGAACCTTAACTTCCTGGAACCCTCTGGGCCACTCCAGGCCTGTGACGGGATTGCTTTACCTTTTTTACCGTTATGGTCACCTTCAGGCCAACAATACAAAACTCAGTGTTAAATATGCAGTACTTTTTATGAATTTCGTATTATTGGTCTGAAGATGACCATGTTTGGTCGAAACATATTTCCAGCATGCGGTATGTAATACTCACTGAGTGTTTCTGTCGGTAATTAATTTCATAGCCAGAAAAAGTAATATTCTTATTCTAGGGAAAAGTGTGGCCCATTTGGCTGAAGCACTGCGCTACAAGCCGGAAGGTCGCGGGTTCTATTCCCGACGGCGTCATTGGAATTTTTCATTCACATAATCCTTCCGGCCGCACTACTGTATGCCCATGGGTTCGACTCAGCATCTAACAGAAGTGGGTACCAGGGGTATACGAGGGTGAATCAAAAAGTAAAGGCAATTTCTAAATTACGCGGTAACCGGGACAGAGAGAAGCTGCCGCATTGCGCAGTATTGACAATGCCTGTTGAAGAGTTCAGCCATGTGCAGTACAGCGCTCTGCCTTCAGTCGAGTGGCAGCGACGAGGGCGAAAACATGGACTCTCCTTTGCAAGATTGCACCATCGAAGAACAACGTGGCGTAGTGCGGTTTCTTTGAGCAGAAGGAGTGAAACCTGTGGAAATT
>Ga0123355_10007824_pt1 | contig 16093 bp, 16 predicted proteins | sample TergutEmb28metaG_3_FD_89872 | JGI IMG/M metagenome (GOLD analysis project Ga0123355, IMG submission 89872) | Embiratermes neotenicus P1 segment gut microbial communities from Petit-Saut dam, French Guiana - Emb289 P1 | ecosystem: Host-associated > Arthropoda: Insects > Digestive system > Gut ...
GCCGGACTACTGGCTAGAAGTCAGTATTCGGAAGGTCCTGCGACCGGCCACCTCGACACAGGTTTTTCTTGGTTTCCCTGTGCCTAAAATCAAATGCTGAGATGGTTCCCAAGATTCCAAGTTGCCACTTCATGCTTCTCATGTAGCCCTCCCGACTTAAATTTAGTAGTAACCAATTTCATATCTTGTATACATGTAAAATAACCACTGCCACCGGCTAACAACCCAATTGCAGTAAATAAATATTATTATTACATATTTGATACTTATCTGGACAATCCAATTTTTCTCGATTCCTTCATCATTTCCCGCATCCCCGATATCTCTTATGTTTGTTCTTCTTATGTAAATGTCTCTGAATTTCCATTGCTGTATAAAAGTCAGTTCTGTTTCGCTGACGTACCTAACATGTTCTAAAGAAGAACATTTTGTAGGCGTCGACATATCCTGGTGTTCGTATTCTGTGATAAGTGCTGCACGTCTTCTCAGGTTGTAACAAACGTTCTGTTCTCAGTTCACATGATTAAGTTTTTCAAAGCATTATGACCGATATAGAGAGTAAGTCCTTTATTAAGAGTCAAAATTGTACATTGGTAGATAGGTCAGAATTGTTTAAGTTGTTGGTTTGGTTTATGATGGAGGAGAAATTGTAGACAGTCAGTATTGCAGTTTACAGGGAGAGAGTTTTATGGCGGGCATTGCAAGCTAACAATTTCGATGTTTGTCAGTGTCAGAATTGATGGACTGGGGAAGGTTTTAAAAAAACTGACTTTGTAAACATTGACAGCTTTTGGCACATCTTAAATCTTGCTGGGAAGATTTACAATGTTAGGCACGCTTGGACACTAAAAGAAATCAGTAAGACGCGTTAAGGAGTTCACACGGGCGACGACATTGGGACAACGTTACATAAATTAAAGCCAGTGGGGTTAACGTATTCAAAATTCTGACTTTTGGACCTATTAGGGAGCAGCGAAATTTAACATTTGGCCAATCGGGTATAGTAAGAAAGTTTAAGAGGGGATGAACTTGAAGCTTACGAGTTTTGGAAAACCTAACGCAAGGGGGAGTCTGGTTTATACTTTGGAAGTGACAAGTTGTGTACACGTACCAAAGCTAGCAGTGAATACATGTTTCAAGGGCGCGTCCATACATCACAAAGATCTATATATGTCAACATCGGGAAACAATATAAATAATATTAATAGTGACAAGTGTTAATAATATCACTGTTCCGCCACTTAGAACACTTAGATTCCCTGAGAGAAAGACATGCCGACCGACTGAATAGCTGGGTGGGTTGTAGCATTATGTACTCAACGAATAAGAAACGACAAGAAAATAAATTTTTAAGTTTTTCTAGTTACCTAGGCAATAGATATCTCATGGAAGTCTTGTGGGTTGGCTGTGGAATGAGTATGAACCCGGGGGATCCATACTGTCTAACAATTGTACGAAGTATCTTTTCGTCGGTGAGCATCAAGTTATGTAATGAAACGACCAAACGAAGCAAATACCTATAAATTCAAAAGAACAATTTCCTGGTGGTAGTAAATTAAATGTCACTTTAATTAATGTTTATCTCTATTTCCAAATATCATAATTCTTTACACTGCACGTAGCAGAAAGAGCTAAGAAACAACAGAAAACACGAGCTTTAGTTGTTATGAAAGTGTAGGCCAAGCATGTCTAATTCATTCTTTGATGTACAGGAACACAGATCTACATCGAGTGCGGAGTCTAGCTTGCCCTGTACTGACGTAAAGTGTGTTTGAACAGGGAATGATGGCCTGGAGGCCCAGCAACTGGGATGGGAAAGCTTGCGGTCTTGCTGTTTGCAGCCACAGCAGTAAATACAAAGAGATGGCAATTATAACGATGGCATTATAAAGATCGGTATGGTCTGCACAAGCGCACTAAAACGACGGTTCATTGTAGCTACATGGCTCCTGTATTCACATTTATATGCCACGAAGTAAGCTGGGTGCTTTTCCGGTACACAAAGAAGGACATTATATCCTTAAAAATTTATAATCACTGAGAATGAATAATTTATTGTGGCATTGTACAAATGAGTTCGCGCAAAGTATTGTGAGAAGTAGATTCAGATTCAGGGTGGGCGGAAAGAGCTGTGTCAGAGGGCCAGTAGATCGAAAAACATACGGATAAAACTAAGGAAAGATGAATATTTCCCTGTTACGTGGATCTACATTGCAACGGGTTTATTAATTTTGATGTTTTACTGACCTTGCATCTCAGTATAATCTTAGTAATTGACCAACTTAATGCACAAATTCTTGTTTTATAATAAGTTTATTATATTCCTCTACATGTTTCGAGCATTACTGGGCTCATCATCTGGAGGTCAAAATGGTATTATACAGCATCTGGTATCGTCACACCTGTAGGGGGCCGTCCCGTGCACAGGTGGAGAGAGGACTATGTACGGGACGGCCACCTACAGGTGTGTTGATACCAGATGCTGTATAATACAATTTTTACCTCCTGATGATAAACACGATAGTGTTAGAAACATGTAGAGGAATATAATAAACTTGTTATAAAACAAGAATTTGTGCATTAAGTTGGTCAGTTACTAAGGGTTTATTAATATTACTGTCGTTGTTTTGTGTTACTGTTGAAGATTTTTCCTTATTACATTTTATAGGCTACGTGATGAATTTGTCGGATGCATACTGAAAGTTTCGGAATATCGTTGATTGTAACTCTCGAATAACATCAATATTTGACATATAATATGCAGGTGCCTTAAAGATATTTCTTTGAACTTCCAGATGCCTAGTTTCAGTCGCTAATTATTCATCGAGATTTAAAGAACTGTTTTGCCGTGCCGCCATTTTGTGTTTTACTTTGTACAGAAATGTTACTTTAAATTTGCACACGCATTAGGTTATTCCCAATTCTATAACCATTCATCATTTGAAGACCCTAAAGTAAGAGCATTTAGAGTTGCTTTTGTCTTACCAATTTGCGATACCACAAAGTAAAATAATGTAGTTGTGGCGGGGAATTTCTTTGTCAGATACAACCTCTGTGTGCTTTTAGTGTTTTCAGCATTTGGTGAAGAACTCAAATAGGATGATACTTGTCGTCTTCACTGCTGGTGTTTAATTATTAGGTGAAAACATAAATATCGTAAGGACAAGCAGAGAAATTATGTTTTTGGCTGGTAATGAGGTTGCTGTAGCATTAAGTGCGGAGATAATGCATATGTTGAATGTTTCGTCACCAGAATACGAGACAGAGTCACAGAAAAATGTGTGATAAATTCTGTGATGATGTGGCACAAGTAGGCTATATGGGAATAAAACTAACAAATATTAATGCATTCACATAGACATTTCTTACAAATTCATTTGCTGACTGCTTGATACCAATCAGATCAGAATCTAATGTCACAGCATCTTTTATCAACAGTTTTAAAAATATTTTTATTGGCGTGAAGCTTTGTTTATTGCATTCAAGAAGGAAAATGCTGAATGTGCTGAGAATATTTAGAAGCAAATAAGTGCTATTACAACGAACCAATCAATGAGGACAAACGGGAAGGACCTGTCGAACGCAATGAAGAGAAGAGAAGTGATGAGAAGAATGCACACAGGGCTGCTGGGAGAACCTGACGCAAATAGGCCAACTTGAAGGCCTAGACGTTAAGGGTATTGCAATATGAAAATGAAACTTAAATAGAATGCAATTGTGTGAACTGAAATTATTGGGCATATGATAGCGACCAGCAGCGGGCTTTTTTGAACGCGCTAAAATAAATTCCGATTCCATAAAATGCTGGAAGTTTCATTGACATCTGAGGGAATATTAGCTTCTCTAGAATAAATCTGGTACACTTAGTTAGTTAGTTAATTAGTTAGTTAGTCAGTCAGTCAGCCATTCAATCAGTTATTTACTTACTTGACCTAAAAGGTGCGTCGCAGTATGTTAACAAAAATTTCAAAATTTCCCTCTTGAAGTGTCACTACTAACTAGGTCCATGGAGGATAGTTCTGAGACGAGGGGAGTCACTCAGCTAATATTCTTCCCCAAGGTCAGATAACAAAGTTTCATACCCACACAAAGAACATGAAAAGTTAGAAATGTGAGCATAGCTAGTATAAACAATGACAAAACTTTCTGTTCCTGTCTCCAGGAGAATGGAAGTACTTGTTAAGAAAGTCAGTCCTCTAATTGTACTAAGTACAGTCTGCTTCGTTTATTTCAAGAAAGAACGAAAATTCGAAGGGTGATGTCTTTCACGACCGCAGTTTAATACAGAGCAACCAACGCCTCGGATGAATTCCCTGTCTCCATCTTCAGGGTAACTTGCTGCATATAGTTACCTCCAACATAAACGAAGTCCTTTTCTGTAACTTTTTTCATGTTGTCACGGAATTCCTACATTTCAGCTACATGGGACACCAGTTAAACCGCAAGCAGCTTCTCGCCTAGATCGAGGTCTGTCCCACCACAAATAATGTCATTCACACATCATCTAGACCGACTCTGAGACTCCAGCCAAACTCTTTATCAGTAGGTACGCGGAGTTTAAATTGCCGGAAAATGTAACCAGTCAGGTTTCGCCATCTGGTGCCGAGGTTCTTAATGACTGAATTGTTACTTCTACGATCCACATAAACCTTTCCGCTTGATACTTAGGCACAAAGGCAACTTATTTCGTGTTATTGCCACATTTATTTAATTGTCACAACTCAGCTTTCTATATTTACAGTCATGGACTCGTTTATTACAGTTCAAACCAACAAATACACACACTTTTATAAAAGTTACAGTAATATTATAAAACACAGACAGCTGCAGGTTTCGGGCCTTATTGGCCTATCATCAGGGAGCACATAATTGTATAAAACAGTTCTTTAACAATTTTGTTTCCTGCATGCATCAGAACTGCCGGAAATTCCTCATTGCGTAACGTATATATTTATCAGAGAGATTAGTGCACAGTAATTCGAGCAGCCTGTTCTGGAGGTGTTCACGATACTAAGGCCTCAGTACCGTCCTCAGTCTATGCCATAATTCAACCTATATTGGGGTTTCGAAGTGGTTTCTGGATGATCACCAACGTCTAGTGAAGACTGTAGAGCCCACTCGCAGTCTGTTGGATGCTCGAAGGAACATCTGTACTAGTGTTGTAGGCCCTAATATTTGTGTTGTGGACATTGTTGTGTTGTAACTGGGATTGTAATCCGTGTGCGAGTGTATGGCTGTTTTTATCCACTTAGCCTACAGTGTAACGGATCATTTTGAGGGCGCTACGATAGCTACTGAGAATACTTCCTGATGATCGCACCTATGACATGCCGAAACATGTTAGAGGTTTACTAAGGTCTGATGTTTATATTTTGGTGCATGTAATGTTGGATATACAAATTAATGTGTTATGTTATTTCTGGTTCACCCTATGTTGACTCGCTCTTATGTTCCTTGGGGCCAAAAGAAACGTGAGAGGGAGAACACACCCCTTCTATTTACGATACACAGAGGCTCTTTCTCTTTCACTTGCGTCACGGAATTTTTTTAGCTTTCCTGTGCTGCATGTAGATGCAAGAGAAATAATTCAGTGTTCCACAACTTCCAAGATACAGCTTCCTCGTTTTCTATTTAAACTCTTGGAACACTTTTCAGGTAGAATTACATTTCATGCAGAACTCGAACTAAACAATTTCCTTTTTCTTTAAATGAGGTGGTTTGTGTCACCGGGTGTTCTGTGTTTGTATTCGGAACGTAGACCTTTCGAGACTGTACTGAATTCTTGTCGATCCTATCTGTGATATTTCTTGGTTACTATCTCTCAGAGCAGTGCATGTCAACACATGACATTCTGTTACCCATTCCATATCTCCTCACGGGACTTTTATCTCTTATACAGTACGTCGCGTTCGAGTGGTTGGTTAGCTTTCGTGCCTCTTATTTCTGAGATTCTGAGTAGAAATTATGGTTCAGACACCAGACTTTCTGACTGAAGTTCTTTTCGATTGTTCTATTTCCAGGCAAATGCCGATATCGTGCCTGAAATTAAATCACAGTCGCTTCCTTCCATCTCCTTTCCAATTCAGCATTCACGATCAGCATACGATCAATGGGCGTTATATAAACCGAACTACTGCCAGTATCGTAGAATAAACCGTAAGCAATCAAGAAACCGTTATATTTCTGTCTTATTTGGGCAGGCAGTCCCTCCGTCATACATCTGAGGCTTGGTTTCGATCCGAGGGCAGTCCGTTTAGGATTCACCGTGTCCTGCATTGTGTGGTTGTGTGATTAGTATTAAACAGTAGATGTATATCCGCAACGTAATAATTATCAGGAACAATGAGATGTGCGAATTATAAAGAGAACATGTGGGGGAAACATGTACCCTTACATTCTGGCTAATGATAGCCTTCTCATGTGCAGACATTTTAATCGGCGTATGTGACTGGTTCGTCTTCGTAATAACCGTAAGTCTCTGCGGAGAACTGGCGTATCAGCTTATCGTGTTAAAATATCTCGAGAGATGGCTAGTGCACTTTGATCTTTCGACGTAACGCATACAGTATGTTTACTGCAAGCAGAATTTTTCGTGCGAGTTTATGTCTCCTAGCCTACTTTGCCCACTTCGTTATGTCCTCGTTTTGGTACTGCGTTGCCGATCGTTAAATTGCTCATTCCCTGTCATCAATATTTCAGTGCAGTGAAGAAGTGTAACTTTTACAGTACACTATTTTCTTTTGTTCCTGTCAGGTTATTCCAAGTAAGTGAATGAAATTCGACGAGGTGAGGGTAGTGGTAAAATGGACGGGAATAATATTTGCAGGAGGAAACTTTCTACTGAATGCCTCAGATTGGAGGTCTTGGTCGTTTGGTTATTGTACGCTTGGTATTGACGATGTCCTCGGTTTGAACCTCTTTCGCTTTGGGCTGTTTGCGTGTTCCGACTGTAATGGTAAAGGTAAAGCAGTCCCATTACAGGCCTGGAAGGCCCAGAGGGTTCCAGGAAGGTAAGGTTCCCAGATTTCATGACAACGGCACAGGATGGTGATAGGTTGTCAGCCTTACGCACCGGCCGCCTTTACTCCAAGGAAATACTCCTGGTGCTCATTTCTGTTAGAGGCTGAGTTGATCCCAGGGCCATAGTTCGATCGGAAGGATATTATGTCAATGAAAAATCCACTGACACCATCTGGGATCAAACCAGCGACCTTCCGATTTGTAGCAGCACATCACCTTAGCCACTGTGTTACCGCGGTCCCCTTTCCGACTCTGCTTCCACTAAATTTTGATATACTACCTTGAATTATGCAATGACTTCCTCCGGCTGTAATCCTTACTTAACACGGCCAGGGTTTAGTGAAAAATACCGGATGATTTGGGTGGCTAATTTTGTCATGCCGGCAGAGAGGTGTGATTGGGAGGTTGTGATTAATAACACCTAATCTAAATAGATTACTAAAATTTTGACAGAATTTGTACATGAGTTTATAAGTAAAATTTGAAAGACCGCCGGGTCCGAGTGCCAGTCAAGCGCAGCTGTTTTCGAAAGACTTCTCGACGTTGGATTCCGAGATTTTTACCTCATGTGGAAGACTTGATTTGTTTTGCGTAAGCTCGAGGGATCGGATGGATGTGGCGCAAGCGTTTGTCGACTGACAGTTCTTTAGTACGTTTTATTCATGTAGGATTGTTCGGGAAACAAAGGCTTTTGTCATTATGTAGGAAAATTCCCGAAGTACGGAACACTTTTGAGTTTGGCCGCACTATGAGACGAACGCACATAGCCGCGTTTGGAGTCGTATTGTGATAACAGCAGGCTTATCACGTTACATACTGGCATTAACTAATCGAGAGAAAGTCAGAATTTACGACTAAACACACAACTGACCGACCGATCAGTTCTAAATGCCAGCCTAAGCGAGATTTTGAGGAAGAGGTCAATCAGTAATTGGATCGTTAAAATGCTGTGCCGGATTAAGGAAGGAGTCTGAGGGTGCCAGCTTTGTTGCCTTACGCAGCCCACCTGCTGCTACTCTGCGCATGTACCCTGAGGTACTAATGTCAACAGGGAGCCATCACAAAGACTGAGACTCCAAGTACAGTAGTTAACAAGAGAAGGAGTGTATGTAGAACGTAACGTAGAGGTGCGTTCGCGTAACCATTGTTGCCATGGAAAAGCTATGCGTATTACACATTCTGAGCGTGTGTTTGTAGCTTTAGTTATCCAGCACGCAAAGCCCATACGCGTTGTTGTGTTTCCATTTGTGGCCTCTCCGGCTATACAGCAGTCTTCTACACTTTCTCGTAAAAGGCGCGATTTTTTGGGGAAAAAGAGTTACTGAACATAAAATGTGTGTTTCGATTTTCTCTACAACCTTTGTCTGAAGCATTTTTCATTATAAGAAGCATTCAGCGACATACTGTCGCAAAAGTGCGTGGGTCTTTATGTATAGTACCAGTTACTGTTGTCAGATTTTAATTAAACTTGAATATTCCCCGAACGTTGTCCAGAAATCCTCAGATATCAAATTTCATGAAAATCCATCTGGTGGGAGACGAGTTGCTCCATGCAGATGAACGGACGGACGGACAGACAGACATGACGAAGGTAATGGTCGCTTGTCGCAATTTTGCGAAGGCGCCTAAGAACCCTCAGGAGCACGCGACTTCCAGAAGCGGAGCAGTAGTCCCACTGACACTGGCGCCTGAGATCAACTACTTCGCCCACTCGTACTATATTGTACAGCTTGTGCAGTTTAAATGGCGTCAAAAATTAACCCAGAAATTGAACACATATTTTTAACTCTTTTCTCTACTCCAGCAAAAGTGTCATCCCTTTCTTGTTTCGTCTGTGGTGCCAATCAGAATCTCTTTCCTACAGTCACTCTAAAATATTAGTTGAAAATTTGTGAATATCTTCATTATTTATTTGAACACAGTCACTAATTGTGTTACACTGTGATAGTGTACCGACAGGTGACGGGCACTTGTGAATGCGGTAATGAAACTTCGGGTTCCATTACATGCGCGGGGAATTTCTTGACTAGCTGAAAACCGGTTAGCTTCTGAAGAAGGACTCTGCTCCACGGAGTAAGAAACTAAGTAATAAGTACCTTTCATAGTAAGTCTCTAGAACTATAAAGCAAACAGTCCATTCTGATTACGTTTGTACTATTCAACATAATTTGTGAATGCAAATTAAACAACAGTCACGTATCCTTCGTTTCGTGGATGATGAATTTGATCCTCTCCAGGAAATTTAGTGGGCTTCGCAGTATCACTTTGCAACAGCTGTAAGGATTATCTAACAAATCCACCTCCATCTCTGAGTAACACTTTATGGACTGTCGCTGTAGCACCGGCGTTCAAGTAACAGCTAAGTGCAGGCCTATGCCACTGTATTAGCAGACTTTCGGGCCACTTTCAAAGCTCCCAAACCTAAGTAATGACCTCGACCTATTAAAACCATCCATTGGCCTGCGAAATAAAGTTACCGGCGAAATGAAGGTTACTTGTTTAAAAGCTTGCCATTAAACCCATGGAAAAGGCCCGTTAATGGTCAGCGGAAACTCATTTCATTCTCGTCTCTCCCCCTTTATCTCTTTCTTATCCCTATCTTCTTCCCTTCTTCCTCCAGTGTGTGTTTACATCCCTTTAATTTGTCTCTAATAATAATTCGTTACGTAATCAAGTTCTTTGTTTAGGTATGCATGTTTACAACCGCTTACTCTGAATAAAGTCGGCAACAGTTTTTCCCTCTTGTTTCCGCGTGAACTGGTCTCATTGCCCAATCTTCCGAGTATGAATACGATCTTAGAATGTCTGCGAGAACCGAATGGAAGTCCATGGTCGGATAAAACAGTTTATACTTAACTACTTGTCTTTCAGCAATCGAATGAATTATCTTGGAAATGCATTAACAGAGGACACCTTTTCATATAGAAACTGTGTGCAGGCACTGACATCTGCCCCCCAACTGTTTCTGAAATATCGACATCCATGTTTCAAAGATTGTATTTGGCCATACTCTTTCAATTTTAATGAAACGAGCTTAACGCTCGTAACGACAGTTCCTTGAATTAGAGAGCGTAATGAGAAACATCTACAAAGCAGGTACGTCTGGCTGATCTGTGTATTTTTTACAGAACAGATCCAATAAAGTGAATATGCGTATACATTTATGTATTCATATATATATGCGTATACATTTATGTATGCATATATATATATATATATGTGTGTGTGTGTGTGTGTGTGTAGGGTTGGTGAGTCAGACGCATAGTATAAATGTGTGTTTACTACACTGGCCAAGCACCGAACATGAAAGCTTTCAGAGAGGAAGGACATGAATTTCCATGTTTCATACATCGTACCATTCACGCTCAGGGCGCTCTAACGTCACAAAAGATCCCCGATGTCCACTGAACATAACGCTGGGGTAGCTCCAGAGCTAGTCTAGACGCGCTGGCGACAAGCCACAACCAGGTTCCTGGGGGCTGTGTACTACCGTCCTCCAGTCCATAGCCGATGACTCGAATGAATGAGCTGTACCTGTTTGATTTATTCCTAAACAACATGTGAAATTGAATGCATTTCTTTCTTACTTTTTTTTTCAAACATTTAGATTTCATTTTTTGTTAGAAGTGACTATACGGGTCGCGACTTGAGAAATCTTCCGGTAGAATGCTCACAGGTTGTACGCTCTATTCACAGTGATTCTACTGTCGCTGTGCCGAAACTGAAAGTCTTCTCTTCAGTTACATCACAGTGCCTTCAGGATGGCTCAAGGCTGCAGGCTGCAGGCTGTTACTGTTTCTAAAACGTAGGACCTCACATTGAGTTTCTGTTTCACCGCACATTGTTTGTGCACTGGCTGCCTGTAACGGATTAACTTTTATAGCTGACTTTATGTCGACTAGTTGAAGAGGAAATACAAAATGGAAATTAAATTTCTATGTTTATTTCCTACGGTTGTGCATGACCTCTCAGTTGTGTGTTTATAACCTCTCTGTCCCCTTAGACCAGTCGGTATTCCTGCAGGTCTTCGACTTTGTCCAGCACCGACGTCATTCAATATCTCACGTCATGTATCTTCATTAGCTGGCATAACGGCTTCTAAGATATTCTTTGTAATTCTTTGTAATAATTATTGTTATAATTTTTAAATATATTCGTCACAATTCATAGTACAATTTAACAGAATAACATCGTTTCAAGAACGAGTAATAATTGAGATGTGCGAGCAGAGAAAGTAGTAAGGCTCTGAAGAGGCTCAGTGCGTAAGAGACGTAAAGGTAAATGACAAGAAAATTAGGTGGCAACGGTTAAATGAAGATACAGTTAACAGTGGGTGAGTTAACAAGACGGGGTACAACATATCACAGTCACAGTCCACTGCACTTTTTGAAAGACTGTTCATTGCAAACGGAAACATGTATTTGACATTTTCTGTCGTCTCGTTTTATTCAATAAGCACAACTGTTTGGAAGCGCTAATAGTATGAAACCTGTTATGATACGGAGGCCTGCTGCTTAACAAGAAACACGGCGCAACGAGAAAGATCGAAAAAGTATATCAAGTTAGCGCAACAGTTTGGTCACATGCTTTTAGAATTACATAGCCTAAACCACGCTGCGCTGGTAAAGTCGTGTTTGACTTCATGGAGCCGGGAGGAGCTCAGTCGGTGTAGTAACAGGCTAGAGCCTGGACGAAAGAGGAATTTGATTCTGATTCGTGATATGAGTGAGAAATTTCCTCTTGTGACAGGGTGTAGACCGGTCCTGGGTCCCACACAAGCACCTGTACGAGGGGTACCGGATAATGTTTCTCCGGAGTAAAAGTTGCCGGACTGCAGATATGGGTGAACCGTATCGCATAATGAAGCAATGTACTGTAACGGAACAGACGTTTCAAGAGTGTAGATTGCTTGTAGGTGAAGTTATTAATCTTTGGATAATAGCTTCATACATTTCGAAGGATTCTTCGAAACTTTGGAAACTTTTTGCTCATCGAACCAGCGATGTGTGTCAGGAGGCCTGCATCTTCAGCAGCATTAACTTCATAATATCAGTCCCATTGATAGAGGACTAGTTAGGCTACATCTGCAACCGAAGTTTGTTTCTGGAAAGTTATATTGCGTAGTTTCAACATCTCAGGTCTCCTGAGATGCGACACTGTATCGCTGGGTAAGTGGTTCCAGACCTTCCGAAGGAAGGTATCGTTTTCTCCCTTTAGAGTTTATGGTCCCGGCACCCTTGAATATGAATGAGACACGTTGCAGTGTGACGTCTGGAACCACATACCCAGGACACAGCGTCACGTCCCAGAAGGTCGTAATCGTTGTTTACAAGGCTGTGAAAATGGAGACTAGCATAATTAAATAATTTTAATGATACTGAACTAAACAAGCTGTACATCTGGGGATAATGAATTTACGTAAATCACACTGGCCAGTAATTAATGTAGGTTTCTGAGCACAGGTGAAGAGAAGGGTTGTGTTGTGTGGTTTCAACATCAGAAGCATATTAGGTCATCTCAGCGCATGCTTGGGAATTTCTGGGAATAAAAGGAACAATGCAAAATGCCGTTGTGTCTGCAAGGAGACAGAAATAGCTGTAAGGATTTATTTGTTTTTTTCTACGCTGAAACATGCGTAGATTGATAATTTCACGAGGTTTTATTGAAACGATATAAAAATCATTGTGATTTTATACTTTCCCGAAACTTCCAAACCTTCTCTGAGATATCAGAAGACTTGAATGGTCTGACATCACCAGACGAGTTTCTAGTATTGAAACTGTACAAACGGCCCTACCCCTCTGTAATGTTTATACACGTACATTAACTGTAGGCGCCTGTAAATAAATAAATATATATATATATATATATAGAATTATACGTACGATTGTAATGAGGTATTATATTCAATTGGGTACCGGAATCCTATTATCCTATTATTATAGTTCGTTTTTCTACTTATGTCCTTCATTTCAGTAGCCTACAGGTATTTATGGTGCATAATACACATATAATTATTTAGTAATGTGATTAAATCCCCGTGTTTAAGTATCACGCCATATGGACGAATATGAGCTGTGGTAACAACTCAACAGTGCTAAACATTGCTATTAGGTAGAAAGTGCGTGGTCAGCTTCACGCTGTCGCCGATTTACCTCCGAGGAAGATGCTCCTGAGTCCTACGATGTAAGAGACTCTGTGGGCCCCATATTCAGTCTGAGCGCTACGTTGACTAGAAAACCGTTTTCGTAATCCAAGAGTTCTTCCGTTGCATTCAATAAAGAATTTAATGTGGGGGGGAAGGTTGATACTTACCAGGATTTACGACCATCCCACTTATGGCCAACCATAGTTACGACAAAACGTTCCTTAGGACAATTACAGTTCAAACTGCTACAAAAATGTAATTAAAATTTAATTTCGAACCAAATTTCTCCATTTCATTGAAGAATCTCTGTTATTATTTTACAACAGCAACACTACTTCCGTGTTTTCGGATTTCGTTTTATTCACCTTTCACGGTATTTATTATTATTATATTAAGTATTTTGCAAATTTTATCTTCAAACTCTTAAGCTTGAACCCAGAAGGTCTCAGCAGTACATCTGTAACCATCGATGCCACTAAGGGCGAATATACAAAAATCTGAACATGTGTTTGTTTGCATTTTATTTGGACAGGTGGAACTGGTGGACATGCATTATGGGACGGAGACTGACCCTACCTACGATGCACCTCTGTTTGAAGACCACCTACACGAAATTAGGGAGTGCCATCGGATGTCGAGAGGGTGCTTCTTTCTGGTAATTATCTTTGCTTATAATTGTAACGTTTATGAAAATGAGAGTTCAAAGTCTTATTTATTCATATATGTTTATGTATCGAATTTTGGTTGTTTAACGTAGCTCTCAGCATCCCATACTATTTGGCGCCGAATGACAGAAAGGTTAGTGATTAATTGGCAAGAATATGGAAGAAATTGTTGGTAACATCATTTGATGCATTAATCCGACATTTGATTGAGTCACTGTGTGAACCACTTCAGTTACGATGCCCCGTCTCCGGGCCAAGATTTTAAATCGGGACCTCTTGAATATGGAGCAGACGTCCTGTCTGTTCGGTCACTACATACAATAGTAGGACGCTTTGGTCTTCTGAATATGCATTTTCAAAGTAGCTACTTTAGTAGCAGTTGTTCGTGTCCTGCTCACTTTGACGCTTATTTCAGAACTTAGAATCTAGACTGAAACCCATTTATGCAAAACTAATGACACTGAAGATATCACACTGCATATATGCACAAATTATTTTCATTGTATTGCTTGACATTCCGGCAGCTTTGAACAATGTTTCAAATGGGAGCTTTGTTTCCCTGAAATGCCTGTTATGTAACAGTTTGTTGGCGGCATGACATGACATGACATGGCCATTTTAGCGAAAACATAAAATTACCTATAACTGTTCTTCGTATAACGTAGGGTTTACGTTGGTCAGATTCCAACACAAATGTGATTATCGTTTTGATCGTGCAGTGCGTAGAGTTGCATGTATTGATGTAATAGTCAAATTAGACGGCGAAGTTTGCAGGACATGTTCCCGTTAATTACAGCGCTTTGCCGTCTGTTCTGCCAGACGTGTGTGTATGTGTGTTTATGAACTTCTTGGCAACTGTCAGCTGTTTACATTGGAAGAGAAAAAAAATTGTACGGACGACGTGTTGAAAGGAATAAGGAGTAGGGGAAGTACAAAAAAAAATAAATAAATCAAAGGAAAATAAGGAAAAACTGTTGGTGGAATATAAGAGTCGCAAGTTAATTCCTGAACGGATGTTGCTAGGGCAGTTAAATCAAAGAGGCACGACTCATGTATACCTGTCTTTAGTCTCGACAGCTTCGGAGCAGGTGGAAAGATTGTATGGATTTTATAATGGTAGGGTGAGAAGATACGGACTGGATTCAAGTGTTCAGACTTGGCGGGTGCTTGTGAACATCTTTATGCACTTTCGATTAATATTTTTAGTTAGGTAACCTCGCTTGGGCGCTACAGTGACGGTTAGATGATTACAAAATGGACTGAATAATTAACGGCTTTCTGTCCCTGATTGTCAATGGAAGTAAATTGCTTGTGTTTGCATACATTCCGTGTTTCAATGCCATGTTTCGCATAGAGCTCAGTAGCCAAGGGTACTCGTAGCGGTTTGCGCTGAATGACAAACAGTATAAGTCTTGGGAATTGAGCACTGTTCCTCATCGTAGTCTGCTTAAATGCGCTGTGCATGTAGTGGTTTTTTTTTAATTTTTGATAAAAATCACAGTTAAACATTATGCTACATAGGCGTACGTACAGTAATTCACAGTATGAAGGTTGATAATAGTTCCATTGAGAGGGTGGGAGTGTTCAAATATTTGGGAACAACGTTAACAAATCAGAATTCTATTCAGGAAGAAATTAAGAGCACGCTGAAGTTGGGGAATGCTTGTTATTATTCGGTGCAGAATCTTCTGTCATCCAGGTTGCTGTTCAGAAATTTAAAGATCAAGATATATAGAACTATAATCTTGCCCGTTGTCCTGTATGGGTGTGAAACTTGGTCACTGACATTGAGGGAGGAACGTAGGCTGAGGGTGTTTGAGAACAGGGTGTTGAGAAGAGTATTTGGGTCTAAGAGGGACGAGGTAACAGGGGAATGGAGAAAATTACATAATGAGGAGCTTAGGACACCTTACCCAATATTGTGCGGGTGGTAAAATCGAGAAGAATGAGATGGGCGGGGCATGTGGCGCGTATGGGGGAGGGGAGAAGGGAGAGGTGTGCACAGGGTTCTAGTGGGAAAACCTGAGGGAAAGAGAACATTGGGGAGACCTAGGCGTAGATGGGAGGATAATATTAAGATGGAACTTCGGGAAGTAGGAGGGGTGGAGACTGGATGGAATTGGCTCAGGATAGGGAGAGATGGCGGGCACTTGTGAATACGGTGATGAACCTTCGGGTTCCATAAAGTGCGGGGAATTTCTTGACAAGCTGCAGAACCAGTTAGCTTCTCAAGAAGGACTCTGCTCCATGGAGTAAGTAA
>Ga0123355_10007827_pt1 | contig 16090 bp, 10 predicted proteins | sample TergutEmb28metaG_3_FD_89872 | JGI IMG/M metagenome (GOLD analysis project Ga0123355, IMG submission 89872) | Embiratermes neotenicus P1 segment gut microbial communities from Petit-Saut dam, French Guiana - Emb289 P1 | ecosystem: Host-associated > Arthropoda: Insects > Digestive system > Gut ...
CAAATTAAAAGATTCTGAAAAAACCCCCTGGAAGTAAAAATAAAAAGAGGCGGGGGGGGTGAGGGAAAATATTAAAAAAATATTTTGCAGAGAGAGGGGGGGGGGGGGGTCATATAATTGGGTTCAAACACCATTCTTTGAAAAGGAAATTGTATGCATGTTACCAAAAGAAAGGGTTAGTTAGTATTTTAACTTATTATAGTTTAATGCCGAAATATAAACAAGAGAAAATTCATGATTTCAAGCTTATAATTCTTAAAGAGTATCCGGAAATTGTTGATTGCACCGCAATATATGTCAAGGTATTTATCACCACTTACCTCTGTGAAAGATAATTGTTTCTTTATAGAAAGACAAAAACAAATATCAAATAGACGCTCAACACGAAGAAGATTCTGAGGTACCAAAATTACTCCAGATTCCAATATTACAGTAGGATCTCGTTTTGCGACGGTTCGTTTTGCGACGATTCACTTTTACGATCATTGTCGAGGCGGAGTGAACACTTCCGCCTTGTGGTGCACCACTGTCGCAATTCAAGTGTCCTTTCTCTACTTAGTGTGCTTCTAGCTCTTTTCCGATATGTGTGTTTCTCCTTTTTCTATTTTAAGGCAGTTCTTTTAAGTTGATTGTGATTTTTCCATCCATGACGTCCATCAAAACGACAGAAAAGAAGAACAAATCAAAACAGTTGACGTTACATTCTTTCTTGATGTCTTCTGAACCACGGCCTGGGCTTTCTTCAACAAAATAAAAAGTGATTTGTTTGATATATTTTCCAATTACCTGTGTAATTTTCAATATACCTAATTCATTAAATTAAAATTGTATGTCATAAGGTAAAGAAATATTTTAAATTATAAAATTATTTGACTAAATTGTTTGGTCCATGAACCTATCACAGTTTAAGCCATTTAAATAATACTCGTTTTACGACGATTCGATTTACAACCAAATATTCGAGAACGTAACCCCGTCGTAAAGTGAGACCCTACTGTATTTGTAAAGAGAAATAATAATAATATAGAACAAATAAAAACTTTCTATTACGCAAGTACCTCTTATTTCATACCAGCAAGAAGAAGACATTAGTGTTAAATTATTAAAATATCTCCAGACAACAAGAATTATTCACAGAACTACAAAACCCCTCTTGAGTCTACAAGCACACTAGACTGAAAATGTATAAGACTTTGGCATTACCTGCCTTATCACACGGATGAGAAACTTGGGCAATTAGAGAAAAGGAAAAATCCAATATAGTGTAGTGGGAAACAAATTTATGAGGAGAAGGTGAAAATACACATGGCAGGACTACAAAACCAATGAATATATTTTATCAGAACTTAAAATTAACCCAGTAGTAAAGAAAATTCAAAATTACAGATATACTCGTAGATGACTACAACATGTTCTGCAAATGGACAGGGAGAGACCACCGCCCTTAATTATGAAATATCAACCATGAGGGTAACAAAGCTAACGACTACCCCTCAAAAAACTTCTCGACTGTTAATGGGGCCGGAACGAGGCCTAAACCCCTGCAGGCTGTTTAATGATGATGAGAAGGAAGCTATTCCAGTCCAGTGAGTTACTGTTACTGAACTGAGGTTAGTGTGATATCCGACATGCTATGCATATAGCTGTACTTTCTTTAGAGTTAGAGTTTAAATTTTATTGTGAATTTCCTTTAAAATTGAAATTATCAATAACAGAAACGTCTTCCCTATAAATTTGTAGCCTTATTCTATGTCTATAAATGAAACGTCGCATTTTAAAGAGCTGAATTTCGTGCTTGCGTCCAAGTACACCCTTGCTCTTGTAGGGGTACAGCGAAAAATTATGTTTAGTCACAGGAGTTTCACAGGAATTAAGATCTGGAAGACCGCTGATAAAAATTCTGTTACAGACTTTCTGAACAGATTCATGGCGGTTCACACACTACGCCTGGTACAGAGGATGTGACTCTGAATTAGTAGGGAATAACGAGCCAGAATTCTGTAAGTATTAGAACTATATATATGTCATGGAAAAAATTTTTACTAACCGACTCCACAAGAACACATCTTAGTGGTATAACCATTATGTGTTGGGTGCAGAGGAAATTACACTACTTAATCGGAAAAAAAGAAATCCACAGTTTCTGTCTGTAACGTTCATTAGTGCGCAGTCTGTCTTGCGACATATCCACAATCCCTTCCAAACCGAATTTTCCGGGCAGTGTAATCTAAATCTTCTCCTTTCAAACTCCAGTAAATTACGCTTTCCTTAAGATATTTCAGTAGCTGCATCTTCTTCCTCGTCTCTTCTGCCTCCTACATTTCATCCAATAATTTATTTTAGAAGGCAGTTCCTACGCAAGATGTGACGAATCCCGCTAGCCTACCTTCCTTTTATTACATACAGGATGCTTCTTTCTTCCTTTACACAGTGCAATACTATTCATTCTTTCCACGACAGTTCAAACTGATCTTCTCCATCCTTCTCAAGCACCACATTTAAAAAGTTTCAAGTTATTTCTAATTTAGTTGCCGAAGTGTCCAGTTTCCAGCACTATACAAAGAAGCTATGGACTTAATTCCACGTGTACTTCTTGCAACATTTGTTGTCAGACTACCCTGATAGCTGAAATATTTCACTTTCTCCAGCCAATGGCTGTGTCGAAATTCTCATTACTTGTCCCCCCCTCCACTTTCATTTCTATTCCACAGTGTTTTCCAACCCCAACTAGCATGCCACACAGTTCCACTCCTTCCTTAGCCAGTAGCATAAGGCCACGGTGCGAATTACTTGTCCTCCTATCTGCAATATATCAACGTAAAAATATTACAATTTTTTAGGCATTCAGAATATTTGGCAAAGAACATTTAGTTCTGTCGTAACAACAATCCTGCTCAGGACTGTTTTCTAATAATGATCTTCATATGTTGGACCGCAAAGAAGAGTACAGGGCTGCTCCTTATTGACGCGCAGCAATGTTCATTTTACTGATAAGTAATATCAAGTTTCACGTCTTCATGGAATAATGGCTCTACTACTAACCTGTACAATGATGTAAATTTCTCCCACTGCTTAATTAAGCACTACGTCATAAAGACGTAAGCATATGGGGTACTGGAGGTATAACTCCACGCATTCTTGACTTCGGCACTCGTTGAACGTGACTGAACATCTTTATGCCTGGATTCTCTCCCCCCCCGCCCCCCCAGAATGAGCTACGGTAGGAGTGTCGGTGTGTTGGTAACAACTATCAGACAAGAGAAAATAACTGGAAAATGGTAAATTCAGTAGCTCCATGGAGGAAGGTCCTTCTTGAGAACCTGCCAGTCGCACAGCTAATCAAGAAATTCTCTTCTTTGTAGAAACAGAACAATCTTTGCTGTGTTCACAGGGACCAGCCACTGATTCATACCGTGAAGGTAAGGGTAAAGTTCACCCTAGAAGCGGCCACGAAGGCCTAGAGGGGGAGTAAAGGTACAGTTCAGCTCTTTCTTTAGCCTCGGCTTTGGATGGGGTGGGTGGTCAACGCCACGCCCCAGCCGCTTTAACTCCAAGAAAGATTCGGTAGCCATTGTATAGGAGGCTGGGTGGGCCCCAGGGCCGGTCGGACTGGTGCGGAAAATTTCGCCCCCCCCCCCTCACAGGCATTCGATCCCAGGACCGTCCAGCCTGTAGCGAGTCATTATCGTGAACCAAGTCAATCCATTCTACAACATCCCACCCTCCTGTTTAAAGGTATATTTTAATATTATCTCATCAGCTATGCCTATGTCGTCCAACTGTTCTCTTTCTTCTACCGATATAACCAATACCCTGTATACTTAACATGTGTCTCGTAGTTTTTGAGTTGTAGATGCAATAAACACCTACGAGTGCATAGTCTTGCTTTATATCTGTGCCATATATACCACGGATGCAGGATATAAGGAGTGCTTCCTAATTGCATACAGAAAATAAGGGGGTGCTTATACGTCCTTAGCCCGACTTAATTCCCCATGTCGTAGGACGGAATCGAGAGTGTCGTTGGAAAGAGGGGTCTGTTCACGTGTCGAATTGCAAGTCTTTTCTTGTTACAAAGGCTGAAAGGAAGCGTGTCAGGCGACGCGCGCGATTTCAACAACATCGAGACGCGACCTGTCATCAAGTTCCCGCCCCCCCCCCCCACAAGGTAAATTCACGCCATTCTGACAGAAACATTAGGGGAACATGCACCATCGTATGCCACCGTCAAAAAGTGGGTGGGTTGCCCGTGGTGATTTTTCCACCTACGATGCACCTCGTCCTGGACGATCCAAAACAGTGACCACCCCGGAGATTACTGATGAAATTCAGGAGCTAATCTTCGAAGACCGCCGGATTTCGGCTAAATCAACAGCTGAGCAACTGGGCATCTCACGTGAGCGGGTTGGGTCCATCATTCATGAAGATTTGGACATGCGGAAGCTCTCCGCGAAGTGGGTCCCGAAATGCCAGAACGCGAATCAAAAACTTCAACGGTGTCATTCGCCTGAGCAACTTTTGGAATTTTTTTCGGAGCGATCCATATGATTTCCTGTCGCTATTGGTGACCATGGACGAAACCTGGTTAAATCACTATGACCCGGGGACAAAGCAACAATCAATGGAATGGCAGCAAAGCGGCTAACATCGCCCCAAAAAATTCCGAGTGCAAAAATCCGCTGGAAAAGTTCTCGCCTCGATTTGTTGGGATAAAGTCGGCATCCTCCTCATCGATTATCTTCCAAAGGGCCAAACTATCAACGCGGAGTATTACTCATCTGTGCTGGTTCAACTGAAGGACATTTTAAAGGAAAAACGCCGCGGGAAAGTCACCAAGGGGGTCTTGTTCTTGCACGACAATGCCCCGGCTCACCGGGCACTTGCAACCCAGAAGAAACTGGCCTACCTGGTCTTCCAACTTCTTGATCACCCACCCTTTTCTACGGATCTGGTCCTGTCAGACTACCACCTGTTCCCTGGACTGAAAAAACAATTGAGAGGTCATCATTTTTCCTCCGACATGGAGGTCATTGTTGCCGCGGAAACCTGGTTGGACGGACAAAATTCTGAATTGTTTTCGAGTGGCTTGCAAAAGTTAGAGCAACGGGCTAAGAAGTGTATTGAGTTTCGTGGGGAGCATGGAGAATAAATCGCGAGTTTTGTCGCTGTAGCTTGTTTCCTTCCTGGTCGGGCTAAGGACAAATTATCACCCCCTCGTATAACGATCGCATCTGCTCCTAAAATCAGTCTAAAAATATATTTGAAATACAGTTAAAATCGGTTATAACGCAAGGGAAAGGTATTTTTTGTCTTTATAAACGATTGTTGTTCTAACCGACGAGTATAACGTTGTACTTAAGAGACGAGTACCATAGAAAGTCTGACTTTAGACGAAGTGTCGCTTAAAATTATGTCGTTATAACCGGGTGCGAACATACGTTGTTGCATTTCTCGGTTAACGAGAAATGGCAACAGACTTTAGACCGAAACTCAAAGTTGGACGCAGCATACTGTATGTTCTATGCGCTATGGAGTTCCACTGCATATTACTCACGACGTACAGCAATTCCTGGGTTGTGAATACCTAGGCCGATTGATGGAAACGTCTAACTGGAATGTTCGGTGGCCTCCCTAGTTGCCTGTTCTCACACCTACCTATGCAGCCATCTGAAGGACATTGTTTTACTCGACGGAAGTCAATATGCGGGAGTAGCTGTGTGGTTCGATTAAGAAGTCTACGACAGCCATACTTCACGTGCACATTTATATGTTGCATCCTTATTGAGAACTGAGGTAAACTCCAGTTCTGCCCTCGTGCAATTGGGCAGGGTGTTTCAGAATTAATTTGTCATAAATTTTAGAGCAAACTCCAGTAAAAATTACTGATTTGTAAATTAATCTAATATATTTTCAAGAATATGAACCTAGATGGAAGAAGATATTTTATAGTTTGATTTTATGCTATCGTATGTGATACATTTTGTAGAAAATCAACGGATATCCTACGATGGAACCCCAGGGTCACACATATAGTGTTACTGTTTCATACAAACAAGATCAGAAAGGTCACTAAATACAGCATAATCAGGTCGTTCCCCATCAGTTGGACCCGTGTTCATGAACTTTTTATGAAAAAAGTGAGCAATTTCTAGTTTGTTTTGGATGATAAAGAAGCCTCTTCGGTTCATTGGAGGAGTCTAGTAATTAAAAAGCTTAATAAAATCAATAGCGATCAATCATACTAATACGAAATTTAAAATTGTCAATAAACGGGCAGTAAATTGTCCTTGGGATGATTTTATTATGCCCAAGGTGCACGAGATGAAAACATAATGAGGAGATTCGTCTCCGACGATATTCTGCGCAGTTTGACGAAATCTGTTGCTCAAGGGCCCACATACTGGAATTGATCGGAATAATTTAAAATGTTTTCGTATCTTTACAAACATATGCCTACTTTACATTGCTCTGTAGTCGAATTTTCGGATTTTCAAAATTTCCTACTGTGTCGACTATATAGAAATATTGGGCTCTTCATCAACTCTCTTGTACAGAATTTATGACTCCGACAACAATAACAGGTAGTTAGGTTTCCACGTAGTGTCCGATTGTTTGCATGAATTTAACCAATTTTGATTTTATTATCAGATGTTCGTATATGTCTCCAGTATCAAGTTTCACGGAAGTCCGTTGAGTGAGAATCGTCTCATATATGATGAAAACCGAACAGACGTGACGAAGCTAACAGACGCTCATCACGACGAGGCTAACGCACCCAAAACCTGCGCTTTTTTTTAAAATTTGCAGTCAGTATTTTTCCGCGTCTATGAATATTGATTTCATGTAATCGGGGGGAATGACAGCGTATGCACACAGCTGCGTAAGACTGGAAGATGTTAAGAATGAAAATAAGAGGGAATAACTCAAATTTCAGTCAGTTCAGCAGATGAATATAAAACATAAATATAAACAAAAGGACTCGACAAAGAGGAAGATGGAACGAGCACATGCGAACATATTTCATTGCCTACAGTTTGTCGGCAGCCTCTCCTGTTATATGCCAAGCAGGTTCAGAAAGGTGCTAGAAGCATAAGTCTACCAATATCCGACCCCGGCGCTGGCAGGCTGTGGTTAGAGTGAGAAACCAGCGCCACCTCCCGGGCGTTTCACTACGGGTGAAGAGACACAATACCCCTTAAACAGGCGGCTGGGTGGGCCTCTGGGCCGGTCTGGATTGGTCCGGAAAATCTCACGCCACCGGAGTTCAAACCCCAAGCCATCTAGCCCTAAGCAAGTCGCTGAACCGACTACACGATCCCGGCTCCACTCTGCAGTGAGGAAGAACTTTAATCTGAAACAAGCTTTTCTTACCGTGAGTATTTGACGACTGTGTTAAAGTGTATCACCTTCACCATGGCACGGCGCGTCCTCTACTTTCGGATGGAGGAGACGGCCTCCATATATGAACGGTCTTCCGAATATATTGAATAACCAATCGCCGACAGCCGAAGAGTGGTGAACATCAGACTTTAAGATTGGGCAGGCTGCTTCAAACACTGCAAACATCCGAAATGTGCCGTACACGAAGAAGCCTAATCGGGTGAAATAATAAATATGCAGGATACCCTGGTCTGAGAATCTGAAGGGCAGAAACCTAAAGAACATCATTACTAATCAGAGCCCCCTACGTACCCATAAATTTCACTCTATTACTTTAGGAACTTCTGAAATTTCTAGGCGCCACCTTTACCCTAGGTTTGAGGGCCACATTGTCTGTCACTCCCAGTGGTACCACCATTAAGAACTCACAATCAGTTATTGTGTAATTTTTTTTCGAGAAATGGCATTGGAAGCAATTCATTATATCCTATACTCGTGTTGATCCAAATTTAAATTTGTTTACTAAAAGTATTCGCTTCTGGATTATCATAGCTTTGCTGTCCGAACACAGACGAGTATTAAAGTGTCACTGTCGCCACAAGCACAGCAGTTCAGTTTAATTTCCGGCAGACAACAGAAAATGTCAATTTGCATGAACACTTCATACTCTACGCACGCAACATACCGACTGAAAGCGTTGCTGACTTTTCTTTCCTGGATTTATTTAGTGTTTTAAAGGATAAAATAAAAGCAAGCCCACAGTACCGCTAACTAGTTATGGCTTTCCAACAGAAGGAATTGCATGCTGGAAGTAACATACGAAAGAAGAGGCTGAACATAAAGCGAAGCAGTCACAACACAGAACTGTCTTGTGTGAGTGAGAGGCCGTTTTGTTACTTATCATTTAAAATGAATGACATTGTGTCTGACTCACACCTCCAAGGGTCGAAATGCAGCAAAACATTACAAACTGCCGTCAGCAGTTCCTCTTGCTGTGACTGACTGGCCATGGAAAATATGTCAGAAAGACGAAAATCACCAGTGACTTTGCGATTGGAAAGTTTAAAAATGATATTAAAGCGACTTAGACGCAGATGGGAATATAATATTAAAAAGGGTCTCAAGACTTTATTGTGCTAATAATTGGACTCAGAATGGGATCCAGTAATGAGGTTTTGTGAACACAGTGGACCTTTGGGAATTTGTTCGTTAAATAAGCGATCTGCAATCGTTCGTCTGCATTATAAAGTTAACAAATGTCGTGATTAATTAGACATGGTATGGAAGTCGGAGAAATCATAGTTCGACTCCTGCCAGAAGGAAAGTTATATATTTTTTCCGTAAGAGTCCTTACGTGTTGTGGGCCCCACCCAGTCTCATATTCAATTGTGCCGGGAGCTTTATCCGGGGCAGTGAAACGATTTAGATGTCACGCTGTCCACTCGCCCCATATAGTACTGAGATTAAGCATGAATGGAGCTATACCTCCACGTTCCCATGTGCATTTGTAAAGTGTACAGAGCTAATTCCGCCTTTATTTAAATTTACGTTTTGGATACAAATTTAGTTTGGTCAGTTGCCCCTTTGGGAGATACGTGGAACTCCTTATTGCAGACCACTGGCTGTGTTCACCACCAATTGACTGTGTCACTTTATACAGAACAAGACAGGCAATGTATGTATCGTACCTGTAACATAATGTTGTGAGCCTTGGAGTAACCAGTGTGCAGAGTGTGTTTTTGATTTATATGTCGCTGACAACTATACAACAAGACAGGCAATATGTGTGTAACGCAACACTGAGGCGTGTTCGCGTAACCATCGTTGCCGCGGAAAAGCAGTAAGTATTACATATTCTGACTCTGTGTTTGTAGCCTAAGTTGCCCAGAAGGCAAAGCGCATACGCCGTATTTTATTGTCGTCTGTAGCCTCTCCGGCTCTATCAAGGCTTTTCACATTATCTCATAAAAGCACGATTTTAAGGAAAAACGTTGCTGAACGTAAAATATGTATTTTGATTTTCTCTACAATTTTGTTTCAAACATTTCATTCTAAGAAGAACTGAGTGAGGTAAGATCGTAAGAGTATATTGGTCGTCAAGTACAGTAACCGTTATTTTTCTCAGGATTCAATGAAGCTTTAATTTCCTCGACAGGTTTTCGAAAAGTCCTCAAATATCAAATTAAATGCGTAAGGATTGACGGGAAGAGAGACATGACGAAGCTAAAAGTCGCGCTTCGTAATTTTGCAGATGCTTATAAATATACTGAATGTTGCATAACTATCCTTCATGGTCAATTTATGTCACCAGCTACAATGTAAACTATGCGTATTCTACCACTTTTTGAAAGAAATTATATTCCAACTAATTCGCAACCTTTCGCAGGTTGCATATAATTTCTGCATTAAACAAAAGAATTTTCGTTTGCTCACGGCTTTCTTTCGAAGTACAATTTGGTGAAACAGACCTTAGTGATAGATAAGTCGTAGTGCACTTTCTCAGTTTTTTTTAAGTGTTGCCGAAAACATTTTAAGAGATCAGACGGAATAAATAAATTATGAAGTTGTAAATATTAAATATTATGAGTGTGTGCCCGTATTCTTACCTGAGTTACCTGACACTCACAACACATATTTTCTATGTACATATGGCCTTTCGAGCTGTGCCATATTTTTCCACACTATTTCATGACCGGCACGATTTTCAGAAAAAAAAAAAGAAAAAGGTAGAATATAAACATATCGTTTGATTTTCTGTTACTTTTGTCTAAAATATTTATCATTATTGGAAGAATTCAACGAGATGTAGTAAATGTATGTAGATATTCATGTACAGCAACCGTTATTCTTTTCAGATTTTAACGAAGCTTTATTTTTCGGCATATTTTAAAAAAATCTACAAATATTGAATTAAATGAAATTCCTTCCAGTGGGAGAGGAGTTGTTCCATGCGGACGGACGGACGAAAGGACAGACACGAGGAAGATAGTAGTCTTTTTACAGAATTTTGCGAAAGCGCCTAAAACTGTCCTTCTCATTTATTTTTACAAATGAATCAGAAGTTAATCTTATATATATATAATTAAAAATTCCGGTCGTGACTTACAACGAACACACTATGTCTCCGTCACAAAATATCACATGGTGAAATGCTGTATAGAAAAATGGTCCTTTTTTTGCCTGAGAATCATTCGAAATCCACGCTAAGTTTTGCACACTTTTTCTTGAATCTTCCTGCATAAATCTTGGGTACCGTACGTCTCGGGCGACTGAATTTTATACGGTGGCATTTAACATTTTTTGGTCCTCAGTATGGAACTCGCTTTATTGAGCGCTCTGGCGCGTAAAATTCTGAAGTTGCTCCTAGACTCTTGGAATATTTGTGAGCACCCCTGATTCAAACAGATATGCAGATGTTGTGATTTACGGAGTTAAAATGTTTTAGAACCGACTCGTTAGATTGTGTGGTTGGGTCTATTGTAAGTAAGAAAGTAGTGCTTTATATTATGAACGAGTGACAACACCTGGCTTAAAGAAAATAGAAAATTGCTGAGGACAATATTTGCAACTAACACAGATGAGTTTGACCGTGAAGAAGGAGAACAATTTAATGAGAAATTTATGAGGTCACATAAGAGTCCCAGGGTGACTGAGTGAAGGTGGATGGCGGGATACGTAGAACGGTGCAATAAAACTGAGAAGTACAATTAGATTGGAAACTTTCAGAGTTAGAGTTATATAAGTGATCTAAACGTAAGTGGAATCGTATATATTACTACAGTAAAGTTTGTTTGCGACATTACGATTTACTGAATTACCGAAGGAAACTTTCAAAACACACATTTTTAGAAAGTTAATAATTCACCGTGGATGGCAATCTCTTTTTCCCATTAATTCCTTAGTAAAGAGATTGTTTTGAATATAAAGTGTTACGTTGAAACTCGATAGTACTGCTTCTACTGGAAGACATGGGAATTACATGAATCTTATCTTCCCTTGGCCTCCTGTGGTGGTAGAATATCATAAGAGGCTTGGACGAACACCGCAAAGCAGCGGAAGTTACTGGTTCCAGAACAACTATCTTTAAACCCAGAATTCTGTTATGTCCATTAGATCTTACCATTCCCTTCAAACTGTGTAGAAGACGGTTTCCGATCAAAATCGCGCGTTCTGTGACAATCACTAAGGTTCAAGTAAAGACCCCCCCGCCTTCATTTGACACCGTTGCTGCTGCATTTATTGAAGGGTATCGACAGCGTATAGCAAATGCTACTGAAAACATCAAACACTGTATATAAACATGCGCTTTAAAATTTCGATTGTACAGATGCAACTTTGTTGCTTAAATAGTTTAATGTTAATACGTGCGCATTATTCGAAAGGTACAACTAGTATGCATAAAGTACAAATAAGCTGTAAGGACGTGACATGCATTGAACTAGGTATTTCTGCAAAACTTTTAATGGTTGTTTTGTTTCTGAGATGAACTGAGCTATTTCTTAAGAGCTATCGAAAGCAAACACTGCGCAGTACCAAGTCTTCAGTTGATTTGTTAGGCGGTTGATTGGTTAGGCCTTTCTTTTCGAATGCTGAACCACCGAGTTCGTATTTTTATTTTTTTTATTTTTTTTGGTGGGGCGTCTGTCCAAATTGGAAGAGTAAATCCTTGAACCGTCATGTTGACGGCCCACATGACGTCATATTTACAATGGTAGGCTGGTTCTTAATGAAGGAAATGTTACTCCCTCCCCTATGCTCTAGCTAGACCCATTCTTTCCTCTAAGTGGTTCAAGCATTTGTCATTCTTTGCTCCTGTTGAACTGACGCTACCAAATTTTAACATTTCCAGACAGAGTGATTCAGTCATTATTCATCAGCTTTGTCTGCTTTCTGTGACACGCAAATGGTTTCAAGTAGCTAATTATCTAAATATGTAACTAACAAAACAACTATCTACATACCGGACTAAGCAGAGAATTGAACTTGTGACTAACTGCCTTAGCAACTAACAAAAATCAGTAAACAGTTAATTCTTACACGGAACCCGCTACAAGTTATAAAGGGGCATGATCCTCAAAGGATCAAACACAACAGTAGAAGTTCGTATATATATATATATATATATATATATATATATACGAATGCTGTAAAAACAAGAAGAGGCTTTAACAATATTTCACCTGTTTATTGTTAATTTAACTGAATAGAACCGAAACAATGTAGGCTTGTATTTAATACTGGTAGCGTGTATCATAGCCGGTCCCAGTGGCCGCTCGTCTGCTGAGATTGTGGTTTCGAATCCCACGGGGGGCATGGATGTCTGTCTGTTGTGAGTGTTGTGTGTTGTCTGGTAGAGGTCTCTGCGACGCGCTGGCGTCCAGAGGAGTCCTACCGACTTTGATTCGTCGTTGTGTGTGAGCTACAAACCTCAAGAATGAGGAGGTCATGGTCCGCGTTCGGACTTAGCGCCACAGGGGGAAGAAAAATAAGAAAAAACAGTGTATCATAACATAAAATCAACAATGCTTAGGTATGTCAACTCTCTGGTACTTTGAATCAAGCTTCGAAATGCTACATGTAATGAATATTACTGCTGTAATTATTTGCAAGTTTTAAATTTATAGAATTTTAAGTCAGTGTGTGAATTACCTAATGATGACAAAGTTTTATGCCGAAACATATAAGAATTATAAAAGAATAAAATATTGTGTATATTATAAGTGCATTTAGTTGGTTTTATAAAAGTAAAATTTAATTAAAATGCTTGCAATGAATAATTGTAAAGAAGCTAAGTAAGGGTCTACTTGGGTAGTTACGTACACAACAAACTCTCTAAATTAACTTGTAAAATTTATAAGGAACTAATAGGCCAAAATAACTAACTAGGAAAGAAATGCATATAGCTAACAACTAACTAAATAAACTAACTCGACTTTGTATCCGGAAGCAATGCCAGGTGGGTTTCTTCAAAGGAAGCTGCCGGGGGGGGGGAGCAAGCAGCAGAGTTGAATTGGCGACAAAATTTTGGTGGAAAATTGAATATTTGAAATGAAAACTTGATATTTATTATACTACAGATTTTAAATTACCGAGTCAAATATAAAGAAAATCAATAAATGTGATTTTTTAAAATTCACCGTTTCTTTTAGGGGCGGCCACTTTGGTTATTCTCCCAGGGCGCCAAATATCCTAGCTCTGCTACTGAGATCGTTAAAGTAAATGTGTTTATTAAGCAAACTTAAGTCTTCTGCAGCATGCATGTTATCTCCGACTGCTTGTATCTCAGCATATTAAAGATGATTTGTGTTAACTAAATTTATACAATTCTGCATAAGTGATAAGTTATGCAACAGGCCCCTGTTAATTTGTACTTACTCATTTCAACAATTTTTACATGAACTCAAACAATGCTGACACATGGTGTTGATAACAGCGCTCTGTTACTTACGCTGCTTAACGAAAGCTTCCTTGCAATCTCTAAAACGAAAAATAGATCACAACTCCAGGAAAAGGATTCTTCATCCTCCAATAAAAAAATAAATAAATTTGAGGGCACTAACTACCCCTACTCTTGAGATGAAAATGCTTGCAGGCCGCAAAATATGATTTAAAATCATGACAATCTGAAATACAAAAAGCCGTTCCCGAGCCCCATGAAGCCGTACAGCCTTAAAACTGGCCCCCTTCACAATTATTTTGCCATGTAATAAACTGAGTAAAACTCAAAATTTGGTTTCAATAAAACTTTTGGCGATTGATTAGTTTGTTCAGCGATAAAATATGGCGTCATTGTATACTCGATAGGGAATATCATAGAATACGAGGTACACCATGCGTTTTCAAGTGTATTGTTTGCAACTGAAAGTTACCTTTGAAATTTCGCGGTCAAAATTGTCTTGGAAGTAGAACTGTTTGAAAAGACATCTCTGCCATGCATTCATATTATCATTATCAGAGCGGATTGTCCGGACTAGAAACAAATGCGATCCAAGATCTGCACAAGCTCTATAGACAGTTCTTAAATTGGAAAAAAAACAAAAAACAAAAAAACAAAAAAAAAACCTACAATTATCTATACCTCGAAAGTGAGGACCACACAAAGGGAATTTAACGTGACACTTCGTCGTCACAAGCTGTGCCCGGGACGCCCCGTAACCCTATGTTTGACATTCTCCAACTTTTCAGACTTCCTTTCAATTGTACAGTAATAGAATGCTATTAAGTGAAGTTAAGTACATGTTGTATAAAGCGTGTGTTGCTAACCTGGAATGGACATCGCTGAGTGCACTGATCCAGAACGTTACTGCTGGAGACGAAGGGCTCAACCACGTGGACCAATAGAAATGACACTGTCAAGTACACAGGTAGCATTGTTGGTGGCATCGTTAATCAGCCACACTATGAGCATCAACAGACTGTGTCAGTCACTTGTTGATACTGTTTGTCCATTAAACCTGATTCTGTGCTATTTTGCCGTTACTTGGATTGTTAAAACTATTTAACTAACATCACTGAAACACTTCTGTCTTTTTTTGCAGTCCAATACCGACAATGCTTTATAGAAATTTTAAGAGACATCAATGTGTTTGTTTCGTCTTATAATAATTTAATTCCAACAAGAAGAGCAAACTGTCCTGTTTTATTGCGTCCGTACTCTTGTTAACAAGTATACATATTTTGCACTGCTTTCTCTTATTCTTGTTTGATAACCACAAGTTCACGTTTTTCTGTTTTAATTTATTAACGTGTTATCTTCTATTGACGTCAGCATGGACCTAATAAAAGCACAAAGTTCAACACGTTAACGACGCCTTTAAGAACAGCAAATACTGTACATAAGTTATGAATTTATGTTGTTACTTTCCCTCTTAGCAGCGAAATTGTAAAGTGTCTGATCATGCCAATCCAAAAATCGCAACTAAACATTCTTTTGTTTTATCAGCGAGATACTAAGACACATCGACGCAGCGCGACTCACATTCTATCGACACAAATTCACCACCAACCAACCGGCGCAGAGTTGGCCCTCGACTGCCGAGAAAATGCCGATGCTGATACAAGTCCGAGCACCAGCTGCACTTGCAGAGGGGAAGGGGCACTGGTAGCCAATCGGACTGCTAAAGTTGAGCAGTCACTGGCCTGTAGGGAGCGAGAACTGTATTCGTTGAATAAACTGCAAACTTTAGAACGAAATTCAGGATGTGGAAGGAAGTGGTAGTAACTGGTACCACGATATCCTTAACTATTCCCAGTAGAGGAGCCAGCTGCCATTCTTGTCACTGTGACTTGTATTAAACCTTTTATTCAGAAACATCTTACGATACCGTACATTCTTGAAAGTGGCATCGTTTTTTATTGCACATGTAATGTAAAACTGTAACGTAATTTTTAAAAAACAAGGAATTAATTTAAAACCGAAAGCAGACGTACACACACACACACACACACACACACACACATATATATATATATATATATATATATATGGTCCGCCAGCAAATCGGGCGATTTTTAAGTGTTAAAAAATTAAAAGTATTGGATATCGATACAGTTACATTTATAAGGAAGTACATACTTCAGCATTTGAAAAAAAAAGTAAAACAGTGGTATAAAAACAAAACACAGAAAAAAAAAAAAAAAAAAGCACAACGCATCATTCCACTCGTTACATCCTCAAGATGTCTTCCATTACGCTGCTCACACTCAGCAA
>Ga0123355_10007829_pt1 | contig 16089 bp, 8 predicted proteins | sample TergutEmb28metaG_3_FD_89872 | JGI IMG/M metagenome (GOLD analysis project Ga0123355, IMG submission 89872) | Embiratermes neotenicus P1 segment gut microbial communities from Petit-Saut dam, French Guiana - Emb289 P1 | ecosystem: Host-associated > Arthropoda: Insects > Digestive system > Gut ...
AAAAAAAAAATAAACATCCAAAACAGAAGCAAAAAGATACACACACACACACACACACACACACACACACACACACACACACACACACACACACACACACACACACCGAACTGATGTTAAAATGCAGGGCCAGAGTGCATACACACAAAATGATAGGATATGAAAAAGTGATGAGCGGTTCTAGGTTGTGAAGGAGCCTGTCCCTGCAGTTCTGACAGACCATACAAGCAAAATATCATAATACGCAAATTTTTGCAGCTTATCGGTAAAATGTAAAGGATTATAACTTTAAAGTGGCATAAAATATTAATAGATTAATCAAGTTGGAAAGCTCTGTTCTGCTGTGCAACCACTGTTCAGATGTGATGTGAATGTGATTGATCTGAGAGTGTTATCATGACTGCCTTGACCACCCTGTGCAGTACAACTGGGCTCTTGCTATTCAGATTTTCAGGACATTTGATACTGGAGGTTTTGCCAAGATGTTTCAAAGAAATTCTGTAAAGAAATATAACAGGAGACCTGAATATAGTAGTAAAATTCTGTATGTGCAAAGTTGTGAGAAATAAAAAGTGTGACTATGGTGGATTCATTGGTATGGTAATCTGAAAAGGTTCCGGAATTCAAATATATAAACATGCCTCAATGTTGCATTGTATGTACATTTCCTGTCTTTTTTGGTAGGTTAATTTACTCCTCTGATATTACAGACCAGTGCTGACAGACCTGGCACGGATCCTTACACTTCTAAACCGACCAGACCATCTGTTAGAGACCCCTCCATCTGACTGGGAGAAACTTTTGGCTTGGGGAGAACGTGTGTTGCAAAGATATAAGAAGCAGAATCCTCAACAGGTTTGTAGGATTTATGCAATCAGCATTATAATTATTCCTACACTGTCTGCTCATTAAGAAGCAATTCATTGAAGTTTTACTGAAAATGTAAATACATTTGGCACACTTTTTAAAAGTATTTTATATATATACTGTATACTGTATAAACGAAAAGACTGCTACAGGAGAGGTCATGTGTATACATCTGTATGATGGCTTGTCTATTCACTTCCATATGTGAAACAAAATCAAACCAAACAATGGATGTGCAGGAAATATGGCATGGTACCATTACACTGCGTTGGCCGGGTAGCTTGGTCGGTATAGCAACTGACTATGGGCTGGACGGTCCGGGATCGAATCCCGGTGGGGACGAGATTTTCCGCCCGTCCAGACCGGCCCTGAGGCCCACCCAGCCTCCTGTACAATGGGTACTGTGTCTTTCCCAGGGGTAAAGTGTGGCCGGGGCGTGCTGCTGACCACTCACCCCCTTCTAGTGCCGCGGTCATGGAAGAGTAGGGCTATACCTCTACCCACCCTCTGGGCCACACTGGGCCTGTAATGGAATCACTTTACCTTTACCGTTACACTGCAAGTTGTCAAAAGTAACAGTGTGTTCATTAATCAGGAGGGAGGAATTAAAATTTAGTAGACTCTTAGACATTTCTGAATTACTCAGTTTCTATAAACATTACAATGACAGCATTTCTCTGATGTTTGATATGGAAATTGCGCAATAATTATTACTATTCCATCAACCATATCACTGTCACTACTATAGTGAAATGTAAGTGAAATATAATGTAATATAATGGAAGACTATAGTGACGTTTGGGTAGAATAATACTGTCATAGGTATGTCACTTCTAAAATATGCCTATTCAAGTACCATAAATGACCTGCTTTGATTCATTCAGAACCAAACAAGAAGTCATTGTATGTCTTCTATCATTTAAAAGTACCCAACGTTTACATGAAGGAGTAGAAATTATGAATTAGCCATCACACAAATGCCAGTCTTCTAGGTTCTTGCATCATGTAATAGAAGATAAGATAGTTGCTCTGATGTTTTGGATGAATGTGCCACTTAATCAGGGAAATTAAATTGCTGTTCAAGTGATTTGGAAGAGGAAGTAGGTCAATTACGTAGGAAGGTTGTAAGGATTGGCCACAAGTGGCAATGTGTGGTGGAAGCCTGGAGACTTACAATACTCATTCAATTTTGTGACATTTTTGCACTTACCTGCTAGAAGTAGAGCTTTCCAGTAACAGACAACTTATAAATTTAACAGCCAGTGTGTCTGTAATTTTTAACGTAAATAATCAAGAGGTATGTTTATAATGTAAGACTGTACCAAATCTCACATGGTTTCTTAATGTTATATACATATTTTGTGAAGTGTGGTGGAATGCTACTTTGTCTTCTATAGGAAAATCCAGTCTTAAGAAAGGTTTATTTTTTTTTAAATAGCTGTATACATTATGAATTCTGTAGATCCAAAATTTACTCAAAGTGACAGTAGGATGTTGAATAAGTCATACAGATATATAACATATACAGAATATACAAGAAAAATTATTAAGTAGTTTGCACCCAGTATGCTTCTTTTACAATGTTCCTTGAACTGAATGGCGCTGATATTACCCACAAAAGATCATACTGCTGGCATGTAGCTTTCCTTACTGTAAGAAATTAAACTGCATAAAGTGCAGTAGACTGCAATAATGATATATACATACCAGGCTGCGTAAAAATCTACCATTTGTTCATTAGTTATTAGGGACCGCCTTCTGTTATTACACACACACACATACATACCTATCCATATTAAATGAATGTGTGCTAAATGTGTGAGCTTTGTTGTAAATGTTAGCTGTACATAAGTTGCAGTTCACTGCATATCAAATAACTACTTGTGACTGTGTATGTAAGAAATAGTAATGTAATTACCACTTGCTGTGTTGCAGGTTGCACAGGCCCAGCTGGTCACATTTCTTCAAGTTCCAATCCAAACAAATCAGGCATCATCATCTTCATCATCATCTGTTTATCAGAGTCCAGAACCACATCAGCGGGCACTGACAACATTTCAACCCGTTGCTTCAGATAAATACATTAATGGTCAAAATAATCAAAACCACCACATGGGAGTACCAGAAAACCACAGTCTACAAGAACTGGCCATCTCAGCATTTCATAACAATTATCATAATGCCCATTTAACATGTGGTGATGGTGTTTTGAGGAGAGATGCAACACTGCTACAGCCATCTCTTATTCATGGGGACTTCACCCCAAGTTGGGAATTCAATCCAGCCAATTATACAATCCTCGCTGAGTGGTCTGCAACTAGGGATTATCTTGATGAAGACGACTTCTTCACCCTTGGCTTCCGCCCACAGGATGAGATAACTACTGAACTCTGACACTACTTTGTAATTTTAAACAAAGAGTGTTTATTATGTAACATATCTTACGACACTTACCAGCACTGGCTGTTGGTATAAACTAGCATTGTATTGTGCCCGTATATGTGGTGACATAGTCATGGTTGAAGATTTCTCACACTTGTTTGCTGTTTGCAGGAAAATATTTCAGTGACATTTATGGCAATACATAGTGTCTTTATGCATGAGACAGCTCACTAGCATCAGGACTAGTCTGTGGTCTGGATGACTGGGGTTTCATTCATGCTAGTGGTTGAGGTTTTAATGTCTGTGTCCAACCATCTGCTATGCAGTGAGTACCACAGGCCTTTTTGTGCAGTTAAAGTGGACAGGGTGTGAACGTGACCACTCATCTTCATTTGCTGCTGAGGACAGTGCATGGAACTACACAACTACTCCCCCATATCTCCATGGCGTCACGTTTTAATTCAGTACAGGGACAAATTAACATAGTGCCTCCTGTTTTCCAGTTTCATTACCATTTAACTCAGGCATGGAAAGACTGATCTATCAGTCAAATGTCAAGTCAGTTTCAATACCTGGCTTAATCTGGATATTTTTTGTGCCTGGACTTAATGTGAACACTTTCCTGGTAATCCTGAAAACTTTATAGCCTAATATTTTCTACAAATGAGATTTCAAGACAGAATCTATAGATATAAAACCCTGTGAAGGTTCATTTATTAGCAGTTTTTGTGTTTCTTCCAGTGATTATCATGTCTTTCAATATTGTGCCTTCTGTGATGTGTATTCAAGTGTGATGCGGGCAGTGGTAGCGGATACTGAAATGTGCAAATTAATGTGTATATCAAGTGATAATGGCTGGCTTGTTTGCATAATATTTGAAATTTGGAGGAAGGTTCCTACAGCCTTAGGTATTGGATTTTTACTTGAAAATTAGGTCTTGAATCACCCAATTTTGTCATAACACTGCATGATCCTAAACATGTACAAAATCAGCACTGAACTCCATCTGGATACCTTGACAGCCAGAAAATTGGTTTTATTTGGACTGTGTACTTGAGTGCTACATCATGAAAGGTCATCAGTCATAGTAGTAAAAAGTGTTCCTCTGTTCACACTAACATAATTAGTAAGTCACTCTGAATTTTATATAAATATTAATGACGAGTCAAGTTAGAAAGATGGGGAAAATTCATTGGAACCAGTCCTTTACATACATACATACGCTCTTTATGCCACTTTCAGCCCCAATGCACACATACTTGACTGACTATGTTTAGGTTGGAAAAATACTGGAGGGGCATTTGCTCCTCCCCCCCCACCCTAAGTTACATGTATGGCTGTATAAATTCCTGATTAAGTCAAGCATTAAATGATGGGGGTGATGGAAATTGTGATTTGTCATAAACTGGGAGTGGTGGAAGAGGTACTGATACCTGAAGGGTATTAACATTTTAAAAGCTGGTGAGATGAAAGAAATTGCAAGCATTTATTGCTGTAACAATGAACTTTCACTTTCTGCATTACCAGAGGGTGACAGAATGAGTAGTTCATATGTAAGTGGGTGAGCAAGCTTTGATTGACATTGTATACACCAGGACTGCCACAAAAAATGTTGTTAAACACAGGGTCTATCATTTGTCAGTAGGTAGGGGTTTGTGATGAGTGAACTGAGCACAAAAAACTAAAGGTCACATGATGGGTAATATGAACAGAACTTCCACAGAATGCGCACTTTTAATCCCACTGGGTTAATAATTTTTTGGTTGATAAGACTTACACTGCTCAGTGTACGTCAGGTTCAAATGGGAAAAGCTCTTTTTTTCACATTTTGGAGACGTGGCCTGATAATTGGTTACCCTGACACATTATGTGTGGTATTCCTCAGTGCTTACAGTCAAATGCAACTGTACGTAGTTCCTTAAATTAGACCACATACATCATTCCACATACTTTTCAATACACTGTTCATTAATTCTTACAATAAAACCGATTAGATGCACTAATTTCTCAAATTTATTTTTGGAATAAAACTCTACATGTTTCGGACAGTTCCTCTGTCCATCATCAGGAGTTTTTCACTGTAGACACTGCAATGGAATATGTCATACAGGTTTGCTGTGTGTACAGTGAAAAACTGCTGATGATGGGCAGAGGAACTGTCCGAAACATGTAGAGTTTTATTCCAAAAATAAATTTGAGAAATTAGTGCATCTAGTTGGTTTTATTATTAGAATTTATCATGATGCATGGGCACCTGAACGTCAAATTGTTCACTAATTATGCTTACACTTGGTGTTACAGTGCCTCATCTACTACCATTATGGGGGGGGGAATTGTCTGTTAGGGTTTCCCTTAGCCTTCTTACTGCAGCGTCTTTATTTTATTGTAATAGTTATGCCATCATTCAATGTGGCTGCATTTGATCAGTGTTAGTACTGACTACATTGGTTGTTTTACTGAAAGACCAACTGATATTTCCAAACACTCTGTCTAGTTCATTGTGATGCCAAGTGAATATGAAAATTATGATAAGTTATAACCACAAATTAACAAAGTGCCTTCGATTTAAGCAAACTATTTCCCTTGTAAATAGAAAAAATTTTAGCTGCAACTAACATGCAGTTAACAGTGCACAAAGAAAACTATCAAGTACCTGAAAAATGAAAGCACACACTCCTGCAACTGCAGAATAGAAAGGGAACTCAACTGAGCAGTATGAACAGGTTTCTATTTAGGTCTGTCAGAATATTTGTTATATTCACCCATGTGCACGCACATGCACGTATGAATGTTAGGGTTCATCTTATTTGTATCATTAAAATAACGCTAAGAATGTGATTTACACAAAGCAAATTAAATGTTTCAATATGCAAAGATCTGGTTTACAATGCATTCATTGTCATAGCGCACAATAGAATGGATCCAGAGGAGTGCATAAAAAATAAATATGGTTTCATTTACATTTTGTAAGCAACTTTAAGGCCTAACATAATTTAACTGCCTTGGATTGGGAGGTCCAGGGATGTATGTAAGAAAACTGTAACAATGTGTAAAGTACTTTTTAACATTATTTAAGATTTAGTCAAATAGATCTTTTGCATTAAAACATTTCAAGCATTGTTGTGTGGACTCAGAAATTCAGAATAAAATTTTGATACTACAGGGACATGAGTCTAGACTGATGACTCAGAAATAACATGGTTAGTGATGTTAGAAATTATTTTTCATGTCTTGCATAATAATTACGTACTATGTAATGATCCATTTACGTATCAGAAGAACAAGAGGCATTACATTGTCACAACATTTAAATTCATCAAATCCATGTCATATGGCAACATAATATGCATTGATTTATAAACAATGACATTATAGAACGTACATAATATAAATATTTACTCAAAATTCTATAATTTCAGTCTACAAGTTTCCTTATGTTTGTGGATGCTTACTATAAGTGTAAGCTCACATGGGCTGAAACGGTTTTCAAACATTTTTGTTTCAGTATTACAAATTAAAAGAAACTAATTCTCTGGTAACAGAACCTGAGAGATTAAGACTGCTTGTACTAACATACATTACCGTACATAATCTTGAGGTTCACTGTTAAGTTCTTAATATAAACTTTACCAAAATATGTTCAGCAGAAGCACTGCAGATACTGTCAAAGTCAGACATGATCCCTGTCTTCAAGTTCCCATCGAAGTCCACATTATCATAATGTTGTAGGAAAAGCAACATATGAGAATGGTAAAAATGACTGGTGTTACAAAGAAACATGTTCCTCAGAAATACTAAATACTAGTTATTATTACCATTTTGGTGTGGTGATGAATGCAGAAAACTGCTGGAAACATGACTTTCCTGTAAGGCAGTTACAGGAATGTTCAAACCCTTAGCATAGTTACATATTGCATCTGATATATTTTATTCAATTATTCCATGTTCATCTATGCTTATATGCAAAAGTATATTGCTGCATCTAGAAATACTCTTTTTGTACATACATTTATGTCAAGTAGGACACTAAACTGGGCTCTAGTGTCTGTGTATATATATATATATATATATATATATATATACATATGTGTGTGTGTGTGTGTGTATAAAATATTTTTAAGCTTAGCACTGTGTTGTTTTAGATGACATTTGTCATCGTTTGAATGAACTTATTTGTACTATCTTTAGTGTTACTTTGTATTAAACTAGTGGGAGTGTTCCTCTGAAATTTCAGAGGGTTTCTTTGTTTGAAACAGTATAGTATTGGCATCAGTAGACTTTGAATGTCAGTGTGAAAACAAATCTTTTTATGTGGTAGTGTGTTTTGGTGCATGTTGAAGAGGTGTCTTTTGTTCTTAATACTCTTCAAGAATGGCTGTGCAGACATTTTCATGGACCTCTTTGTCCATTTAGTCAGATTTATTCTCCATGCCACTTCTCCATGCTGGTTCACATCCAACCTTATAAACTTCACCACTTTTTCAGTGCTTTAAAATGACCCAAGATAAAATCACTTCTTTCAAATGATATACAGTAATGGTAATGAAAACCACCAGTATCATATTATGAAAAATATTTTTGGATAATTTACTTGGCTGCATTTGAAATTGCAGTAATATTCAGTATCAGTGCTTATTTACCTGTACTATTATTTATTTTAAGGGCTGATCTAGTAATTCTGACAATTCTCTTTTGATACGGACTGTGGCATCATGTTATGGTTCTCTTATCAGTATAATTTCATATAGTATTACAGTAAGTGAAATTAAAAAATCACATGCCTTAAGGACCACACATGGAAGGAGAATGTCATTGTTTGTTACACATACCATTTTCCATCAACGACAGTCTAAGACTGAAATATCATCCTAGCAGGTGCGTGATTTCAGGCTTCTGCTGTGGTGTTAATGAGATCTTCATTGTTATAGGATTTTACACCGCACAGACTGGTAGTTCGTTACTGACTCTTTGGGAGTGACAGGATGTCCCCACAATGACTGTAACAAACTGCCAGTCTATGCTGCCTAAAATCCCAGAAGAGTGAAAATCTCCTAAGGGCTAGTGAGTATTCTTACTTTCTCAGCGAGTTTTATATTTGATGAATTTTGGAATGTCTCTCAGAGCACGGCAGACATTTACCAACCCTTCAGAGGATGCTACTGCCCATCTCCTCCAATGTCTGTACATTTCTACTAACTAAATAGAATCACAGCCCAGAAAACTGTACTCTTCATCGTTACTGCCACGAGACTCTCAAGACTCAAGTCTTGTTTTATATGTATTTACTTCACCACTTTGTTAACTTGTTGCCATATCTGCTGTATGAATGGATTTGTGTTAAGACTACTCATGTACAAAAACGTTTTTTGGTCATTCATTCTTGGACGATATTTCAGGAGAGGAATTGTGTATTTATTACTTCTATGTCTTTTCACAGTTGATCTAAGTTTGTTGGTTGAAAAACAATACTTGATGTCTGACTTTTAGAATGACTGTTTTAGTAACTGGAAATACATTTGTAATTGCATCACCTTTGTCATGTGTGGTACAAGGTATCATTCTATCAGAAGACTTGCTTTATATCTATGTTAACATTTTTTTTATTCTTCTTTCTCTGGTCCTCTTCCTCCACCTTAGTACATGCAGTAATAACTGGCTGCAGTAGCATATGCCATAGTTCAAAATGGGCCTCAACCAAAATGTTCTTCAATTATGATGTATTGCTCAAGCATTTAGAGTACTAGTCATTCTTCCAGGTAAATATATTCTAATAGTCCCAGTTATTGTATAACTGAAAATATTTTGTAAATAGTATCTACATTTTACATATACAGTAATTTTAGTATCTGTGAGGTGTTACATTTTATTACATGTGTATATAAGATGATGTGTGTACATATAAATATTTGCTGTAAATGTTCTACACAAAGTAGAATAAAGCAAGTACATACTGTATGTATGTGATTGTACAGTAAAGAAAATGGAATGTGTGATTCATTGCATTTTGAGAAAATACATATATAATTACCACAAGAATGGGTGCTTGAAGGCAATTAATTTTGGATTGAGTTGCTATCAGTTTTGAAAAACTTCCCATAGGTTGACTGCACATATAGCAGAGCAGGAGAGGCAAAATTTACACGTACTTGGAACATGTGAAACAATATATGTCACAAGTCAATCCTATTTTAGTACTGTGAACATTCTGAATTATTATTATTATTTTTTTTTTCCCCCGCTAGAATGTAATTTAAGAAAGCTGAGGCAAAGGAGCTCCTGCCGAAAAACTACCCATATCGACTGATCCAAGTACATGTCTGTACTCAGTTACTGATGACTAGTTCTAACACAATATAAACTTACGCTCTAGGCATACCAAGTAAATGGGCCACCCTCACGAAAAAGACAAAGTAAGACCCGAAGGGGGTTCTTAATGTTTAAGAACTTAATCACAACTTTAACATCAGTAGTACTTCTGGCCTACATAGGGTGAGGTATGATGTTACTTTATTTGCACGAACATCTTTAGTTTTTGTACCAGTTATCGCAGTGTATAACTTAAGCTTTTCGATTCTTGGCACTATACAGCATTGGGAAATAAAACGAAAGAGACTGTCACGGTAGTTGGGTACACGAAAAGAGTTTCAATTGTATAGCAATTCCAAAATCCCATCTTCTGCACGGTTAACTTGAGATCGCAGATTTCTACTTTATTATGTTAGAAACTACACTTCTTCATCTATATTCCGATCAGGTACTATTCCGAACACAGATCGTAAATGAAGACGGCTATGCGCGGGGAAGCGGAGTGATACGAAAATCGACTGAGGCTATCGATAAGTGGTTGCGACGCTAAAATGTGTTTCGTTCTTTGTTTTTATCAAATTTCTTTTGAAATGAGTGCGATTCGTGAATAAATTATGTATATTGCATTTACATATGATCCAAAAATTGTATGTGTGGTTGTGATTGTAACTTTTCTACACCCACTAGTTGACAAAAGTCATGTAATGTAGTGTCGCTTGGAAGCCGTGATGTTTCGCCATGACAGCTAACCTGTTTATTGTCCGAAATTCGTCATTGTGTGAAAAACTATAAACAACGCGGTAGGTAAGTTATGGATGTGGCATTTGCAGTTTTTGGATTTACGAGTGCATATAAATGATGTATAATGCGACTGTTGTTAATCTTACTGTACATACATTCATATTTTGGCAATTTTTTTTTTCGTATGGCTGAGCGTTGGTAAGCTTCATGACAATGACAGTCGCTTATTTCACACCATTCACGTATTACGGCACTATTGGATGGAGTGTAGGATAGTCAGATATATAGCCAATATTGTCAGTCAGTTAATGATAAAATAATGTTGGCTTCTAATCAATGGCGGATCTTTTAAAGAACACTGAGGTGATAATTTTTTGAATTACATAATGTATAGGGCAATACCACGCTGCAGGGTAGAACCACCTGTGTATTTGTACATATACAATTGCTTAGTAAGTTCTGTGTAACACAAAATCGTTGTGTGGCATGTCATCTATGTCCAGTTGAATAATTTATTGTCCATGGCGTGTTCAGAACAGTTATTACAGTTTAATTTGCTAATGTGTCATCAGATTTGTGGTGGTCCATTTGTGTGCAGTACGTGCAACATTGTTTGGTGGTGTGAAATAAACTCTAAGATCCTGTAACACTGGGATTATGAAATACTTGCACCAGTGCCAAGTTCAGCATCAACTGAATTGCTGGCTGGCACAAATGATTGCATGGTTTGATCATATTAATATTTGGAGCTATTAATAATTAATTACTTGCCTGTATGTGTATTTTTGTTGTTACTTTATGCATTCTGAATACTGAGAAGTATGATTACCAGAGAAAGATTGCTGCGAGAGAACACAGTTTTGTATTTTGTCATTGATTGTTGAATCGTAAAAGACATGAAATAATATTTAAGATGCCATCTCAACAACAAAGTGAGTGCCATTTATGTCACAAGATTAAACTGATGAACTGCCACAAATGTATTGATGGCAATATCCCATTAAGCCTACAAGAATGTACAGGACTAGTTAGGACAGTGGGCACCACTTCTAATTGGTAGAGACTGCTTTTTTTTTAATACCCATGTGGCACCAGGTAAGAAAAGATGTTTGTCATTGCTGCTGTACCTCGTAGGGTTAAGGCATCTTGAGTTGGAATTTTACATTACTTGGAGTTGTGTGCAAACTGATAATGTGCGCTCAAATAACAATGTGTTGACTACGTGTATGTTGAATAACATTTTGTTGAAATGTGAGGTATGTAGAGGATACTGCAGCTCCCATCAAAATATGAGTAGGTTCTATACATGGAGTGTACTGAATTTAGCAGATGTTGACTACATTGGGATGTGTTTTGTTTTGTGGTAATCTCAGAATTGCTTCTGTAATCCTTGTTTGCAGGGACAGCTTTTTTTGCTATACTTGTGATGTAGTTATGACCAAGTATTGAATTTTTAATTGCAGAAATAACCTTCAAACTACAGAGTGTGCTTACTGGCACTGCAACATATTTTACATAGTTTTGTGTCTTGGTCAAATGTGTGACAAGCACTGTTTGTATAGACTCTGTGTTCCCTCTTGTAATGGTCCTGTAGTGATCAAATAATGAATAGTTGTGGAAGATAATATTTGGCTAACAGTAATGAAGGCCCGTCTGTGGTACACTAGGGGATCCTCTGTTGAATGAATTAAGGTGAATATGCAAGATGTACCAAAGTCTGCACAAGAGTTCACACGCATTAAATTACTGTGCTGAAGAAGGGATCATCAAGGGTGAGATTTTAGTACTTTAGTACCTCATACCAGAAGGACAGTATAATACAGACACACGTTCAAGATGTGCAAAGCAGTCCAATGCAAATATATCAGATGTAACTACCAAGCTGCTTGCAACAGACATCCCAAAAGGGTGATAGTGTAACTGGAATTACCATTATTGTTAAGGATAATTGCAGAATTTATCTACATCACTTGTGCAGTACATTGCCCATTTGAACTTACTGTTTTGACACCAGTGTTACTTTCTCCTATGGTGACGTATGGCTTTGTTGGGAAACTGACGAAAATGACATTGTTTTGTCAGATGAGGAGTATCATTTGTCAATGACAGTATTGTCTGTCACTGTGTCATAAGAGGTAGGTTAAGGGGTTCAGATTTTCACCTTTTCAGTGTGGCACATGACCAACATTGCGGGCCTGCAAAGCACAGCAGATGTCGCATGAGTCGTGGGTATAGTGCAATAAAGCACTGGAACCAATAAAATTGTTTGGTTTCAGAAAGCTTTCAAACAATTTGCTGCTTTTTCCATTTTACAGGAAGACATTTGTGAACATTGAACGTGTTTTCATATAACTGTCTTTACTTACAACCTCTATATACCAGATGTTTTCGTTAATACTGAACCATGTTCATAATATGGAAGTGTGCAGCATATGACAACATTTTTCAATTCCAAAAATACAGTTAGTGTGATTATGTTTTGGGGAAATAATTCTTCATCAAAATCTGAGGAAAGTTTAATGGATTGGGAAGAAACTCTTCACAGTAGAAATGACAAAGTGAAGAAAAGACTTATTATTTTGTGGCTGCTTTTGTAATTTGACTGTGTGGTCCCTGGGCTCATCATCAGAGGAAGGAGACATGTATATGATACACTATGTATGGCATTGAAAATGTAATTTTGTGTTATTAATTTTAAATTATAATTAGTGAACAGTTTTACAGTACAGTTACCATGTAGATGAACTGCTCCCCCCAGACATGCACTCTTGCAGATGCATGTGTATGCACATATGACCACCATATGTAACATATGTTTTAGTTATGCTTGTAGACCCACAAATAGGGTACATTACTGTTATTCTGCGGTTTTGCAGGCTGTGTCTAATTTATGAATTCAGCTTCTTTTGGGAGAAGGGGTGGCATTAACCATGCTGTATGTGAGAGGTATTCCATTTTGGTGCAGTCTCCATCTTCAGTCTTAGGCAAATATATCCGGTTGTGCTGATAGAACTATAGAGTTAATAGATAATTACTCTCAAAAATAACAGTACATTTATTGTTAAAACATTCAGTTCTTACATCCTTATGGTTTGACATGTTTCAGCCATTGCTGCCATTATCAGGCAAAATCCCTACAAATATGTACAAAGGAAAGCCTGACCTTAAGCATATCCTGGAAACCCCATCTTCACACTCTTAAAGAAAGGAGACAGCTACTAGAAACACAGTAGTTTAAACTCTACCATTCCATGGCTTCACTTCCTCACTCCAACACAATGCTGTTTTTCCCTCACATACTTACTGTGTCCTCCACTTGGTGTCCTTGCCCTCTACAGCCTGTTTCTCTACTCGGATCCTCCCCTTCCCCCTCCATCCGATTGGCTCAGGCTATTTTCAAGCCAAACTGTTTTCTGTATAAATACCCCAACAATCTTATCCTGTTTATTTTTCGTACTTACACTGCCTATGAAGATGGAACAGATAGAGTGTTCCAAAACGTCGGCACATAAATTCAGACATGGGGGAATCGCCCGAAAGAAAGAATACAACATTCAGAACACGGTGAAAGTTTGAAATCAAGAAAGCCATTAAAGTTTACCTTACATTGTACATTTTTGTAGGGATTTTGCCTGATGATGGTCGTGATGTGTGAAACATGTTGCAGGATAATTGTGTAAAATTGAATGTTTTTACAATAAATGCATTGTATTTGACTGTAATTATCTGCTAAGTGTATGCTTCATCTTCAGGGTGAGTAGTGAGGTGGAAGGGGTCAGTGGATTCATACGTGGGCCTTGAATATAGGGATAGGTGTGTGATAGCATATCATTCCACATCCCACTCCAACCCCAATTGGTATTTCCATTATAAGACCTATAAATTAGTCTGTCTGCCTGAGATTTCATGAGATGATGATTGCAGTGCACACTGAATTGTTGGAATGGGTTGGAAACATGACACACCTAATCACTGAAGTAAAACTTACATGTATGTCAGATTGAGTTAAAATAAAATATTGTTGAATTTGGACTTGTTGGGGAAATTTCAAAGTATTTGTGGGTATGAGAAACAGTGTTTTCTTTGTTCGTCATTTGTTTTGTGTAATATCCCACTGTCTCAACCAACCAAGTAGTACCACATTAATTGACTCGGCCATAGAGAACTTGCATGTGCCACTCTGGAGACTTGGTTTGAATTTGTGTGGAACATAGTTGGGGAACTCTAGTGTCTGTGCCTAATTTTGTTATGCTTGGTCTTATAGTAGTAGTCACCATCCTATGTAATTAGCGGAATCACATTAGTGGCCAACATCCCATGTAACGAGCTGAATCAAACCCACGTTTTGTAAGATTGGCCTGGATTCCTTCAGATCACTCCTTCAACCACCAACCTGTAGGTTTCCTGTGCTAACATGAGTTGAAATGGAGGTATATGCATCATGTAATGTAAACTTGCCAGGTCAGGTACACTTGTCATAAGATTTATGTGTAAAAGGTCAGTTGGAGCTTGATTAGACTTCACATTTCGTAACCGGTACCTGTTACCCTCAAATTTTCCAATTTTACATATCTAGAAAACCAGCCATAATATTGGAAGCTGGTCAGACTGTTACATTTACAGTTTACTTATGGCAATAATGAGTGTTTGGTGTTAGTCTTAGGTTTTGAATTAATGAACCAGGGAGCATCTTTCCCCGTTCGCAAATCAAGGGCCTATCGTAACAGTCCCAATTTGTGTATCTGTATATACTGTGTTGTTGCTGAATGCTCATTTTTGATTGCTTATTGTAGTAGAATGTCAATATGATATCTATGAAACAACACAGGTATATTTTTGGTAAATTCATCAGATGTCTTCACAGCTGGCACATTTAGTTGGCAAACTGTAATATTATTTCTAATTGTAACAGCATAGAATGTGGTATAATATCATTACACTCTTAAAATTTACCATAAGCTGCATACAGATTATGTCCAAATTTTACATGTACATAATATTACAAAATGCCTCTTTTGTATCTGCAACACTATTCTCTGTTTTAGTTCTTCACCTCTTGACTTGGTATTTGTACTCTTACCTTTCCTCTCCCTCACACTGGTGGAACACATAATTGACCCTGGACTTGGAATAGGGACACCATTTTAAACCCACACTATCATTTATTGTCAGATTTCAACATAGGCAGCAGTATTTTGCACAAATTTCTGCAATATTGAAGACGAGCTTAACACTTTTTGTTAGGAAGTGAGTATCTTGATTTTGTTTGTACAGTTCATCAAGTATTCTTATGTTTGTTTCATCAGTTGACATCCACAGAATGGTTTTCTTGGTACTGGATTACTGTGCCATGCCGCGCAGTAATCACAGTTCACAGGAAAGATGCTTGAATGAAGTGGGATTTATGCTGAAATCTGACATTAAATGGTAGTATATGGACTTAAGTTTGTTGCAAGAATTGTCGCAATATAGCATTGTGTTTAGAAAATATATTCATTTGACATTATGTATTTACTAACATATTTATTTTACAGTCATCCTGTTGTGTGGAATTCATGATGGACAAAAATATTTCATGCACCATTTGGATAAATTAGCCCTTTGACGCCTAACGACCCCTACAGTGGTTGTACCACACCGTTAACCTCTAAACGTTGCATTTTATATATATATTCAACAAATATAGGTACTGAATATTTTAAACACGGTATATACTCTCCGTTTTTACTCTTCAAAATGCAGTTTGTTTCATAATTCTAACATATTTGGTTCCTGTTTTATTCACATTTTATA